>Ga0123356_10001348_pt1 | contig 27142 bp, 22 predicted proteins | sample TergutEmb28metaG_2_FD_92546 | JGI IMG/M metagenome (GOLD analysis project Ga0123356, IMG submission 92546) | Embiratermes neotenicus P3 segment gut microbial communities from Petit-Saut dam, French Guiana - Emb289 P3 | ecosystem: Host-associated > Arthropoda: Insects > Digestive system > Gut ...
ATGTAACGGATGCGGGGTGTGTATAAAGGTATGCCCTGAGTCAACCGTTATGAAAAGAGGCGAAGATAAAAAAGTTACTATAAATAATATGTTTTGTAAAATGTGTCTTTTGTGCGCGTCGGTCTGCGCTAAAAAAGCTATTGAGGATAACTGATAATGAACGAACAAAAAACAGTCAGCGCTAAACATCTTCTGTATGAAGCGAAGCGTGAAAAAGCGTTTATAACAGGCAGTGAGGCGATTGCGGAAGCGGTCAAGCGGGCTAATATCGATATGGCTATCGCCTACCCTATTACTCCCCAGAGCGAGAGTATGCACCTTGTGGGTGATCTTTATGGTCAGGGGTATATTAAAGACTACTACCGCGCGGAGAATGAGTTTGCGGTTATGGCCGCCGTGCATGGGGCGTCTTTAGGGGGCGGACGGGTGTTTACCGCTACAAGCGGGCCTGGAACACTGCGGGCGATGGAGGAGTTTCCCGCTTGGGCGAGCGCGCGTCAGCCGATTGTCTGCGCTTTCATGTGCCGCGGAGTTGCGCTTCCGACCTCTATTCAGCCGGAAAATATTGAGATGGCTTTTCTGCTTGATTCAGGTATGATAATGTTTCACGCGGAGAACGCTCAGGACTACTTCGACATGGTCTTAGCGGGTTACGCCATAGCGGAACAGCCGGAAGTGCATCTGCCTGTAGGCGTATTCGCGGACGGTTTTTTTGTAACGCATACAAGAGAAGTTGTAATGCTTCCGCCTGACAATCTTAAACTTGAACAGTACAATTGCAAATACGCCCCGGTGCCCGCCTTTGACATGGAGAATCCGCCTGCCCGCGTTACGAGAGACCCGCTTATTAACAAGAGCAACTTTGTCTCTTACGCGGCAAACGCAAGCTGGCATCAGGAGATTTTAGCGGCGGCGGAGCGCAGCCGTAAATATATAGACCGCTTTATGGGCGGGCTTATTGAAGTTGAAAATGGGGATGCTGATATTTTAATTATCTCATCGGGCACCGCTGTTTCTCAGTGCAGGGAAGCTGTAAAAGCTATGAAACAAGAGGGAATTAACGTTGGTCTTATCAAGGTAAAATCAGTGAAGCCGTTCCCTGAAAAAGAGATTATCGAAGCGACGGCTAAGGCGTCTGCAATATTGATACCGGAATTTAACGCGGGCGGATGGCTTTGCAGAGAGGTTAAAGCCGTTCTCAACAATAACAGCCGTGTTATAGGAGCGCCGAGGGTTTTTGGCGGAATGCCTATGCCTAAAGAAATTATTATCGATGAAGTAAAAAAGGTGATTAAAAATGTCTAAAAAATTATTTACGCCGACTAAAGAGTTTGAGGAGTTTCTTTCGCCAGATTATAAGGATTTGGCTGCTAATGGGCCGTATAACGGAGCGAAAACTGTTGATGATTTGGGGTATTTTAAAGAGATCACAGGCCCGCACCCGCACTGCGCCGGATGCGGCGTTTCTTTGGGTATTCGTCTCGCGTTAGCGTCGCTCCCCTCGCCTGAGGATACCATTGCCATAGGTACGCCTGGCTGTTCATATTTTGCTCTTTCGCAATCGGCGTTTAACTACTCATGTTCAGCTTTTGGTGATCAGAACGCTGTAGCTTCCGGTTTGAAAAGGATGCTAAGGTTCGTTATCCTGATACCAATAAAGACGTCGTGGTGATGGTCGGAGACGGCGGCGTGGTTGACATTGGGCTTGACCATACGCTTCACTCATGGTTTCGTCAGGAAAAAATCACTACCGTGATGCTTGACAATGAGGTCTATGGCAATACGGGCGGTCAGGAGAGCGGTTCTACCCCTAAGGGCAGGGTTCTCAATATGGCGCCTACAGGAAAAAAGTTTGAAAAAATTCCTATCTTTGAAGTAGCAAAAGCTTCCGGATGCTGCTATGCGATCAAAGTAACGGTTGCGAGTCCCAAAAAACTTGGAACGGCAATGAGGCGCGCTATTCTTATCGCGCGGGAGGTTGGGCCTACTTTTCTGCAGGTGTATACCCCCTGCCCCACTAACCTGAAATTTCCTCCAAGTGAAACTATCGCAAACGCGAAAGAGGCGGAAAAAGGAATTTACGCTTACGAGGAATACATAACAGAAGAAGCATCCGCTTATTTGAGCCGTATGGGAGAGATGAAATAATGAAAAACAGTGATATACGTATGGCAGGCGTTGGCGGTCAAGGTGTAGTTACTGCGGCGCACATTCTTGGAACAGCGATAGTAAACAGCGGCAAATACGCGGTTGTAAACCCATTCTTCGGCGCTGAAAAACGGCTCGCACCAACAGAAAGCTATGTGAGAACTTCTAATGATCCGATATATGACAGAGGGGAAATCCTATACCCCGATATTATTATGGTCTTTGCTCCTGAAGTGATTACTCTTGGTAAATCTCATACCATACCTTTTTATTTGGGGCTTAAAAAAGGCGGCATCGTTTTAATCAACTCAGAGCAGCCGATTCTTTCTGAAAAAGATAAAGCGGGACTTGACGCAATAGGCGCAATCATAAATTATGTACCGGCGTCAAAAATCGCTGTTGAATTTACAGGAACATCACTCGCTACAAATATGACAATGCTCGGCGCGCTGTGCGGAGCTGTCAATAATCTTGTTGATTTGGATCTCGTTCTAACCGCGGTGGAAGAACGTTTCAGCGGTAAAGCAAAGGTTGTAGCTTCAGGAACCTCAGCGGCGCTTGACGAAGCACAAAAGAAAAATTTTGAAAAAGACGCACGGATGACTGAGAAAAACCGTACCGCGATCAATAAAGCGTTTGAATTTACTAAAGGACAGCGTTAGTCAGGATATTTTGCGTCTTGAGCGTACTCCGGCGCGATGGTTGACTGTTCTCCGCTGCGTGTCGCCTCATAGGTTGGATTAATCATCTCTATTCCATTTTGCTGGAACAGGTCAAGGATATTCTGATTCATTTCAGAATAAATTACCGCTTGCAAATCAGGTCTTTTTGTATAGATGTTTATCTGATAACCCGCCGCGCTGTTACCAAGCGTCTGTGTAAGAACAAAAGGGCGCGGGTCTTCACATACATGCTTTGTTTTAAGAGCCGCTTCTATCAAAAGTTTACTTGCCCGCTCCCATGTTACATTGTAGCCGACGTCAACATTTTGATATAGAATAACGCCCTGTTCGTGCGCGGCAGTGCTGTAGTTAATTACATTAGATGATAATATCGAAGAGTTAGGAATTGTTATGATCTCTTTCTTCACAGTTTGTACCCGAACAACAAAGAGAGTTTTTTCCACGACGTCACCAAAAACATCCCCCACTTTTATTCTGTCGCCGATTTTAAAAGAACGCATATAGGTGATAACAAGTCCCGCAACCATATTGGCGATCACGCTTGAGGAACCTATCGAAAACAGAACGCCGAGAAAAACCGAAACACCTCTGAAAACCGCCGATTCAGATTCCGGAAGCAGCGGGAATATAAGCACTAATGTGAAACAGTAGATAAATATTCTGAGCAGATTGTAAGTAGCTTTTGCCCAGTCGGGATAAAATTTAGGAATTACAAGGCGTCCGGTCTCTACCTCCTGAGTTATGTAGCGCAAAAATTTGAGTATATAACGCATTATCATTATAATAATGATGATACGCAGAAGCTTTGGCAGATAGGCCGCAAAACTCTCGGCCATTGAGACGAGCGGGGTTGTGATCCAGGAAAATAACACTGCCGCGATATGGCGGGTTGCGGGAAATATGGCAAATATTATAGGAAGAGCCGTATAAAGCAGAAGCGCGTAAACCGAGAAGCGCAAAAATTTGGAGATTAAAAGCGCTCCGGACGCGAGTTTTGCTGATGTTAAAAGCTCTATATCGCGGAACCGGACGTCTTTGAACCAATTATCGCCTTTTTCAATAATCTTTTTGTCTATGACTTTACGGAATAAATAACTTGTGAGCCTTAACAGAATGAACAGCAGCGCTATTACCAATAAAGAGAGCCCGACCATCTCGGCTAATTTAAAAGAAGAGTCGTTCGCGTGAAGTTCTTTTAACTGTTCTATAATAGAATTATGCTGCATTGATTATTAATTTTTATATAATTGTTTATAACGGCTTAACATATAAGATAACAATTGGTAGAATATAAGTCAAGCCTTTCAAAACTCAAGCGCGCCGCGCGTACTGTATTAATTTTTTTCAGGCGCAGAGAGCGTCTGTTTTTGCTGCAGCTCTAAAAGACATTCAAGCTGCTTGAGTATACAATCTTGAAATTCAGAATTCAGCTCATTAAAAAAACGGATGATCCTTTTCATTTTTTTATCGGTGCTTTGTAAAAACATTTCACCCCTGCCGTTTTCTAACCACTCCTCTGATACGCCGTAAACAGCGCAGATCACTTTGAGCGTTTTTTGAGTTACATTTTTTTTCTCGCGTTCAATTCCTGTCAGGTGTCCCTGTATGATTCCTATTCTGCGGCCAAACTCGGCTTGCGTCAAACCGAGATGTTTTCTAAGTTCTCTGATACGTTCATTAATAGATGTCATTGTACCCCCCTTTGTTTATTACAGATTCAAAAGCGTCAAGTACCTTATTCTCAATCATCTTTCTTGCCGCGTTATTGATAGGATAAAAAATATCCTGATATGTTCCGTCACGCCTGCGTTTGCTTGGCATGGATACGAAATACCCGTTAGGGCCGTCAATAACTTTTAATCCGGTTACTACCAAACAGTTATCTATATTAAAACTGGCGAACGCTTTGAGCATATTTTCATTTCTCAGCACGATTCTTACATCTGTAATTTCCATAATAGGCCTCCGGTATCGGAAGTTAAGCGCATATATTCGATTCGGTATCTGCAATAAAATTTGATTCCATCTCTTCAGTAAATTGTGCGGTCAAAACATTTTTAATGCTTTTACACACTATAAGGCTTAGAAACTCGGTACTGCGTTTACAAAAAAACCGCTCGCCGGTGTGCTCCTGAAACGCGATACAGCCCCATAACTCATCGTTTATGAGAACCGGAACTAACAGTATGGATTTAACTCCTGATATACCCAAAAAAACGGTTTCCTCCTCAGACATACTATCGGTGGAAATATTTACAACGCTGTTTTTAGACAAGGCGGACGTCCAACTCTCTATCAACGCGAGATTGGGCAGGATCGCAAGATCAGGCATAACGTTTATATCATCATAAGGCAGAATTGTTCCGAACTCCGTTTTATTCCATCGATAAACCTGACTGAACCGCTTGCAGCTGTTGACATTCAAACGATGATAAATAACAACACTGTCAAAATCTACTATACCGCTAAGCGCTATAAAACTGCCGCTCATGGCATTATTAAAAGCTCTGTCATTTTGCGAACGCAGAGCGGCTTCTGTCATTTTGTTAAACTTTTCAAAAAAAATTATGTCTACATTATCTGTTAAATAATTTTCCCAGTTCATATTAATAAGTTCTTTCTTCATATATGGTTTATTATACGCAAGACAAAAGCCTTTAATCTTTTTATGTAAAGCTCCGCGTTGTTGACAGCTCGGAATTACCGCGCTGTCAGCAACGCGCATCAATTCAAAATTCTAAAAATTATTGAAATCATTATCATCCAAAGGAATAACCTCTTCAGCTTTCACAGCTTTTGTCGTCTTGTTAATCAGTTTTCCTGCCGGCACACCGCTCTTACTATGGATTGCCGTTATACGTGTCTGGCCGGAGCGGTTAACAGGATAAGCGCCCATGTTAGAGCGCATATTCGCCGACGCCTTGAACTGAGACTTGTTTGACGAACCGCCGTTAGAACTGAGTTTAAAACTGCCTACCATATTCGCAAGCTCAGCGGCCTGACTGCTAAGCTGTTCCGACGCGCTCGCCGACTCCTGTGAATTCGCCGCGTTCTGCTGTGTAACCTGATTCATCTGCGCTACCGCGGCGTTCACCTGCTCAATACCCTGAGCCTGCTCGTTAGACGCGGCCGCGATTTCGGCGATTATGCTTTCCACCTTGCCCGCGCGTTCAACTGTCGTGTCAAGCGCTTTGGCTACATTCTGAGTGATTTTCACGCCGTCTTCTGCGTTTTTAACAGATTCCTCAATCATGTTTGCGGTGTTTTTTGCCGCCTCAGCGCTGCGCATCGCAAGATTACGCACCTCTTCGGCTACAACGGCAAACCCTTTCCCCGCCTCACCGGCACGGGCTGCCTCTACCGCCGCGTTTAGGGCTAAGAGATTTGTTTGAAACGCGATATCATCTATTGTTTTGAGAATCTTGGCCGTATTGTCGGACGAGGATTTGATCTCTCTAATGGCAGACGCCATACGCTTCATAGCCTCGTTGGCCTCATTGACAGACGCTCCGGCCTGACCTACCAACACTTTCGCCTGATTTGAATGATCGGCGTTCTGTTTTGTCATAGAAGAAATCTCTTCAAGACTTGACGAAATCTCTTCGAGGGCGCTTGCCTGTTCGTTTGCGCCCTCAGCGAGAGACTGCGCGCCGCCGGAGATCTCGCCGCTTGCGCTTGTCACCTGACCCACCGCATCGTAAACCTGCGTCATCGCGTCGTCAAGGTTCTGAACAACGGTATTGATATTGCGCTTCATTCGGGCAAATTCACCTTCGTATACTCTCTCCATACGCTGTGAGAGGTCTTTTTTGGCCGCCGCGGAGAGCACTTGACCGCCGTCGTCTATTATGAGGGCGCGCAGCGACTCGACAGTATTTTTAAGCGCAGGGCCGATATCGTCCTTAGGCCCGGCAATGGAGACATTAACGCTCAAATCACCAACGGAAATCTTCTTCATTGTGCCGATAATCTCTTCCCGCATGTGCTGCGAGAACTCATCCATCGCTTTGGCCATGATACCGATTTCGTCGCCGCGTTTCATGTTAAGCCGTGTGGTCATGTTTCCGCCGCTCATCTCGTGGAGTTCGTCAACCACTTTTTTAAGCGGGCTGCTGATACCGCGCGACAGGAAAAATCCGATAAGTATGCCAAGCAGAGTGCCGCCGATTAAAAGTGTGACAAGCACGGTTTTGATGGATTTGTATATCTTGTCGCTTTTCTCATTTGTCGCGTTAGCGTATTGGTCAATCAAGCCGCCTAATTGAGCCGCTGTTTCGGAAAGTTCTCTGGATGGATTTCTGACAGATTCCAGCGCGTCGTTAAACGCCGGATCCAATTGTACCCGGTTTTTAGGGTTAGCGGCTTCTCTCACTAAATTCTCAATGTCAAAATTAAGCGTCTTATACTGCCTGCTCATGTCAACTAACAGATCTTGAGCCTCGCGTGTATCTAAATGGCTGCCAAGGTCATTGAGATTTTTAGCGATAGCGTCCTGAGCATTGCGGAGATTATTGACTTGTCTATTGAACATTTCCTCATCGCCCGACTGCATGGAGCGGGTGGCAACGCGTATAAGCGCAACATTGAGAGCGATGTCGTCAACAATACTGGTGCTTGCGAGACGTTTCTCGTACAGCTCATCTATCATGTCATTGAGCTTACTCGTGCTGTTTATCCCCGCGATACCGATAACCGCAGCGATCGCGGCCACAACTAAAAAACCTGATATTAATTTTGTACCGATTTTAACATTGTTCAACATAAAATTATCCTTTCTTTAAGAGAACCTAAACGTATAATCGTTAACATTTTTTAATTCACTTCCGGCATAATTACTACGCCATACTTTTCACATGTTCCAATTCAGCCGGCGACAGCACCTTCTCAATATTGAGCATGATCTTCACCGACCCCTTAGTCTTCGCCATACCAAGAATAAACGCGGTGTCAACGTTCGTTCCGAAAGCAGGCGGCTCCTCTATCTCCGCACTCTTTATGTCAAGAACCTCAGAGACGGAATCAACCAATATTCCAACCTGAATGCGTCCGGCGTTGCCGGTAACATCAACGACAATGATACACGTCTGACCGGTATCTTCCGCGGCGTCAAGTTCAAATTTCTGGCGCAGATCAATCACAGGAATAATTTTGCCGCGCAGATCAATCACACCGCGTACAAACACAGGAGTGCGGGGAAGGCTTGTGATCGGCATTACCCCTATAATTTCCCGTACCTTCAAGATTTCAAGGCAGTACTCCTCGTCAATTAATCTGAAAGTGAGATACTTTCCGGCTAAATCAATGGCCGGTTCGTCACTGGCTTTAATCATAGATTCTCCTTATGTTGATATGAAAAGTTGATGATGATTCAAGGCTGAAATGATGCACTGCCCGTCTATTTTTATTGTACCCGGGATTAGAATCACAAAAAACACACGGTGAGAACTATTTTTTATCGCAAAACTCACTATATTTAGTGGTATTGGTGCGGGGAAATTATTTTTATAATGTCTCTTCCCTACAGGCTCGAACAGGAAATGATAACATTGAGTTCTATACCGGAAACATCCGCAAAGCCGCATACATATAACGCAAACACGTCTGAACATTTGATTCGGACGCGTATCAGCGCTCTATTATCAAACGCGATTAAAAAGCCTCTTGTTATTATATGCGCCGGAGCGGGGTGCGGTAAAACCCGCGCGGTTTTAGATTTTATAGAGGAACAAAGTATTCCAACCATGTGGATGCAATTAAGCAGCCGCGATAATACAGGATCGCGCTTTTGGGAAAACCATGTAAATACTGTCGCCCAAATTAATAAAAACCTTGCCGATGAATACGCGGAACTCGGATTCCCCGATACGCCTGACAAAGTTAACCAGTATTTCAATTTAATGTATCACGGCACTGTTCATAAAAGACGCTTGCATGTATTAGATGATTTTCATCTTTTGGAAGACACGGAAGTACTGAAATTAGTGGAACGGGTTATATGTGAAATGCCAAAAGGCAGAACGATGATTCTTATATGCCGAGATCTCCCGAAAATCAACATAGTGGATTTACACGCAAGAGGACTTACAGCCGAAATTGACGCGGACGATCTGAACTTCACAGAAAGCGAGATAGCGGATTATATAAGCGCTCAGGGATTATCTGCGGACAGGCGGACTGTTCATGATATCTTTTCTGACACGAACGGCTGGGCTTTCTCTGTAAATCTTATAGCGCGGTCTCTGCGTAAATCACCTGGGTATACTGGTTATGTCCGTAACGCGATCAGACAGAATATTAATAACGTAATGGAAAAAGAGGTGTGGGAAACTGCTTCCGATGAGCTGAAGCGTTTTTTAGTACGCCTCTCCCTGATTGACCATATCTCAGCGGATTTGGTTGATAAACTTTTAGAAGGGGATGAAGCTCTGCTCTGCGAGCTTAGAAGGCAAAACGCTTATATACACTTTGACAGCCATACGGACGCTTATTTGATTCATCATCTGTTTCTTGATTTTTTGCAGACAAAACAGGATATTATTACAGATGGGGAAAAACATAAAACCTACAAAGCTGCCGCAGACTGGTGTAAGCAGAACGGTTTTAAGGTTGACGCTCTGGGTTACTATGAAAAAATCGGGGACTATGAGTCAATAGTGTCAATATTTTTCGCGCTCCCTTTGCAAATACCGCGCGATATAGCGCTGCATGGAATTGGAATCTTTGAACGCGCTCCGGCGGATACGTTTAAAAAGGTAAATTTTTTCGCCTCAACGCACTTGCGTACCGTTGCCGGACTTGCCCGCTGGCAGGAGTTTTTTTCACTGATGAAATCGTATGAAAGCCAGCTCCTTGAACTGCCGTCCGGCAATACTCTGCGGGAGTCTACGCTTGGCGTTATATACAATCTTTGGGGTGTTGTCCGCATCGTAATGAGTACATTTGACGATAAGTATGATTTTCATAAGTACTTTATAAAATGGGGCGGTTACCTAAGCAGAGATTTTGAGGCTTTATCAAGGTTTGACGTCTTTCAGCGCGGGGCGTGGATTAGTAATGTCGGTTCCGCGAGACAAGGCGCGCCGCAGGAATTCATTGAAGCCATGATACGCTCGGAAGAACGCCCGTTATGCTGCTATAACGGTGTAACAACAGGAGCGGAAGATTTAGCCAGGGGCGAACTTCTTTTCTATCAGGGTGATATTAAAGCGGCGCAAAGCTTTGTTTGCCGCGCTTTGGAGAGCGCGAGGAAACGCAGTCAATTTGAAAACATACACAGGGCGCTCGTTTACACTATGCGCATCGCCGTTTTTCAGGGAAACCGCGCTGAGGCGGCGGAAGCGCTTGACGATATAGAAACCCTTCTTAATGAAAAAAAATATTTTCTGCGCTTTACAACTTATGATATAGCTCAAGGCTTCTTTTATTACATACTTAGGCAGCCGGAAATGTTTCCAGGCTGGCTAAAGGAGAAATTCGCGCCTTATGAACACGCGTGCTTCATAGAAAACTTTGGAAACCAGATTAAGGCGCGTTTCTGTTATCTTACAGGAAATTATCATCCGCTGCTCGCATATATTGAAGAGTTGAAAAAACGGGAGTCGATTCTGTACGGACGGGTGGAGATGCTTGCGTTAGAAGCGTGTGTGCATTATCAAATGAAAGATAAAACGGCTGCTGTCAACGCGCTTTTGGAAGCATACGAAACAGCGTCTCCCAACGATATTATAACGCCGTTTATTGAACTTGGAAAAGATATGCGGACACTTGCCGCATCGGCTATTTCCGACCCTGACTGCGGCATTCCCATTGATTGGCTTGAGACAATAAAACGCCGGTCATCCTCTTACGCCAAATATCAGTCGCTTCTGATTTCCGATTATAAAAAAGGAAGCGCCGCCGACAGCGGCGCGCTGTTAACAAATCGTGAAAAAGAGATTCTAAGCGCTCTGTACCGCGGAATCTCCCGGTCGGAAATTGCGAGTAACTTAAAGCTGTCAATAAACAGTATAAACTCTTTTATTAACAACATTTATAAAAAATTAGACGCCCGCAGCATAGTTGACGTTATACGCATAGCTGCGGAGCGGAAATTAGTTTCATAATAAAGCTGTTTTTTGTACCGCTAAACCACAGCCACATACACAAGGGTCTGATTTACAAGCTGATAAGCGATCTCTCCAAACGTTATAGGTCCGGCAAAAGCGTCGATGTTTTTACCTTCTAACTCACCATAGAGAAAATTAAGAATGCAGTTGCATGAAAACACCGCCTGCACGTCTTTAAAGTTTGCGAGATGGCTGTTAAATTCGCCCGCATAGTCGGAGATAGGTTTTGCGATTCTGTATTTTATACCGTTGAATACCGGAGCGTAAAAATTAACTACACCGCTGTCAATTGACTTAAATGAGACATTTACCCCGTTGCCGGAATAATCTCCGACAAGCGGCATTTTAGTATCAATATTATTCTGTGTAATATAATCGGCAAACATGGTCTCTTTACCGTCAACAAGACATTTTTTCGCGCTGAATCCCTCTTCTGTAAACTCAATAACAGGTGAGCTTTCGTTTTGAGAGAAAATATTTATTACACCGATAGTTACGGTTTTGTCATCGGGCACGCAAATATGAAGAACCGCCGCTTTGTCACTGTAAGCCTCGCCTGTAAGCCCGTTAACAGCAATAGGCGTCTGTCCTGATTTGCTTAAATTAAGCCCGGAAATCCATCCCGCAATGTTTTTAATGAACATCCCTTCAAACTCAGCGGCTTTTTCTGCATACACTTTATGTACCGCGCTGTCAAATGGTACTATGGCAATCGAGAACCCATTGTCAAACGCGTCTGCGGTGATGTTTGCAATGTTTTTATCATCGTAAGACTTAATTGTAAATTCATCGTATGGGAAAGTTGTTACAAAAAGCAGATCATCTGAAACTTTGCCGCCGTTTGCAGACATAAAGTACTCAGTAGAACCGCCTATCCAGCTGCCTTTTGGCAGTTTTTTTATAAGATTTTCGGTACCGGCTATATGAAGCAAATTCCCATCGGCAATCTTTTTTGATACGTCATCAAATGACATTAACATTTTATATATCTCCCTAAATTTTATAGTTTTGAAATAACAGCGTAATCAGAAGCCATAACTTTACTGAATTTTTCAATAAAAATATTCAGCTCCTTAGTGACGTTTTGTATCGTGATAGACGATGGGTCTTTAGCGTAAACGCTTTTAAGACGCGTGAGCAACATAGAAAAACTCCACAAGGTAAACGTATAGTTTCCTTTCAAGAGCTTCTCAGCTTGCTGCGGTGTTACTTTCATGGGAAAACACTCCTTTCAAAAATCTTTAGAGATCAAAATATCCTCAAAATATAAAATAATATCTCCACATTATAAGCACATATAATTTAGTTTTTTGATTTTAGTTTTTAGTTTTGCCGTTGATTTTTTTGTTTTAGCCCCCTTAAGGGGGTTGGGGGGTGATAAGGCGGCGGGGTGTCCCTCGCAGAGGGGGTGACGGAGAACGAAAATCGAAAGTCTTTTTGTTCGATTTTTGGTCGCAGTCAGGGGGAGACTTCCCCCCTCTTATTCAGCATTTGACTTTGACTTTTCCTTTTTCATTCCGCCGCCCAACTCCATCTTACCAAGTGTATCAGCAATAAATTCAACATCGGAGTTTTGCGGATACGTGTTTTGCAGAACTTCCGCTTTGGCTCTGATTTCAAGCAGTGTGGCGCGGAGTTTGGCCGTAACTTCATTACATTTTTCAGAGAGCTCCCTCATCTCCTCACGTTCTCTGAATCTTAAAACAGCCGCCAAATTCCCTTTTAAAAGCATCGCCGCCCAGTTCTCAATTTTGTAAATAGGCACGGCGTACTTTCTTGAAGCGTAAAGCCCAATACCAACAGCTACAATCAGCCCGACTAACGTACTTATAACAAGAGAGGGCAAAATCAGATTTATAATATTCTCCCGCATAAGCTCATTATCTACCTGATTCCACTGGTAAACAACTACCGTTTGATATTTCATATAATAAACAAAAAGAAGCGTGCCGGAAGAGATTATAGATGAGATAATAGCAACAAACATAACCTTCAAAATAAGCCTTATCTGAAGAGACTTTTTTATGAAGAAATTACCAAACGGTTTACGTACAAATTTTTCACCCATACAGCCATCCTTTACACACAAATTTCATCAGGTTTAACGTATATGTATAGAAATACATTAATTCCACAAAAAAATCAAGGCATTTTATTGTGATTATAGATGCGCACCGGTTTGTCTTACCCGCCGGTTGAAATGATAAATCATTAGTTTTTAGTTTTTGGTTTGCAGTTTTTAGTTTAAGGAAAGAATAATTCTTATTTTTGTTTTCCCCGCTAAAAACTAAAATCTAAAAACTCAAATGTGTATTGATAATCATAGTTTAACACCCCTCAGCACCTCTTTCTTCCCGCCAAATCCAGGTGACTTTTCAAGCTTAAAGCCCGCAACGGTCAGATCTCTTCTCACATGTCCGGCTACCGTATAAGTAGTAACAGTGCCGTCAACAGCGGTTTTATCTCCTATCGCCTCAAGAAGTTCGCTTCGCCATATATCAGGATTTTTCTTTGGCCCGTGTCCGTCAAGAAACCACGCGTGGCAAGAAGAATCAAGAGATAAAACCATTTGGAGAGCTTCACCCACAAACAAACGTAAGTCTATTATTCCGGTGCCTATAGCAATATCAACATTGTGCCAACCTGGTGTTGATATGTCAAGGCGAGAATAGGCCGCAGTCATTTTTGTGATATGAGAACCGGCTCGATCTTGGAAAACTTCCAAAATACTCTCCATCCTCTCAACACTTAAAGGATAGAGTTCTACCGTATTATATTGAACTTTGAAATTTTCTGTTGATAATTGATGAAGGGTGTCCATAAGCGCTATGAGCACCCTGCCGGGGCCAAACCCTGTCTCCCCGATCCTGAAAACTTCACCCTTTTCGGCAAAAGTTTTCACCCGTTCTGTGATATCGCTTCCGTAAATATGAATATGTTTTGCCTCTTGAAAAGCGTCTACAACGTCAAAATACCGGTCGTCATAGTGCTCATTGAGAAGACGCGAAGGTATTTTCATTGATGCTGTGACGCCAAATATTCCATCGGCCCCAATTTGTAAAGGTTATTACCCTGTGTATCAACCGCCACAATAAGACGCATCGATTCCACTTCAAACTTGTAAACCGCTTCCGGCCCCAGCTCATGGTAGCAAATTATTTGTGAAGATTTTATACATGAAGAGATAAGCGCTCCCGCGCCTCCAACCGCGGCAAAATACACGCATCCGCACTCTTTTATTGCTTCTACAACCTCCGCGCTTCTATCCCCTTTGCCAATCATAGCCCCAAGACCGGCATTGCGCAAAAGCGCGGGAGTATAGATATCCATGCGGGAACTGGTCGTTGGTCCGGCGCTGCCTATACAACGGTTTGGTGTTGACGGAGTCGGCCCGCAGTAATATATAATCTCGTTGTCTAATGATAATGGTAATGATTCTCTATTGTTGACGCACTCAATAAATCTTTTATGCGCGGCGTCTCTCGCTGTATAGATTGTACCTGTCAATATAACGGAATCACCCGCGCGCAGTGCTGTTAATACTTCTTTATTTAGAGGTGTTGTTAACTTTATAATATCGCTCATAATATTACCGTTGACCTCCGCGCCGCGTGACAATTAATACTTACAGCTACAGGCAAAGACGCGATATGGCAGGGCAGATACTCAACCGATACCCAAAGCGCGGTATGCTTCCCGCCAAGCCCCTGCGGCCCTATGCCGCTTGCGTTTATCTCTTTTAGTAAATCAGTTTCAAGTTCAGCGTATCTTTTATCTGTATGATGTACGCCCACAGGACGTAAAAGCGCTTTTTTGGACAGGATACCGGCACAGTCCGCTGTCCCCCCTACCCCTATGCCCACAACTATCGGCGGACATGGATTACCGCCGGCGCTTACCACGCTCTCCACGACAAACTTTTTGACTCCCTGTAAACCATGAGAAGGTTTTAACATCGCAAGACAGCTCATGTTCTCACAACCGCCGCCTTTGGGGAGCAGAATTATCTCAAGCATATCACCGTCAACAATATCAACGTGGATAATCGCAGGAGTATTATCACCTGTATTTTTCCTGTCAAAAATCGGATCATCAACAATAGAACCGCGCAGATTACCTTTTGTATATCCTATGCGGGTACCTTCGTTTACAGCGTCACTGAGCGTTCCGCCCTCAATCCGTACATCACCGCCTATCTTTACAAAAAAGACGGCGGAACCGGTATCCTGACAAATCGGTACTCTCTCTTCTTGGGCAATAGAGGCGTTTTCAAGTATCTGATCAATAATTATCCGCGCACGGGAAAACGGCTCTTTTTTGCGCGCCTCTTTAATGCTTTCCCAAACATCTTGAGGAAGATCACAAGCGGCGGCGATACACATATCGCTGACGGATTCGACTATTTTTGAATATTGGATGATTTTCATTTTTAAAATATTTTAGTTTATAGTTTATAGTTTTTAGTTCTAAAAACTAATACTAACGTTTCTCAACGTAAAGCTATCTCATCTGCCATTTTTTCCAAACGTTTTCTGTAATCATTAAAACAAAATGCCCCGATCTGCGCAGCTCCGGTATCTATTGCCGCTTTTGCTACCGCGATACTCTCTTCAACAAGAACCCTTGGATCAAGCGGTTTTGGTATTATGTATTCAGACCCAAACGAAAGTGAACTTATACCGTAAGCGTCAAGCACAATCTGCGGAACGTCCGATACCCGCGCAAGATCGGCAAGCGCGTGCGTTGCCGCTACCTTCATCTCTTCATTTATTGTGGATGCCCTTACGTCAAGCGCACCTCTGAAGATAAACGGAAATCCCAATACATTGTTCACCTGATTGGGAAAATCGCTTCTGCCTGTTGCCATGATAAGATCACTTCTCACCGCGCGCGCCGCGTTATAACTTATCTCAGGATCAGGGTTTGCCATAGCGAAAATGATCGGACGGCTTGCCATACTCTCAACCATTGCAGGCGATACAAGCCCGGCAGTGCTAAGACCCGCAAACAGATCCGCACCCTCCATCGCCTGTGTCAACGTGCGTTTCGGAGTATCAACAGCAAACGGTTCCTTATATTTGTTCATCCCCTCCGTGCGGCCTTTATAGACTATGCCTTTAGAGTCCACAAGCATAATATTTTCCATCTTTACGCCAAGACTTATGTAAAGATACGCACAGGATATGGCAGCCGCTCCAGCTCCAGAAAACACTACTTTCATCTCATGAAGAGCCTTATCCTGCAAACGCGCCGCGTTTATGAGAGCCGCTCCTGAGATTATCGCCGTTCCATGCTGATCATCATGAAACACCGGAATCTTCATCTGTTTTTTGAGCTCTTCCTCGATGTAAAAGCACTCCGGCGCCTTGATATCCTCAAGATTAATCCCGCCAAACGTCGGCTCCATCGCTTTAACAATACGGATAAGCTCATCGGGATTTGAAACGTCAAGCTCTATATCAAAAACGTCAATATCCGCAAACCGCTTAAAAAGAATTCCCTTGCCTTCCATAACAGGTTTTCCGGCTAATGGGCCGATGTTTCCAAGTCCCAAAACCGCGGTGCCGTCAGTAATTACCGCGACAAGATTTCCTCTTGATGTATAACGATACGCGGCTGCAGGATCTTTTTGAATCTGGCGGCAAGGCTCCGCTACTCCGGGAGTATACGCGAGAGAGAGGTCTTTTTGAGTTTTACAGGGTTTTGTAGAGATAACCTCTATTTTGCCGGGTCTGTTTTTTTCGTGGTAATCTAAAGCGTCCTGACTTGTGAGCATTTTTATCCTGCTTTCATTGTGATCGGATTTGCCCAAGAGACTCCTGTCACCAGGCTAAATCTTCCTGCTTTTTGATTGAGAACGGAATTGCATTAATTCTGATGTCAAAAAGTAAGGGCTGATAATTATCAGCCCCGACCATTCCACATAATATACATAAACGCTTGCGTATCAGGCTAAATTTCCATCTGATTAATCCGCTGAAAATATTGCCAAACCCGTTGGCGGCATTCCTGTGGTGATTGTTTGATCTACGGTGTTTGTTGATATGGTGACGACCGCAACGCCTGCTGATGTAAAGCCTCTGCCGCCAACATACAGTTTTCCTTCACGGAACGCCATTCCACCGGAACCATCATCAATGCCTGTTATGCCTGTACCAACTGTTTTGGCTGACAGATCAAGCGGTAAGATTCCTGTTGACCAATCAGACCGCATTTGAGCAATGTATGCTTTATCCGCTGAAACAAAGATAACGTCTGTGAAGACCCCTTCGGCAATAACTCCCTCATTTTTATTTGACGCAAGGTCAATCAGCTCAATACCGCCGTCCTCAGTAAAACCGTAATCACCGGATGACGCAACAAGCATCTTGTTTCCATAAATACTCATTGCCTGCGGATTCTTCCTTTTAAGGTCGATACTGCCGGCAATCTCATCTGTATTGATATTGATGATTGCGATTTGGCTTACGTCAGCCGGTTCAAAATTCTTCAATCGCTGACAAGCCGCATAGACATAATTCCCATAAACCGCAAGAGCGCCGACAAAAGGATGCTCCGCCGCGTCTTCTGTCCCCGCAAACGCAACGAACTCCGAAAGGTCTATTGTTGATACCTTTTTGCCGGCTGCCGGATTGAAAACTATGAGATCACTGCTGTTAAGAGCGCTTATGTACGCCTTTGTTTCACTGACAACAACAATATCTTGAATGTTAAGACCGCTGCCCAAAGCCTCCTCATAAGCAAGCTTGAGCTGCTTGCTGTATTTTATGACTTTATCACTCCCCATACGCTCCAATATGTAAATTTCATTGTTAAACGTCTTTACAGCGAGATCGGTATGCAGTCCGGAATACAGGTTTGAGGTGACTGAGTAATCTTTTGTTGATATTATCTCAAAATTAGCTGCCGAATAATCCGCGGCAATCGTGACCACAGCCACATTTATACCAGTGTACAGCGTAATTGTGTCATCATTTTTGGGATCATCTTTGGTTGTGCCGCCATCCGGATCATTATTTTTTGTTGGCCAGCTGCATGACGCTAAAAACATCATCAACATAAGCCCAATAATTATAATTGGGGACGGAGTTGCTTTTTTTCCGCTCGCTGATTTCAATGAATTCAATGAGTTAGCGCAATTAACGCAACTCCGTCCCCAATTTAATTTCCGTACCATAAAGTAACTCCTTTTTTGAAAAGTTAAAAATTTAACGCCGCCGATACAGCGTGAGTTCTTCTCGGCATCGGATTATCAAGGAAATGAAAATTAGCCTCGTTTAAATAATTTTCCACACGGTATCTCAATATGAAAAAATCCACAGGTTTGTACGACGCCCACGCGCTTAACTCCCACTGAGCGTCCTTTTTCAAGATATTCTCAATACTTATATAGCATTCACTTTCATACTTTATCCCATGACCGATATTAGCCCGCCAAACGTCAATCTCTGTCTTCAAAAATCCGCTCCATTTAGGAATAAACGGCTCAATTCTGCCTACCCAGTTTGGGTCAGCCGCGTCGGCTATCATACTTTTCAAATACGCGGTACTGAGTTCTACTGTGAACACCCGCAATAATTTTGCGTTGATATCGGCTTCCGCTCCGTAAAAATCGGTATCCGCGAAATTCATAACTTTCACAAACCTGTTACGCGGTATACTTTTTATTTTATCGTTAACCCGTCCGCCAAAAACAGCGGCGGAAGCGCTTGCATGCCCCAAGTCAACTGACACGCCAATATCGGCTTCCATTCTCGTCTCTTCCCGTAAATCCGGCGTTGAGAGGAACCCGCTGCCCCACCCGAACCGTTCAAAGAATGTAGGACTGCGTTTTGAGGCAGACGCGGAAAACTGTAAGGAAACTGGTTTCATATTAACGCGAATTAGAGCCTCTGTTATAGGATAACCTAACGTATATCTTTCACCGTCAGATAACAAATTATGAAATCCGGCAGTCGTTGTATCAATTTCATATTTGTAAACAGTCCGTATCGTTGATTCCGTTGTCAATCCCGCATTGCGCGGTGTTGATTCTGTACTCTCTGATACTCCCGTCCTAAATCCAATCTCCGCCCCTGCCCTGTACTCGTACCGGCGCATAACCGGCTCGCTGTTTGCCAAAGCCGCGTCACGCTGCGTGTAACGCTCAAAACGCGTTCCTGTAAGCGCCGCTAAATAAAAACTCTCTGTGAAGATATACCGCGCGTCAACCGCAAAATTTGCCGTTTGTCCATCTGACTCAAGCTCTTTGGAGCCGCCTAATCCAAAACGTGAATCAGGGTCTCTCAGTATGTTTTGCCTATAGATACCGCTTGCCTCGCTGCCTATCGTTATCTTTTCATTGATTACTCCTTGATAATCAACACCATAAATAACGCTGCTCCCGCCGGTCGACCCGCTCTGGTCTCTCTTGTAGTGATAGTTGAAAAGCCCCTGATCGAACGTACCCGCGCTTAATTGTTGATTTACGCGGTGATCTTCGCTTACGTCAATTGACAAACTGTACGCCGCGTCAACTGAGCGGTAGTAATTGTTCCTCTTGCGCATCAAAGTATCATCCCGCGTTGGGTCAGGGTCGCGTAGCGTGGGGGTTGTTGTGCCGTTGTCGTGCATGAAAGGGTAATCGTTGTCTGAGCTTGAGGCGTCTATATTTATTTGGTGATGGATTTTTTCGTTTATCGGTCTGCGGACAACAGCGCCGCCCTTTACGTATCCGAAACTGCCGGCTTCGATATTGACTCCGGTGATATCAGACGGTCTGACAGAAGCGCCTCTGCCGCTTGAACCGGTATTCGCGCCGTCATCCGTAAACAATTCGATGACTCCGCCCATCCCCGCACCCATCTGTCTTAATCCCGATGTACTTTTGGTAATGCGGATTTCGGTTATACGGTCAAGCGGAATCTTGCCGAGATCAACCGCACCCGTAGATGCGCCAGTCAACAAAACACCGTCAAGGTAGACGCGCAATCCCCTTGCCGACCCGCCGCGTATCGCGGCCTCAGCGTATTGGCCGTGTCCGCCCACTGATCTGATGTTAATGCCTGAGACAGTTTCGAGAACTGATGGCAGATCGCTGAATTTGCCTTGAAATTCGGAAGATTTTATAACGCGGGATGAGGGAGAAAGGGGTAAAGCCATGCGGTGGCGGACAACGAATTCCATCTCTTCGCTGTCGTCAAGATCAAGAATAATAAATTCTTCATCGCTTATAAATTCAGTGTTATTTTCAGGGACATTAGGGACATCTGGGAGAATGGGGAGAATATCGTTATCGTTAATAAATTCGTCATTGATGATAAAGTCATTATCATCATCAATTAAAATAAAATTATTTGACGATACGGCGCTTGCCGTTATAAAGAGAATTAATAATAGAAAATGCACAGAAAGCCTCTCCGACCCATCCACGAGGATCGCAGTTTAGTGGAACCATTCAGGCAGGTCTTCTGGCTTTCCCAAACAGTCAGCCTTCCCGTCAATATGACAGTGGCTTGTTTCGACTGCTATACGATTCTGTGAGACAGAATCGGGATTTACAGCGGCGTGTCCGCTCCCGATTTACACGGGATTCCCTTAAGCCTGAAATGAGTAGATAATATAATTTAACGAATTATAAAAAACCAATAAAAAAGGCGAACCTTTCGATCCGCCCCTGTAATCCATCAATTTTCAAAAAACAACTCTTATTTTACTTCGCCTTAACAATACCAATTTTCTTGGATTCCCGGAACTTCTGACCGTTCCAAAGAACTCCTTCTATTCTCATAAGATAGGTGCCGGGGCCGACAGTGCGGCCGCGGTGGTTCTTGCCGTCCCAGATAAAACCGTAGGTTTCGCTTTCGGCAAGTTTCGCGTCTCTGTGTGTATTAGTTCTGAGTACCACGTTGCCTACCGCGTCGTAAATCACTATTCTTAGAGAAGTTACTCCGTTTGCCCCCGGTTTGAGAGGCATTGGAGCTTCTACAACCATAAGTATTCCGCTTGTATTTTGTCCGCCCTGACCAATGCTGCCTCCGTGATTAATTTCTATTATGTCTTTGTAATACGCGTAAGTCGCGCCGCCCAGTTCACCCAGAGTACTCTTGCCTGGCGCAAACGGATTAGGCCCTATTGCGGCAGAACTCTCTCCTACAATTGTAATAGTCAGATTATCGCTGTCCAAGCTCCCATGTCTTACCGTCACAATAACCTCTCCGGAGCCTTTGTCTTTCTCTATGATGAAAGAGCTGCCATCTTTTTTAATATCGACTGTGGGGCCGCCGGCAAATGTCCACTCCGGATTTTCTATAAATCCCACAAAATTTCCAAACTCATCTCTCGACACTACCCAAACTTGTTCGGAAGACTTATCCTTGTCAAGCGTAATCTTATCGAAATCACTCTTGTTATTGAGGAAGTTATCATTTCTTGTAGTATCACGTACAATATCAAGTGATTTAGCATCTCCAGGCACAACGTCTATAAGTATCGCGGTATGTGTGTTAAATCCGGGAAGATTTAGCGTTGCCGTCACTTTATAATTTCTGTGAGCTGCATTAGATCTGAATATTGTAGAATCTTCTCCTGTAAGAGGCGATACCGCCGCGGGAGCGTCCACTGCCCAGTTTATATATGACTTCAAAAATTCAAGCGCCGCGTTATCGGTAATCAATTTGTCGTCAACATCAAAAAACCTCGCGTAAATCGCCTTATCCTGTCCGGCGGCTACAGTAAAATTAGCGGCATTCGGAAACTCAGGAATCGGTTCGCCGCCGGTTCCGCTCGTCTCATAGAGTGCCACCCGTATAGGGTCTACCTTTACATATAACGTCTTAGTTATAACCTGCGGGCCGTCTCTGTAAGTCGCGGTGATACTGTAAACATTATCTCCCGCGGCAGTACTTCTGAATATCGCGGAATGTCCTGCCGATTCTAACAACTCCACAGGGCCGGTTGTTGTCCAGGTGATCTTTGATGAGACATCGGCATTTGTTTCAAAATCTGGGAGCCACTTATTATCAGCGTCAAAAAACTTGGCGTAAATACCTGTTGCGATGCCGGCAGTCACATTGATAGTATCCTTAAGGGCCGGCGTTGAGACCGTTGGATTGACAACATCGCTGTCATAGAACGCTATATAAGTGGAGATATACGGAACGGCTATTCTTGCGGTGTCAAGAGGGACATAGGGGTTGCGGAAAACAACTATTATACTGTCTTGTCCGGCATGCTGAAGTATATTGTCCTCTCTGTTTACAATTTCTGAAACGACTCTTGAAAAATCACCGCTCCAAATATTTCCGCTTCTGCTGAGATTAAGAGTTACAGTGTCAAGAGTTGTACCTTCCGTATTCATTACATAAACCGTAACCGCGCTGTAATTGTTACCGCCCTGATCAAAAACTACCCGCAGCGTGTTCATATAATCCTTAACAGTATCTACCGCGCCTGTACTGCCGTATTGCAAAGAGAGAGAGGGTACGGCCTTGCAATTACCGATTCCGATGTTAGCGCTTGGGGGCCGCGTATCACTGCGTACGACTCTGAAAGAGAACTCTCTCAGAGAGTCTGGAACGTTGACTATAACAGTATCTCCGTCTTCAATAGTTACAATGTCCACATTATAGGTTACACCCATTGTAATTGTAGTCGTATCACCTACATTAAGCCCAAGCGGCCTCGTAAATCTAAAATCTCCGTCAACGCCAAAATCACCGGAAGAGAGGCTGTCCGCAATAGCGTTGGCGTTTCTAACTACCATTCTTGTGGGCGCGCCCTTTGCTTCGGTAAACATGGGGGAAATGATGTTTTCCATCATAAGTTCGAGCATTTCATCATAGCGTGACTGTAAAACCCAAATATTGCTTGACGGGTTGGTAGCCGAATAACCATTATTTTGAATGTTATATGTCATACCGCTAACGGTATTGGGCTGAGTAAACCCAAGAACCCGATAGATAGATTCTTCCATTGAGACGGTACCGCCCTGTGGGGTTTGCATAGTGGCAGCCCAGGGAACAATCTGTACCGTATCTAAAATAATGGGAAGCTGATCCCGCGTGCCTACTCTGTTCAAAAACACTGTGTATGTCGTGGGCGTATTTGCCCCGTTTACAAAATCGTACTGCATCGCGCAGCGTACATTGGCGTTATTACCGCAGTTGTGCGGACTCGGTTCGCCGTCGGAAAGGAATATGATGTACTGATTCTCTGTTGGCGTTGGGGTCTTTGCGTTTGCGAACGCCTGCAGCGCCGCCTCAAACGCAATCGAAATATTTGTGCCGTTCTGCTCGGCGATCAAATTATTGTTGGTGTTATTCTGGCGGACTCCGGCAGCTTGAGAGGTGTCTGGCGGTATATAGAACATATCCCTGAACAGGTCAATCGCCAAAGGGTTCGCGCCGCGGGCAAAGCCAGGCTCTACTGGTTCGTTCAGGGTAAGAAGAGGTATGTAAGATTGAGCCCCGCGGTTCAGGTTAGTACCGCTGCCCGTAAGATTGTCGCCCGTGTTTACCGTACCGCCCAACTGCGCGAAATTCGCAAGGTTAGGGTCGCGTTCGGCTCCGATAGTGAGCCCCGTTCCAAAGAGCGCGAGTCCAATCTGAGCGTTGGGGGACTCTCTATAGATCTCATTAATGAGCGCCCGCGTAACTCTGAACCGATTTCCCCGCCGGTCGTGCCCGTTAGTACCGCTCATACTCGCAGAGTGGTCAATAACAAACATAATAGCAGGCGGAGCTACGGTATTCGCAATCTCCTCAAAAACCTCACTGACGTCACACGCCCTTATATTGGCGGAGATAGCGATTACATTCGACGGAACCACAATAACCGAATCCGCGAAATCTTCCGGACAGGTGTTAATCAAAAGCTCGCAATGCTGACCCGACTGCGCCTGCGCGAAAACACTCCCGCAGATGAACCACATGAGCACAGCCCCAAACATCATAATTTGCTTGACATTTTTCATAATACACCCTCCTTTAAAAGATTGAGGAACCAACTTCCCATCCCAACCTTGCAAGCACATCAATTTAACCGCGTAATAAGCCAAAAGACAGCAAATTCTACTCCCGTTTACTGTCCTCTATATTCTCCATAATATATTATACCATACTCCATTGCAATAATCTACATCTTTCGCAAGACAAAAAGTGATTTTACAGAGATTTTATACGGATTATACTAAACTAAAAGCGGAACCGACAATATTATAGTCAGCCCCGCTTATATTTAAATGATGAAATACTACTTAGTTATTATTATTTCGCAAGCGTAACCTTAGACCTGAAAAGCTCGCCGCCCGCCATGCTTCTTACCACCATTAAATACGTACCCGCGGGAACACGCTGTGTATTAATCATCATCGTTTGCTGTGAACCCGCCTGTTTTGATACTCTGTGAACGAGCTTTCCGCGCATATCGTAAAAAGATATCATTGCGTTGGCGTTGGACGTACCCGTAAGCTGTAAGGATCCGCCTGAGCGCTTGACCGACCACGCTGAGGTATTATTAGTACGGCTTTTATTGACCGACGGTTTTACATTGGTTTGCTGCTGCGACGCTTGAAACGGTTCCGCTAAAATGACGTCTGAGAGATACCAAGTCACCGACTCGTGGCCGCTGTTGAATGAGAGGCTTACACTCATTGACGGTATATGCGGAATTACTTGCGACGGGGGGCAATTCTTGCTTTGCGGATCTTCGCCAAGACAGGTAACAGGAACGATTTGCGAAGGCGGGCAATTTTTGATTTCGCTGGGATTTTCGCCAAGACAAACAACCGGGCCAGTTGTCGGCGGCAGTATGAACTTATCGTAAGATATGAAAATTGTTTTAGTGTACTCTGTCATCTCCGGTGTGAGCGAGACTTCCCACTCCTCTATATTGGCGGAACCAAAATTCGAAGCGGGCATGCCTAACAAACTAACCAAATCAACGCTGACAACCACAGTTCTCGGCAAAACAGAGCGCGCCATGAATCTCAGCTCATAGTCTTTCCCCGCTTCAATTTCGATATTGTTCTGTGTAAAACGCACATCTTCGGGCTTATTGCCAGTCTGCCCGGCAGTATGTCCGAGATTAAATTTAAACTCACGGTTCTCCGTCACATTCACAGTATAGCATCCCGGAATGATAGCCTGACAGGTACCAAGGTTATGTTGTTCCAACTCCCAACCGTGAGCCGGAGTAAGCATCCAGCTGTACTCCGATCTCCAGTCATCGTCAAAAGAACCGGTGATTCTATTATCCTCAATGACGGATGTTTTCTGAAAATACGCGACATAGCGGCGAAACCGAGACATACTCATGTGATCCTGAAATATGTCATTACGCGTCCCGTTTGTACTGCCGTCACTCCATCTTACGAAATAATAACCGTCATCGGCAACCGCCATCATATACGGCCCCACTGTAACGCTGCTCTGATGAAAATATTGAGATAAAAAGATAGTCGTGTCTGTCAGCGGTACTAATGGTTCTCCGTGCAGCGGCCTAACAGCTACTTTCCCGCCGCATCCGCCGCGGTAAAGTATTGTGTCTATTAACACCATCGGCAGATCGTCCGGCGGCGCTATTATACAACTATTGCATGGAGGCGCGATCACGGGGATTTCTCCCGTTACCGTATCTCCGTTTGCGTACGATGGAAAAAGTACAATGCTAAACACCGCCAGCGCACAAATAAACAACCTTGAACAGACAGATGTTTTTTTCATAATAGAGCTGCTCCTCTGTTGGAATGTTGGTACTTACAAAATAATAAAATGTTACTGTTTAATCATTAAATCATGCAAAGGACATAAAAAGACACTACTGACAAAAAATCGGATGGACACGTCCGGATTGCTTCCTCTGCACAGACCCTTCTATTAATAAATCCTTGAGTGAATTAAATTTGTTACTTTTTTTAATCTAATGCAGAAATTATTTAGATTTTTATGTTTTTATTTCTGCATTCTGCATTTTGCATTGTTATTTTTATTATAAAAGTGACACTTTTCCATTACACGAATCATTTATATAGTATGGACACAGAGAAGGGCGTTGTACGTTTGGATGCACAGGAACTTTTTGAAAAATACTGGCCGATGGTACTGAGGCGCTGCAAAGATATGCTTGGCGACGCCGAAAATGCCGTTGACGTCGCTCAGGAAGTATTTGTTATTGTTATCGACAAGCAGGACGTTTTTCACGCGGAACATCCGGCGGCTCTGCTCTGGAGGATAGCGACCAATAACTGTTTGAAAGCGCTACGCAGTTACGCAAACCGCTTTGGGGCGCGGGACGGTGAGTCGCTTTTGGAGCGGATCGCGTACTCCGGCGACGTTGGGGCGAAAATTGAGAGCCGCGGTATTCTGAAAAAACTTTTTGATCGGCATCCCGAATCAAGCCGCACTATCGCGGTACTGCATTTAATGGACGGGATGACGCTTGAGGAGACCGCCGCGGTTATGAAAATGTCGGTGAGCGGGGTGCGCAAGAGATTGCGGGCTTTGAAAAAGACGCTGAAAGAGTTAGAAGATTTATAACGGAGGATATATGAACGGGAATAATATCCCAAAATGGAAATTAGAGTGGTATATCGCGGGCGGGCTGCCGCCGGAGGAATTGATGAGGATAGCTCAGCTTGAGCTGTCTGATGAGAAACTGCGGGCGCGCATAGATGCGCTTAGGGCGAGCAATACTGAGATTTTGGCGAAATACCGTCCGCCGGTGATGTCATGGAAAAAAATGAACGCGGATCTTGCCGGATCCAAAAAACAAAGCGGCGGAAGTTTTCTGCGGTGGACAATCCCCGCATTCGCCTGCGCAGCGCTGCTTGCCATTATTCCTGTGCAGATGGTCTTAACCGGACATGATGATCCTCAGCAAGAAGTCTATGCTACCCGTACTAAAGGCGAAATAGGCGAAGAAGCGATGCTGCCTGATCTTGAGGTTTGGCGCAAAGTCAGAGACAGCGCCGAAAAACTCGCGCCTGAAACGGTCGTAAGCGCCGGCGATATTGTTCAGCTGCGCTACATTGTGCCGAAGTCATGCTATGGAGCGCTTATTAGTATGGATGGGCGCGGGGTGCTGACCGTACACCTCTCAGGAAATGACGGCAAAGCCGCCGCGCTCACGCCGGGCAAGCCTGTCGCGCTTAAAACATCGTATAAACTTGATGACGCACCCGCGTTTGAAGCATTTTATCTAATAACGGCGTATGAGAACTTTCATTTG
>Ga0123356_10001349_pt1 | contig 27139 bp, 23 predicted proteins | sample TergutEmb28metaG_2_FD_92546 | JGI IMG/M metagenome (GOLD analysis project Ga0123356, IMG submission 92546) | Embiratermes neotenicus P3 segment gut microbial communities from Petit-Saut dam, French Guiana - Emb289 P3 | ecosystem: Host-associated > Arthropoda: Insects > Digestive system > Gut ...
ATCATTTGAGCAAAAGCAAGTATAAGCGCAAGCTTTGCGATCTCTGACGGCTGGAAAGTAAGAGAACTGTTCTCACCGCCAATTCCGATCCAACGTCTTGCACCGTTGACTCTGATACCGATGAATAATACCAAAACAAGCAACACTATTGATACCAGCAACAGCTGCATGGACCAGCGGCTTATCGTCCTGACGCTTACCCGGGATGTTATGAACATCAGGAAAACACCTGTGACCGCAAAAATGAACTGTCTCGAAAAGAGTCTCAGAGGATCACTTTGCATATAAAAACCACGGGCATAGCTTGCAGAAAGAACCATTATAACGCCGATAAGGAGAATAACAAGAGTAATGACAAGCATTGGCTTATCAACTCCCGGAGATTTTTTTCCAGCGTCGATAAGCTCGTTTGACAAGTCGCGTTCATCCCAGTCCAACAGGATATCATGGTCAACGCCTACCTGCTGATCATTAAAATCATTAAAGCTGTCAACTGTTTCCTTTTTTTTCATTCTTCTTCTTTCCTATCTGTTCATAACGCCTAAGTATGACACGCCTGCAAATATTATAGATACAGCTGTAAATACTGCAAAGATTTTATATTCACTCCATCCGCACATTTCAAAATGATGATGGATAGGAGCCATTTTAAAAATACGTTTCCCTTTTGAAAGCTTAAAATACGACACTTGTATTATGACTGAAAGAGTTTCGATAAAATACACGATGCCCATTGTAATAAGGATCAGCGGCATATCCATCGAAAATGCCAGCGCGCAAACTGCACCGCCCAAAAACAACGACCCGGTATCTCCCATGAAGACTTTTGCCGGGAAAAAGTTAAAAATCAGAAAGCCGGCAAGCCCTCCGGCAACTGCTGCTGCAACAATACCGTTTGCTGTATCATTCCACAAAATTGCGATAAGTAAAAATGCGACCGCTACCGGAATAGTCACTCCGGATGAAAGACCATCGATCCCGTCGGTTATATTTACAGCGTTAACAGTTCCAACTATAACAAACGCCGCAAAGATATAATATAAACCTGCCGGCATAGCAAAAGTCACATTAAAAAACGGAACATATACGTTTGTTGTAAGATTGCCCATAAATTCCATTATCAATACAAATGCTACTGCAGCCAGCAGCTGAAGTGCAAACTTCTGTATTGCAGTCAATCCCAGGTTTTGCCTTTTTTTCAATTTTTCATAATCATCAAGAAATCCTATCAATGCAAAAACCGTAGCAAAAACCAGAACAAACAGAAATGTAAAATCACCTTTTATCATTTCACTAACGCCGACTGTCAGGCATGCTATGACTATTCCGGAAATAAATATTATGCCGCCCATCGTCGGCGTACCTTGTTTGCTGTTATGCCAGACCGGTCCGTCTTCCTGAATGGACTGGCCTACCTTCATACGTCTGAGCATCGGTATGAATACCAGCCCCGCTAAAATCGAGACAACCAGTGATACTATAAATGATATAATAACTTTTATTATCATTTAATCCAAATCCTCCACTGTCTGCTTGCGGCTATCCACACGGATTTTGATCAAATGCTCGGCTACTACTTCCCTGTCATCAAAGTGGATCTTTTCCCTGCCCAGAATTTGATAGGTTTCATGACCTTTACCGGCTATGAGAAGAACATCACCTGATTCTAAATTATCAAGTGCCCAGTAAATTGCCTCACGTCTGTTTTCTATCGCTTTAAAGCCGGCATTTGGATCACTGATGCCGGAAATGATATCTTTGATAATCGCTTCAGGTTCTTCTGTGCGCGGATTATCTGTTGTTATCACTGTAAAGTCTGACAATTCTGTTGCGATTTGACCCATCAGCGGGCGTTTTGCCTTGTCACGATCACCGCCGCAGCCGAAAACCGTAACGACCCGGCCTTTTGTATATCCGCGAACAGCTGTGATAATATTCCGGAGTGCGTCAGGTGTGTGCGCATAATCAATGAGGACTGAAAAGTCGTGTCCGGTAGGTATGACTTCTGCTCTGCCTTTAACTCCTCCGTACGACTGCAGTGCCGGTATTATCCTGTCGATCTCAAAACCAAGAAGAACAGCTGCGGCGATCGAAGCGAGCGAGTTATATATCGAGAATATACCGGGGATCGATAACTCCACTCTGTTTATGCTGCCTACTGCAACAACACAAAAATCGATTTTCTCCGCCTGAAGCTTTATGTCCTTTCCGAGCAGATCTGCAGAGCTGTTTTTTATCGCGTATGTCATGACCGGACCTGCCGTTCGTTCTGCCATCAATGGTGCATATTCATCGTCTATGTTTATCACCGATCTCTTGCAATTCGGGAATAAAAGCGACTTTGCATGAGCATATTCTTCCATCGTGCCATGGAAATCCAGGTGCTCAGGTGATAAATTTGTAAATATCCCGATCTCATACTCTATACCATATACTCTACTTAAATACAGAGCATGTGAAGATACTTCCATAACAACATATTCGCATCCTTCAAGGACCATTTTATCAAGCAGTTTTTGCATCTCATATGATTCGGGAGTCGTGTGCTCTGTATAGAGCTCTCTGTCTCCGATGAAATTACCGTTTGTTCCGATCAGTCCGACTTTACTTGATGAGCAGTTTTCAATTATATGCTTTATGAGGTTTGTGACACTGGTTTTACCATTTGTGCCGGTCACACCGATGATTTTAAGCTTTTTCGCAGGAAATCCAAACCAGACAGCTGATATTGCCGCAAGAGCTTTTCGCGAATCCTTTACAATAATATAAGGTATAGTGATATCCGGCGCTTCTTCGCATACGACACATACTGCACCTTTGCTGACTGCTTCTTTGATATATTTATGACCATCAGTTTCATATCCTCTGATAGCAATAAACAATTCTCCGTTTCTTATAACTCTGGTATCATAGCAGAAGCCGGAGATGTCTGAAGAAACATCCGCATTGATTTCGACTTTATCAACATTTTCAAGCAGCTTATCAAGTGTCATCAGTTAATCCTCTGTTCCACTATTTGTGCATTTATCAATGTGACCTCAACTACAGAACCGAACATCACCTCTTTACCGTACTGGATCGACTGCACCGATACAAGTGCATTCCTGTCGGACTTAGGTGCTCCGCCTGTTCTTATAAAAAGTCCGCGACTCTCTAAAGTCTGCCGCGCTTGTGAGTATGTCATCCCCGACAATTGAGGAACTATCACAGGTGTTCTCGGTATTTCCGAATCAGTATAGATCATTACTTTTGTTCCAGAAGCTACAGATGCGTTACGTGCCGGAAGCTGAGCCAGCACTGTGCCGCCCTCTCCAATGACTGTATAACTATATCCCTGTTCCTCCAGCTTTGAGACTGCGTCCTCGACACTCCAGCCGGTAATACGCGGAACATGGACATTGATATCGACATGGTCTTCTTCTGTGTACACAGGCATTATACCTAAGCTCATCGGTAATATGTCCTCAAGCATCCTGCCGACTACGGGAGCCGCGATCGAGCCGCCGCTGATGTATATTCCTGTATTGTGGCTTGGAGTATCCAAAAGAAGTAAAATCATGATCTCGGGATCATCAGCCGGCGCAAAACCTAAAAATGAAACAACGTAATCTTTTGCAGATGTATCATCTTCATCCCTGAGAGCCAGTTGCTCTATGTTTTCTGATGTTCCGGTTTTTCCGCCGATCCTGTATCCTCTGACTTGTGCATTTCTGCCTGTGCCGTTATCAACAACGCCCTCAAGCATAATGCGGATCGCTGCGGATGTTTCTGCACTGACGACCTGCCTGAGAACAGTCGGTTCTGTTGCTTCGATTATATTCCCGTCACTGTCGGTTATTTGTCTTACTATGTGAGGCTGCATCATGTATCCGCCGTTGACTGTCGCTGCTGCTGCCGTTATCATTTGTATCGGTGTTATTTTGAAGGTTTGACCAAATGATGCAGAAGCCAGTTGAGACTGGTTTCTCCTGTCAAAGAAGACATTGCTGTCCCACCAAAGGCTTCTTCCTTCGGCAGCATTATCCAAACCTGTTCTGTCAAACATCCCGAAGGCTTCGACATATTTGTAAAACGTCCTTGAGCCCAGCTTAAGACCAAGCTCAATGCTGACAACATTACATGAGTTACGCATAGCCGAGTTTAGAGATTGCACACCGTGACCTCTTCTGAGCCAGCATCTTCTTTCCGATACATCCTCGTGGACCTGTACATCTATTGTCCCTCCGCAGAATAATTCGCTGGTTGGAGTTGCATGATTTTCTTCAAGCGCCATTGCGAAAGTGAGGATCTTAAAAACCGATCCCGGTTCATATGAATCGGCAAGGGATCTGTTGCGCCATTGCCGGAACTGTGCATTACGATATGCTTCCAGGAACTCTTCTTCATCTTCAATGAGACCGATCCTGTCCATTTCAGAATCACTGATCCTGAGAAAATTATTTGGATCAAAGTTAGGGTATTGAGCAAGAGCTAATATTTCACCGGTTTTCGGATTCATTGCTATACACATCGCCCCGCCCAGGATATCATAATCAGCTACAGCTTGTGTAAGATGCTTTTCTACATAATATTGAACGGACATGTTTAAAGTCAGCTTAACGTCGTAACCGTCTCTTGCTTCAAGATAATCGCCAAAGCCGGCAAGCAGCAGATCATTGCCTCTTGCATTTGTAAGCCGGATCATCCTTCCGCTGACACCGGTGAGCTGACTGTCAAGCCTGTGTTCGATCCCGTCAAGACCGATATTGTCTGTTCCCACAAATCCAAGAACCTGACTTGCTAAATGACCGTTCGGGTAATAACGCTGAGTTGTCGGTTCAAAGTGTATTCCTCTCAGTTTGTGTTCTTGAATAAATTCCCGGACCTTGTCCGCTTCATCGCTTTCAACTCTATGCTTTACGACTTGATACTGCGATGTCGTTCTGCCGGCTTTTTCAATAATGCCTCCGATATCAACGCTAAGCAGATAGGCCAGTCCTTCGGCAACAAACCTGACATCCTGCTCATGCATGGACATCTCCAACGGACTGATAAAAACATTTTCCACAGGACCGCTCATTGCAAGTATCCTGCCGTTTGTATCATAAATCGTCCCGCGATTGGCAGTGAGCGTAGTTTCGCGCAGCTGACTGTTAAGTGTTCTTGACTCATAATAAGAACTGTTGACTATTTGCACATCATAAAGTCTTACAGCAAGGACTATAAACGCAGCAACGCCGCACACAGATAAAAGGAAAAGTGTACGGACAAGTAGTGCCCTGCTTATTTTTTGTTCATTTTTTTTGAGCGTCTTTGGAGTGCTATGACTTCCGACTTCCATTTCGGTCTTTGGTCTTCTGTCAGCACCGGTCCGCGGGCGGTTTTTATTTTTCGAACCGACTTTTACACCACCTGACATAAATGTTGTCATTCCTTTCATCATGCAAGTACCGGGCTTGCAAATACAGTTTTACTTTCTAAAATAATCTGTCAGAGATCTCAAAAATGTGCCAAATCCGCGAACGCTTCGCTCTTCACCACTGTTTATGATCATTGCAGTATCACGCGGAGCTGAGTTGATGACGATCACCTGACTTGCTTCCGGTCTTGACATACCCAGCTCGTCTCTTGCAAAGCGTTCAACTTCTTTGATATCAACTGCATTTTCAAAAGATAATTCCAGTGCCCTGTGCCTTTCGGAGAGTTCGTTTATCAGAATACTCAGCCGGATCGATTCTGTCGCTGTCTCATTGAAGTTTATCTGTGCAAGCACGACAAATACCATCAAAACAGAAACGAATAAAGTTCCGAGTATCGCAAATACAGAAATAGCCGGAGCAGTTCTTTCCGATGCAGCAGGAGCTGCCTGTATCCTTGTTTGTGTTTTGACCTGTGTTGTTGCTTGTGTCAGTGCCATTATTTGAGCTCTTGCTTGTGCTTTTGCCTGTGTCTTTGCCTGAACTTTTGCCTGTGCTTTTGCCTGTGCTTTTGCTTGCGCTCTTTCGCGCTGCAGCATTTTTGCTCCGGCTTCGGATGCCCTTATGTCAGCTTCTTGCGCACGTCTTGCTTCCGCTTCCACCATCGCCCGGATCGTCGGAGCAGCTGTTCCATGATTATAATATCCAAGAACTTTAGCATTACTTTCCATGACAGGCATCCTTTCTTAATATTTATTGAGAGTTGTTTTACTGCTGTTTATTAGTTTATATCCGCTCTGCTATTCTTAGTTTTGCACTTCGGGCTCTCGGGTTATTACTTATTTCAGATTTATTTGCGGTCACCGGCTTACGTGTTATAAGTTTTAGTGCCGGTTTTTTTCCACATATGCAAACCGGAAAATCACCCGGACAATCGCATCCCTTTGCACCTGCGGCGAATGCCCTTTTTACCAGTCTGTCTTCAAGCGAGTGAAAGCTTATAATGCACGATCTGCCTTCAGGATTTAAAAGTTCGGGGGTTGCATCAAGCATTTCCTTAAGTGAGCCAAGTTCATCGTTTACTGCTATTCTCAGCGCCTGATAACAGCGTTTTGACGGGTGTTGTGCTTCGCGTCTGGCAGCTGAAGGTATTGCGGAGATTATTACATCATTGAGTTTAAATGTAGTGTCTATCTTAGCTAAAGCGCGCTGCTTTACTATTGCGCGCGCTATTGATTTTGAGTATCGCTCTTCGCCGTATTCAAAAAATATCTTTCGGAGGTTATCCTCCTGCCAATCGTTTACTATCTCAAATGCAGTCAAAGATCCGTTTTTATCCATTCGCATATCGAGATTTGCGTCTTGCATATATGAAAACCCGCGACTCGCATTGTCAAGCTGAGGAGATGAGACTCCAAGGTCAAAAATCATTCCGTCGACTTTTTCTACACCCTCATCATTTAAGATTTGTTTGATATTCCTGAAATTACTGTGTACGAATGTAACAAGATTTTTATAGTCTGACAGCAGCTCACCTGCGCTCGTTATCGCCTCCGCATCGCTGTCTATTGCTATCAGCCGCCCATGCTTCAGCCTTTTTACTATTTCCAGAGTGTGCCCCGCCCTGCCCAGAGTACCGTCAATATATATACCGTTTGGTTTTATATTTAAGCCATTTATGCTCTCATGCAGCAATACAGGTACGTGTTCCATCAGAAATCGAGCTCATCGATCAAAGCCGCAAGATTTTCCGGTGCAGATTCTTTTTCTGCGATCGGCTTGTATGTTTCTACATCCCAGAACTGTATGCATGTTCCCAAACCGACTATAGCAACGTCTTTTTTTAACCCGGCTCTGTCACGAAGCCTCTGCGGTATCATAAACCTTCCCTGACTGTCAAGCTCACATTTTGCCGCATTTGAAAAGAAAGGACGCATCCTTCTCTGCTGGCGCATAGGCATTGCTCTCGCTTTATCTAAAAAGCGTTCCCAGCTTTCTTTTGAATAAGCTGTCAAACAATCCTCATCGGTTATTATCATATAAAAAGTTTCGCCGAGCTCATCCCTAAGACCGGAAGGAATAAATAAGCGACCTTTAGCATCGATTTTGTGATCGTATGTATCAGTCAATGATTTTTCCTCCTTTCTTGTTTTCAGGGTTTACTCAACATTTCGCTCCATTATTCACCACTTTACGCCCCGATTATACTCTACCGTCTTTGAATTGTCAACAAAAAAACAAGAATTTTAACTAATTATTTACTAAAAATAATAGCTAAAATCCTTGCAATTGCTACATATACTATATATAGTGTGTGTACGGTTATTTGGACACAATATATCGGCACCACGCTTTGGTGCCGATTCTTGTTTTATTCAATATTGTTTATTAAATATGTATTTTAATCATTATTTTCGTCTTCGGTGTCTCTATTTTCATCTGTTCCGATACCCATTTTGTCCCAAAGACCCCACGCGATCTTTGAAAGATCATTGCATATACTGACCATACCGCTCGGCTCCCGATTACTGGTCACACCGGTGGTTACAACTACAACTCCTCTGTTTACCCCGGGTTCGGCAGAGTACAGATACTGTGCAAGAAGACCAAACCCGCTGCCTGTGTGCCAAAAGAATCCTTCTCCCGGTATAAACCCGTCCGGTGAGTAACGCGTTGCCAACCCTTGAGTATAGCCGTCACCTTCCACCGTACTGTCAAATATCTCGCGAACGGAATTAGTCGACAGGACTCTGACACCATGTAAAACACCTCCGTTGCCGAGCATCGTTAGAACTCTCGCGTAGTCCAGCGCACTTATTGTGAGGTTTCCTTGAGCCAGATGCAGATCATCTCCCAATATACCGGACTCTGTTACGGAAAGCTGAGATGCAACAGAGCGTGTTACTACATGATTTTCATTGTATATCACTGCAATATTGTTATTATCTGTCAAGTTTTCCGGCACATATGCGGCATCAATACCAAGAGGATCGAACAGCACTTCCCGGGACAAGGTATCGAGTGTTTCTCCTGAAACATTTTCACAGATCGCACCCAGTATCGCGTAACCGAAGTTACTGTATTCAAAGTTTGAACCCGGTTCATTTCTTCTGAAGGAGGATCCTCTTTCCAGCAGAAAACGTACCGACTCAGAGGTGTTCCTGTCCCGTGATACTTGAAACGCACCTGAATCAAATATTGAGGATGTATGCTGCATCAGCATGCGTGCTGTGATAGCTGTACCGGGGAAGTTTGTGTTTTTTACTTCATATCCAAGATAGACCGAAATGTCCGTATCCAGGTCGAGCAAACCCTCGTCTACCAATACCATTGCACTTATTGCGGTAGTCAGTTTTGCTAATGACGCAACACGGAATTTTGTGTTGATATTGACTGAACGATTATCGTCAAGATCGGCGTATCCATATTCAAAAGGATAGTACTCTCCGGTGTCGCCGTCAAACAATACCAGACTGACCGCTGCTGCGTTAAGTTCTTCAGCAAACTCTGCAAGCTCGTTGAACACTTCCTGATTTGCCGTTCTCATGTAGATAACTGTATCCTCGTGCGGAAGTGAATGTCCCGGACCGTGTTCAGGTCCGTCTTCTTCGGGCGGCGTTTCAGGTTCATCCTCCTGATCGTCGGGGTCATTGTCCGACGGATCGGGTACTGATTCAGCCGGCTCTTCCGTCTCTTTCGGTCTGAACAGGTTTATTCCGCCGGAATTCAAATTTCCGACGATCAAGAAATACCAAGGTACTGCTGCGAGTAAAATGATTATCGCAAGTATCAGTATCGCTACTCCGGCTTTACCATCTTTATTTCTCATACTCCACCTTCATTAATAATTTGATCTGTTCTGTTGCCTATCAACCGGTTTTATCGAATCCTAATCCTTCCCAGGCAATGGCGGAAAGATGATTGCACACATTGACCATTCCATTTGACATACGTCTGGTGCTTGCTCCTGTAGTTATGACTAATACTCCCCGGCTTGTGTTTACTCCGCCGATCCCTTCATCGGTACCTCTTCCGGCAACATATATATACTGTGAGAACAGTCCCCATGCACTGCCGGTATGCCAGTAAAAACCTTCACTCGGAATAGAATTTCCGTCTTTATCCGTGTACAGCCATAATCGAATATCATCACTGTCTGCGGGTATGTTGTCCGCTCCCCCGCCGGTATAACGCGATGTTAAGCCCTGCATAAAACCGGGACCGCTAAAATCGGCATTGTGTATTTCAGCTACCGACTCTGACGAGAGAATCCTCTCACCAAGAAATACACCGCCGTTTCCAAGCATAGCAAGGATTTTTGCGTAGTCAACAGCACTGATCACAAGGCTGCCGTAGCCAAGGCTTTGATCCTGCCCCAAGTCGCTGGAAGCGCTCCGTCTCAGTTGAGTCGCTGCCGGAAGAGTCAATTTTTGCGGATTGTATATATTGGCTATACTATCTGTATCTTTAATATTACTTGGCAAAAAGGCAGCGTCAATGTCTAACGGAGCAAAAAGTATTTCATGAACATAGGCATCCAGCTTCTTACCGGAGGTAAGTTCAACAACTGCTCCCAGAACAGCTATACCAAAATTTGAATATTGATATGTCGATCCGGGACGTGTGCCTGTGAAGGTCGAGTTTCTTGAAAGTAATCTTTGTGTGGCGTTCATTGTACCTCTATCCAAAGATTCCATAAATCCCGCTGAGTCATATATAGATGATGTTTGCTGCATAAGCATCCGGGATGTTATCGGTGTATTGGGAAAACCGGGACTTTTGACTTCATATCCAAGATATGTCGATATGTCTTCATCTATATCAAGGAGACCACTGTCAACAAGACTCATTGCGCATATTGTAACTATAAACTTTGATAGTGATGCTATGCGGAACTTTGTTTCCGCATCCACCTTACGACCTGCTGATCTGTCTGCAAACCCGTACTGGTATGCATAATAATCACCGGTGTGACCGTCATATACTACAAGACTGACACCAACACTGCTATGACTTGCCGATTCGACATCGAGTTTTGCATGAAGATCCGGGTATGATTCTTCTATGCTGATCATTGTGATCGTTTCAGACGGCGTTGCGGGCTGATCCGGATCAATGTCAGGTTCGGAGGGCACTGCAGGGGTTGAAACGGGTTCATATCCATTATCGCCTTCTGTGTTGTCCGGAGAGTCGGTATCAGGATCTCTTTCCGATGAAGTGCTTAAGTCAGGGGTCGTAACAGGTACATTTGCCGGTGGCGGCTGATCACCATTCCTGAAGATACCTGTAAAAATAAAAGCAACAGCTCCTGCCATGATTATTACGATCAAAGTCAGCATTATGATTTTAAGAATATTATCTCTATTGCTCATGCCTGTGTATCCATTATTCTTACGCATCAGTCCATCACCTTTTGCGGAATAAATCTTATGAAATCAGCCGATACTATTTCATACTCTATTCCTTCTATATGACCACGAACAGCGAGACGCTGCCCTTCACCGTGCAAGTGTCCATAATAACATTTTTTTACTTCATACTCATTCATTACAGAGATTATATCATGGCATACGATATTTTTAAACCTGGGCGGGTAATGAAAGAAGCATATTTTTTCTTTTGCCTCTTCTGCAGCTTTAAGAGATGCCTGCAGCCGTATTACTTCCCGTGCCATGATTTTCTTGTTTTGCTCCGCACTGTATTCATCATCAGAAAGCCACCCGCGCGTTCCGCATATAGCTGTATCATTATATAAAAAGCAGTTATTATGCAGGATCTCGATACTTTTTATACCGTTTGTTTCAAAAAAGTTTTTCATTTTTGTTGTTGTATTCCACCAGTAATCATGATTTCCTTTAAGAATGATTTTTTTGCCGGGCAGATTTTCTATATACAAAAAATCCTCAAGGCTCTCTTCAAAAAACATACCCCACGAGGTATCACCACATAATACTATCGTATCATCTGAGTTGAGGTTTATAAATCCTTCTTTGATTTTTTCCGTATGGTTTACCCATCCGCCGCCGAAAACATCCATAGGCTTGTTTGTACCGTGCGACAAATGCAGATCACCGATTGCATACAATGCCAAATCTAATGCCCCCTGATAAAATCGATAACAGTCGTTTTCATTTCATTTATTTCTGTTGATCCGGTAAAACGCGGCAACGCAAGCTTGAGATCGATCAACGGCTTAGGAATTGCGCATCCTGTCGCTTTTGATAACATATCGATGAGCATGACTCCGCTCATTGAGCTTTCTACTTCATATGAGTCCTGATATCCGAGAGCCTCCAGTACTGCTTCACAGAACTTAAAGGGACTTGCCGTCGAAACAACTACTGTCGATTTGTCATCTCCGGTCGATTCCCTGTAATCGTCAAGAACCTTATATGCGACCGCTGTGTGTGTGTCAATTAAATAATCGGAATTATTATATGTTTGCTTTATTGTTTTCATCGTATCTTCTTCCGAACAGTACCCTGAATGGAATATCCGGTTCAGTTCATCACATATGGTATCAGGGACAGTATATCTGCCTTCTTTTGATAGTGCATTCATATATGACGTTACTTCATAACCATTTTTACCGGACAGTTCAAATAACAATCTTTCAAGATTGCTGGAAACAAGAATATCCATTGACGGCGATACAGTCGTGTAAAAAGGACGGTTTTTATCGTATATACCGGTATTTATAAACTGTGTGAGTACATCATTCCTGTTCGAAGCACATATGAGTTTATTTACCGGTAATCCCATTTTTTCCGAGTAATATGCAGCGAGAATATTTCCGAAGTTCCCGGTCGGCACACAGAAATTTATCTTGTCGCCGATAACCACTTCATTGCTGCTTACTAAATCACAGTAAGCAGATATATAATAAGCTAGTTGCGGTACCAGTCTTCCCCAATTTATCGAGTTTGCCGATGAAAGTATATAACCGGATCTATCAAGATCTTCTATCATGCTTTTATCGGAGAAAATAGCCTTTACGCCTGTTTGAGCATCGTCAAAATTTCCATCGACAGCTAAAACATTTACATTTGCTCCGGTTTGAGATACCATTTGCAATTTTTGAACTTCTGATACTCCGTCCCGCGGATAAAATACCATGATCTTTGTACCCGGTACTTCACTAAACCCTTCAAGTGCTGCTTTACCTGTATCTCCTGATGTAGCAACCAGAATGCATACATCCCGCTTCTCACCGATTTTTTTTAATGACGCTGTCAGCAGCTTTGGCATTACTTGCAAAGCCATATCTTTAAATGCGCATGTCGGTCCGTGCCAGAGCTCCAGAAAGTGCGTGCTTTTATTGATTCTTTTAAGGGGAGCGATATCACTGTGGTTGAATCCGTTTATTTTGCTTGTAGAATACGCACCGTCAGCGTAGGCATTCAATTCAGATGCGCTGAATTCATCTAAAAACAAGCCCATTATATATGCTGCCCGCCTGCTGTAAGGCTCCGAAATCAATTTTTCTATCGTTTCCGGTGTGATCTTCGGAAATGCTTCCGGCACAAACAATCCGCCGTCTTCAGACAGACCGGAGGCGATCGCTTCCGCACCCGATACTCTTTTTTTGTCATCTCTTGTACTCATGTAAAACATGAATCATCTATTTCCTTTTTTGTTTTACTTTTTTTTATTACAATTGCTGCGAGGTGGATGCTTATGTTTCAAAAGCGTTTTCTATATGGATGATTTCCGGTGATCCGGTCTGTTCACCATGCTTTGCATAGATCTCTATAACATCAAATCGCGGCTGAAGTTTTGTCGGACGCTTTAGAAGCCAATAGTTTGCTGTTGATATAAGCTTTCTCTGTTTATCTTTGCCGACATATTCTCTTGCATAAGCAAAACTTGCATTCTTTCTGGTTTTTACTTCGGCAAATACAAGGTATTCCTTACTTTTTGCTATTATATCTATTTCGCCAAAACGCGAACGAAACCCGGTCGCAACAACGGAATAGCCTTTATTTTTCAAATATTCAAGTGCGATCTCCTCGCCCCACTTACCTCGTTTTCTCGGATCCATAATTAACGCCATGCACCAAGCTGCACAAAACCACATGATAAATTCGCATGGCATTCGTGTCAATTCGATTCCTTTCTTCAGTATTTTTCACACTTCTACCAACTTTTGTTAAGGTTCTTTAAGAAAGACATCCTGTGTATTTCAGACGGTCCATACTCCCGCAGCTTCTCATAATGTAGTTTTGTGCCATATCCCTTATGTCTTTCAAACAAATATTCCGGATATACTGCAGCTGTTTCAACCATATATCTATCTCTGCTTACTTTAGCCAGTATCGATGCAGCAGCTATTGATGCCGATGTTCCGTCGCCGCCTATGATACATTTATTTTTACATCTGATCCCGGAGCTTCTGTTACCGTCTATCAAAGCTATTGACGGGATGATCGCAAGCGCTTCGATCGCTCTGTTCATTGCCAGATAAGTAGCGTTCAGGATATTTAAATTATCGATCTCCTTATGATCTGCTGATGCTATTGCATAAGCAACAGCAACTTCTTTGATCTCTTCAAACAGCTTTTCCCGTTTTGTCTCTGACAGTTTTTTTGAATCGTTCAGGCACGGTATCTTTGCTTTAAAAGGCAAAATCACAGAGGCCGCAAAAACAGGACCTGCAAGCGGTCCTCTGCCTGCTTCGTCTACACCGCAAATATATAAATGACCGTCATTTTTCAGTTCTTCTTCAATTTCCCACATTCTCCAATGTCATCCTTCCCAGCTTTCCGCTGCGGAACTCGTCAAGGAGTATTATTGACATACGTTCCAGATCGTATTCACCGCCGGATACGAGAAAACCACGTCTCGCAGCCGCGCGTTCGAGCAGCTCATAACCATTTAAATCAGCCCCGGTCTCGATTTTATAACGTTCAGCTATGCTATCGGGGTATTCGGCATTTAATCTGGACATCAGGATGGCTCCCAGTGATTCAATGTCCATTATCGAGTCGCGTATCGCGCCGGTAAAAGCAAGGTTTTCCGCAACGATTTTGTCTTCGAACTTAGGCCATAAAACACCCGGAGTATCCAGCAGTTCAATTCCGTTTTCAATGCTTATCCATTGCTTGCCTCTTGTAACACCGGGTCTGTCAGATGTTTGGGTTGCTTTGCGCTTTGCTGCACGGTTGATAAAGGAAGACTTTCCCACATTCGGGATCCCGACGACCATCAGGCGAAGCTGTCTGCCAACCTGACCTTTAGCCGCATACATTTCCAGTTTCTCTGAAAGCAATGACCGTACCGCGGAAGCAAAACCGCCTACACCTTTTCCACTTTTACTGTCTGTTTCAAGGACTGCAGCTCCGCTATTCTTTAGATATGCAGCCCACTTCGAAGTGATCGCGGGATCCGCCTGATCTATTCTGTTTAAAATAATAAGACGCGGTTTTCTGTCTGTCATATCGTCAAGATCCGGATTGCGGCTGGATATCGGGATCCTTGCGTCTATGACCTCGCAAATCGCGTCAACTATTTTTATGTTCCCGGAAATCATTCTGCGCGCTTTAGTCATGTGCCCCGGAAACCACTGTATGTTCATTTTCTCGGACGATGCATTTGTTTGCATGGCTACAACCGGTTTCCTCCCTGCTTCTATTTACTCTACCATACCAAACCGGGACCAGTCACGTTCACCGTACTCATCGGCACCGGGTATCAGTATCAGGAGTACCTTTCCAAGGATATATCTTGTATCTACAAGACCTACACTTATATCACGGCTGTCTGTCGAACTGTTCCTGTTGTCACCCATGACAAATACAAAACCCGGCGGTACTGTGACCGGATCTCTAAAATCATGTCTTGCTGTTGTAACGGCAGAAATGTAAGGCTCATACAGTACAACTCCATCAACAAATACATAACCGTTTTCAAAGTCGATATTCACAGTTTCATTTGCTATTGCTATGACACGTTTAACAAGGGGAAATTCGAACTGGTCTGAAGGTGATTGGAAAACGATTATATCTCCGTTATCCGGTGTATAAAAAAGATTCGAGATTATAACTCTGTCACTGTGGTGCAGAGTTTGGACCATTGATCTGCCGTCGACGCCAATAGTCCTGCCGAGAAATATAAAAATCAACACACCGCAGATGATCGCCGTTACTATGCATTGAAGCCAATCGTACAACTCCATCCGTACTCTGTCTTTTTTATCTTCCGCTTCTGATCTGAGCTGCTCTGAATAATTATCTTCCATTGTATCGGTCATTCCTTTCGTTCTTTACGAACTAACCTATATATTATACACGAAACGAATCATAAAAAAAAGGGGTAACATCCCCTTTTTTCACTTAGCGGTGCAGTGTCATTTAAAACTCTGTTTAAAAACCGTCAAACTCTTTCTTTGACTTTAGCTTTTTTGCCGATCTTATCTCTAAGATAATATAACTTTGCTCTTCTTACTTTACCGCGTCTGACTGTTTCAACAGAAACGATCGTTGGTGAATGAACCGGGAATACTTTTTCGCATCCGACATTGTAAGAGATCCTTCTTACTGTTATCGTTTCGTTTACTCCGCCATGCTTTTTGGCAATGATAGTGCCTTCAAAGGCCTGGTTGCGCTCGCGGTTTCCTTCTTTTACGCGAACTGTCACTCTTACTGTATCTCCCACGTTCATTGGCGGCAGTTCGGGTTTCATGTACTGCTCGCTGAGCGTTTTTACCAAATCCATTTTAATATCCTCCTCTGTTATAAACCGCGTATGTATATCATAAGATCACTTATTAAAGTATTTACTGCTAAACAAACACGCTCGAGTATGTTAACATACCTGTAATGCAATTGCAAGCTTTTTTCAAATCATTATTCACAAAATATTATCGCAATATTAATAAAAACGTGGTATACTGGCTCGTAGCGTCTTACTGATGTATCGAAAGGATAAACTCTTGTTGAAGGCTTTCAGTCGAGCAATTGATCGATTTTGTCAGAAACATCGCGGCTTCGGCATCCCGAGGTTGATGCTGTTTATCGTTCTCATTTCAGCAGTTGTCTTTATAGCGGGCGGCGGCGGATTATTCGAATTTCTTTCATTTAATCCGGCATTGATTTTACGCGGTCAAGTCTGGCGGCTTCTGACATGGATATTCCTTCCTGTCAGTGACGGTTTACTTTGGGTCATCGTTTCATTGTACTTCTATTTTTTTGTCGGCTCAACACTGGAACGCGAATGGGGTCCCGGGAAGTTTACGATCTACTATATTTTCGGTATCCTGCTAAATATCATCTATGGATTCATAATGTGGTTTACTTTGAGTGTTCCAATATGGCTTGCTCCGACATTCCTTAATCTTTCGATGTTTTTTGCATTTGCAACATTGTTTCCCGAAGTCACTGTAAGACTCTTTTTCGTTATACCGGTCAAAGTAAAGTGGCTCGCTCTGTTTAATGCGGTTTACTTTATTTATAATATCATTCAAGGCATCTGGAGCGGCAGCTTATTCTTCGCTCTGTTACCGGTGGTTGCAATTCTTAATTACTTCCTGATGTGCGGTGAAGAACTGCTGTCTTATATACGACCGTTAAAGGTACGCGCTTCTCCGCAGGTAGTTAATTTTAAGAAGGCATCAAAGCAGGTCAAACGTGACATGGCGGAAAATCCTTATCGTCACAAATGTGCTGTCTGCGGCAAAACCGATACCGATAATCCCGACCTTGAGTTTCGTTACTGCTCACGCTGCAATGGCTACCATTGTTTTTGCATAGATCATATCAACAATCACATACACTTTGAATAACGAGAAAAGCAATGAACAAACGCATTACCCAACACATAGTAATATTCCTTACATTTCTGACAATCATGCTCATTATGCCGTCTGCATATGTTGTCAGTGATACGGGCATGCAACCTCCGGACTCACCGGTTTTAAATCCTGCTCCGACACCTGACAACAGCTCCTCAGCACAATCAACACCCGACCCGTCTCCCGATCCGGCAGGAGACCCGGATGCCATTGATAACCCCGGGTCTGAACCGGAGCCTGAATCAACCCCCGACCCGTTCATCACCATTACGATTTCGGCAGCCGGAGATGTAACTCTGGGTGGCGATGCTTCATGGGGCAGTTACCAGAACTTTATGAATGAATTTATCGCAAATGACAGAGATTTCGGCTTTCCTTTCCGGAATGTCAATCATATTTTTGCTGAAAGTGATTTTTCCATAGTTAATTTTGAAGGGACACTGACCGACCAGACACGGCACAGAGATAAGAGGTTCAACTTCCGCGTGGCACCCGTGTTCGCGGCATCACTGGTTTCAGGCAATATCGATGCAGTATCACTCGGAAACAACCACAGTAATGATTTCTTTGATGCCGGTTACCGGGATACGATCGAACATCTGGATGCTGCAGGTATCCTCTCATTTGGTAATGAACGAAACACAATAGCGGAAGTCAAAGGCATAAATATCGGGCTTTTCGGATTCCTTTCCTGGGAAGATACAAGCGAGCAAAGGGACAGTATTGTTGCTGCTATCGATGATTTGAAGTCCAGAGGCGCTGATCTTATTATCGCTTATTTCCATTGGGGTGAGGAAAACAAGTACAAACCAAACAAGATCCAGCGCGATCTCGGGCGTTTCACTGTTGATAACGGTGCTGATCTTGTCTTAGGGGCACATCCGCATGTTATCCAGGGTATCGAGGTTTATAAGGGCAGGAACATCGTTTACTCTCTTGCAAACTTTAGTTTCGGAGGGAACCGCTGGCCTCCGGATTATGACACTTTTATATTTCAGCAGACCTTCACATTTATAGACGGTGTTCTGCAAGAAGATAATGTGACCAATATCATACCTGCCCGCGAGTCATCAGCAACCTTCCACAATAATTATCAACCCACGATCGCAGAAGGGCGTGAGGCGGAACGTATATTGGCAAGGATACGGGATTTCAGCGACGAATTAAACTAAATCAGATCTGTTTTTGTACAAGAAAACGGGGACACAGCTTACGCTTTGTCCCCTTGACACATTTACAGATTTGATCAGTTGAATCTTTTGTTTTTGTTTTTACGGGCTGCTTCTGATTTCTTGCGGCGCTTTACACTGGGACTTTGATAGTACTCTTTCTTTCTTAAATCCGAGAGGACGCCGGACTTAGCACAGTTGCGTTTGAATCTCTTAAGTGCACTGTCAAGAGACTCATTATCTTTAAGATGTACTTCCGACACTTTTCTTCCCTCCTCTCTCTATCGCCTCATAAATGAAGCGCGCGAAAAAATTAGTCGTTTCTTAGACTTGATTATTGATTTTGCATTGACATTATACGGTTTGACATTAGCCTTGTCAACATTTTTTTAAACTTCGGGTGTTCCGGCTTTTTCAGCTGTATCAACGGCAGCGGAGTCGCAAGGCAGTTCTGCGTTGTTTGCTGCTTCTGTTCCCAGGAATCCCGGTATAGTCATTCCTGCCATTTTGAACATTTCGTTCAAAGGTGGTATTGAACGCATCATGCCTGAAAGGAAGTTAGATGTTGTCGGTGATCCGCCGTCTCCACTCATTGAATCCCAAACAGTAATCTTATCTATTTGCAAGTTCTTGATAGCTTCGACTTGAATCTTAACAAGGTCTTCTATCTTGTCAGCTATCATCAGCTGTACAGCTGCTTTAGTATCGCCGCCGGCTGCTTCAACGACTTTTCCGAAGCCGATCGCCTGCTTTTCAAGAACTTCCTGAATACCGCGTGCCTGCGCTTCCATTCTTGCGAATATCGCGTCCGCGTCACCTTTTGCTCTGCGTCTTGTTTGCTCAGCGTCAGCTTCCGCTTCAAGCTCAAGTCTTTCTTTTGCTATGCGTGCATTGACAATAATATCTGCCTGTCCGGTAGCTGCATCTCTTTCGGCACGAGCCTGCTCAGCTGCCATTTGTGCTGCGTATGCTTCTTCCAAAGCGCGGGCTTCGGCTGTACGCTCTGCGGCAGTTGCGCGGCGCAGTGCCTCTGCTTCCATTTCGCGTCTGTTTGCATCTGATTGTGCAATAAGGGCTTTTGATTCGTTTTCACCTTCAACAGCCGCGGCATCCGATGCTGCGACCGAGATACGTTCGTCTCTTATTGCTTTTGTTGCTCCTATTGAACCGTCGCGGTTTTTTTCGGCAACACTTTGTTTTGCGTCGTTTATCGCTTTAGCGGCTGCTTCTTTACCAAGCGCTTCAATATATCCGGATTCGTCATTGATATCCGTGACATTAACGTTTATCAGACGAAGCCCTATTTTCTTAAGCTCGGTTTCTACGTTACGCGACACCGCTTCAAGGAACTTGTCACGGTCGGTGTTGATCTCCTCGATCGCCATTGTTGCAATTACAAGCCTTAACTGACCGAACATTATATCTCTTGCCAGCTCTTGTATTTCCTGAGTTTTTAGGCCCAAAAGACGCTCGGCTGCGTTTTGCATTACACCTGTTTCCGTTGATATACCGACTGTAAAGCGTGATGGCACGTCAACACGTATGTTTTGCTGTGACAGCGCTTTTGTAAGATCGACATTTATTGTCATCGGTGTCAGATCAAGATAGTGAAAGGATTGAAACACAGGCCAGATAAATGCTGCACCACCGTGGATACATCTGGCGGAGCGCGGACTTCCGTCCGGATTTGATCCTACCTTACCGTATATGACCAATACCTTATCGGACGGGCATTTACGATACCTCGAGAGGATCAGCAGCAACATTGTGAATATAAATATTGCCAGAACTACCAACAGGATCGGGGTAACTTGGGGCATAATATCATCTCCTTTTTATATCATTACTTTCCTTACTTTTTTATTATTCTTTCCTATTCGTCCGCCGGACTGACAACAAGGCAGTCATCATCAGTGATCGCTACAACTTTGACATTCGACTCCGGCATTATATCGGCTTTGCTGTCGGTAACTGCTTCGAGCTCTACAAAGCGCTCTTGAAGCAGCATTGTGACCTTGCCTTTATCCGAGCGTTCTGAAGGGATCCTTATATAGACGACCGCAGATTGCGAAATTGCATTATTCAGGTTGATATTCCCGCTTGTTTGCATCCTTAGAGCAAGTCTTATAATGATCGCTGCAAGTAACAACGCGCAAACACCTGCAAATAATGAGATTTGAATAGCCCAAAACGGGTGAAGTCCGGCTGCAAGGGCTGCAAGTCCTGCCCATCCGCCGAGTGCGAAAAATGCAACAATCCCGCGAATCGTAAATATCTTGAATGTGTTTGTATTGCTGCCGGTTTTTGAATCCGGCGGTGTTGTTTCTGCGTTAGATTCCATGCCGCCGTCGTCTAAATCGCCATCTGCCTCACTTCCAAAACCAACTCCGATTATCATAAGAACCAGTTGAAGGAGCATAATAACTGTCATAGGAATAGCAGCACACGCCATTATTTGACCTATAAGTCCAAGATTTGTCCACCAGATCGAAAACCACTCCATCTGTTATATATCTCCTTTCAAAATTTCCTTACTTTCACGGACTCGCCATATTATTTATTGTTTTTCCGCGGAAGAATCTCCACTATTAATAAACTTACTTATTGTTCTTCCAGGGAAAAATAATAAATTTATTTATTATTTTTCCTTACGTACCAGGGTTTATTTGCTTGTTTTTTATCATCATCCTCAACCGGAATATTGTTTCGTGCTTCTTCATCATGGTCTATAATGATTCTTTCTACGCTGCTTATATCCCATTCTCTTAAGGCCTGACTTACTGTTTTTCTTGTTTCTATTATATCTTCAAGCACTTCAACAGGCTCTTCTACCGGGATTATCTCCGGCTTTTTTTCCGGTTCCAGCTTTGGCAGCGGAGGAATGAACGGCTTGGGATTTTCAAGCTCGGTCAGTATTTGCCCCATCATAGCCTCGACTCTGCGCTTAACATCTGTACAAACGCAAGCGAATATCATTAATGTAAGCGCTTTTCTGATCCTTATACGGGACTCAGGGTTGGGGTCACTATAATCTTTGATGACGTTGTTGATTATTGATTCGACGCCGCTTTTTGAGTGATCGTCTGTCTGGCTGCTTTGCCTGAGGGCTTCACACAGATAGTTATACAACGTGCTTTCCTTGATGATCGCTTCGCTGCCGTCTTGTGATTTTCCGTTCACATAGTTCATTAAAAGTGCGATATGCTCGAGTTTGATACATTCTTTTAAGGCGTTGATGATGAGTATACGGGCGATATGGATCTCTTCATACTTTTTTCCTACCGGATGCTCTACCCACCCTCTTTTGACCCAGTTTTGTATGGTGGAGCCTTCAAGTCCTGTAACAGCACACACTTGTGAGAGACTTAATCCACCTGTTGCTTCAAGCAGCATTTCAATCTTTGCAAAGCCTTTTGCGTCCGGACCTGCTGCCATTCCCGGTTGTACTTTACTTTTTGAATCCATACTGTTTTCCTCCTGATTTGTCAGACGAGTTTAACGAATCGATGAGTTCTGTAGCGCTCATTTTATGGCAATGTAAATAGTATCACAGGTTCGTGCGAACTGCAATAGAAATTTTCATTGATTTTCAATGATTTTTGAGAGTCTTTCAACTATTTTTCCAAAATTCATCATATCAGCGTTGTGCTTAAGCCAATCGACCAGTCCATCATCGAGCTCATACCTGTACTCATCGATTTTGTCAACCAGTGCTTCTACATCATCAATAATATAACTTTTACACGCATCATGGATTTTGATCAACAGTTCTTCATCCGGCTTGTCTCGTACCGGTTTCAGGTTTTTTTCCTCAATATCTGCCAGCATGGTGTCAATATCATTTAACAGAGTAACTGTTGTCGATATAAATCTTTCGTTATTCTCTCTGATATAATCAAAATCCTCTGTTAACGCTGCTTCCTCCAGCTTTGCAGCAAGATCATTTACTGCCTCGGCAAATATCGAACCACTGGTTCCTTTTATTCCGTGCATTTTCGTTTTATAGTCTTGTAAATTTTCAACAGAGAAATCATCCAGACCCGATAAAAGTGAGCGGACGCTCGCTGTATACGACCTGAGAACTTTTATATATGTCTTTTCAATACCGCTATAAAGTCCGAGACCTTTTGCTATATCCAAACCCGTGATATTTCTGCTCAGAAGCCCTGCTCCACCGGAGATATGATCCGGTATATCCGCATTATCTCCTGCATGATCTGCCTCATCATGGGATCCGGGTCTTACTTCATTTTTAATTTTTTCCTGCAGACGGATCTCTTCCAAAACCTCTGCAGGTTGCTTGTCACGTACGAACCTGTTAAGAGTTGAATTCAATTGACGTATATCGATCGGCTTTGAGATGAACTCATCAAATCCGTTTTGTGTAAAAACATCAGCTTGTCCTGTTACAGCATTAGCTGTCAGTGCAACGATCGGTTCAGTATACCCTAACTCCCGTATATGTTTGGTCGCTTCGATGCCATCCATTTCCGGCATCATGTGATCCATGAATATGACATCATATACTCTGCCTGCTTTGATCAAATCTATGGAATCCTGACCGCTGATCACGGTCTCGATATGAAGTCCGTAAGGTTTCAAAAGACCGATCGCTACATACAGATTTGTCTCGATGTCGTCAACTATCAGGACCTTTCCGTATGGCATTTTGTCTCTTATTATATGGCTTCTTTTATTTCTTGCTATATAGTTCATGCGGAACTGCTCAAGGTTGCCTGACAGTGTTTTGCCCAGAACTTTGTCATCAACCTTGCGCTGCGGGATCCTAACAGTAAATGTGGAACCGACACCTGCTTCACTTTCCACATTTATTCCGCCATCCATCAGGTTTACCAAACTTTTTGTTATTGCAAGACCCAACCCTGTTCCTTCAATGGTGTTCCTGGAGTCATCATAGAAGCGCGAGTATTCCTCGAATAAAATCCTCAATTGCTCGTCAGTCATGCCGCGTCCCGTATCTTTGACTATCAACACGAGTGTTATTGATTCTTCGTCCGGCATAGATTCGGAAACTACCGATAAAACAACTTTCCCTCTGTCGGTAAATTTAAATGAGTTTGACAATAGATTACTTAGTATCTGCTTGATACGCAGCTCGTCACCTATAAGATTTGCCGGAGTTTCTTCATTTACCTGCAGTTCAAACTCGATGGGCTTGCCGAAAATGCGCAATACATTCAGCTGAACGGTATCGTTGATAAGGCTTGCTACCTTGTACTTCGCGGGTACAAGCTCCATCTTGCCGGCTTCGATTTTTGAAAAGTCCAGCAGGTCGTTGATGATACCGAGGAGCATATCGCATGAGTTATATATCCTGTCCAGTCCTTCTTCTATATCTTCGGGGAGCAGTTCTCTTTGCATCAAAATATCGGTGATACCTAAAATCGAATTCATAGGTGTTCTGATTTCATGGCTCATATTGGCAAGGAAAGAAGACTTTGCCTGATTAGCGATTTCCGCAGCCTCACGTGCTTTTCTGCGATCATAACTTGAGATAGCGAGTGCCATCATATCTGCCAGGGATGATACAAATGTCTGTTCTTCTATCAACCATTCCCGGGCTTCGGGAAAATCGTCACATATATCCTGAGCGACACTTATCAACCCGGTCAGCTTGCCGTCGATACGGATAGGAGCTTCAAGCATCGCACATATATATGGATTTGATCCATCATCGAGTTTTGCAGATTCAAGCGCATTTCCGGCAATAATCAACCTCTCCGAACTAAGCATATTTCCATAATAAGTGCGGCTTTGTAAATCGAAATTGTCTTGAATAATATACTTACCTGTTGAGCGTTCATAACATGTTATACTCATCAGTTCTTCTTCGTTCTCAGACAAATCCCATATGCTCACGCGGGTAACATTTAATGCATGACATCCTTCAAGAGCTATGATCTCAGCAGCTGCGATCACGTCTCCTGCAGTGATGTTCGGTGATTTTGTAATATTTGCAAGCGCGTCTGTCAGTTTCTGTGAGTACTCATAGCGGAAAGTTATTTCACGCTCTGCTGCTCTGAGTTCGCGAGTCCGTTCATCAACGATATCTTCCAGGTTATGTAATGCGAGTTGCTGTGCTGCTTTTAACTCCTCCGCCATTGCATGGCGGTTGACAGCACTTGCCAGCATCAGGCTTGCCGAACGAAGGATCGAGATCTCTTCTACGGTGAAATCACGTTCCTTCCTGCAGTCGTCAATGCTGAACAGTCCCCATAAGCGGTCGTTTAAAAACAACGGGATCGCTACAACCGATAAAACATCAAACGCCCTGAAGTAATCCCTTTCATCCTGTGTTAAGTTCCGGACAGATCCGCCAATGTACTCGTTTCTGTTGAACTTAGCTTCCCAATCAGACATTTTTGCATATGGCGTCATCACACCATCAGGTACAATTGTTTTCGTATCTCCTGTTTCGCTTTTCCAGCTGTATGCGTGGATAAACTGAAGCTCTCCCTCTGTCATTTCCTTTTTCCAGATATGGACCCGGTCAGCATCAACGGCGCGACCAACCAGCTCCATTCCGGCTATCAGCGGGTCCGCGATGTTTCCAGTATCGTCTGTAGAAAGCAGCAAGGTTGCCATTTGGTTTACGGATTTAAGCAGGATGTCGCGATGTTCTATACCTTCCAACATCCTATAGTGCTCACGAAGATCACTTGTATAGCCTAATACGACATAGTCATCTTTATATGTCGCTCTGACCAGTGTAACTTCAGCCGGAATAAGTGTGTCATCATACGGCATTTTATGCAGCCAGTCGAAAACACAATGACCTTCCTCGAACGCTTTATTTACCAGCATTACTGCTTTTTCGTCCGATCTCTGTCCGTCAAGCTGATATTTTGGTGAGCAGTTTCCGATAAATTTCTCGATATATTCCTGTTTGTCTTTAAATCCGTAGAGCTTCACGGCAGCTTCGTTGCAATCTATAGTCATCAGGTTTTGATCCCATATTTGAGTACATATCGGAGATGTGTCAAGCATGAGAGTCAATCGTTCATTTGTCGCTTGAATACGTTTAAAGGCCAGCAACTCTAAGAACTTGACCTGATTTGAAATCCTCATTTTTACGATTTCCGGATGGAATGGCTTTGGTATATAATCAGCAGCTCCGAGCGCCAGACCTTTCTCCTCAATACCGGTACTGTCAAGCCCTGTAAAGAAGATCACCGGTATATCGCGTGTTTTTTCCGACTGCTTAAGCTCCGTTATAACATCATAACCGCTTTTTTTGGGCATGATGATATCAAGCAGGATTATATCCGGCATTAATTTCTCTACTGTGCTTATTACCTTTGAGCTATCGTTTAATGAATGTATGACATATTCGTCTTCCAAAATATCTGTCAAAGCTTTAATGGTCGTAACTGAATCGTCTATTATCAGAATGTTGTGTTTATCTGCCTGGTTCATTTTTTTTACCCTTTATTAAGAATCCATGCTGTCCGGACTGCGTTAATCTCAAGAACACAGGGGTATTTCCCCTGTGTTCCATTGCTGTATGGTTCTTAGTCCTTTAGCGCTGCAACTATTTCTTTTATTACTTTATCATACTCGTCATATGATACCTGACATGTGCCGACTTGAACGTGACCGCCGCCTCCGTATTTTAAGCATAATGCGCCGATGTCAGCCTTGCATGTACGATTCAATATACTGTAACCGATTGCTATCGGGCAGTTCTTTTTATCTCTGCCGTCTACGACCCAGGCTGAGACGTTTTGCTCCGGGAAGAGGCTGTAGACGATGAACCGGTTTCCTGTATATATTTTGTCTACTCCGCGCAAGTCTGTCACGATCACATTTCCATCTGTCCAAGTGTGTTTTTTAAGCATCTCTTTAAATAGTTCATCCTGTTCAAAGTATAGTTTTACACGTTCTTGTACATCCGGGATGTTCATGATCGCATCTATATCATGCTTTGCGCATTCGTCGATCAGGTGTTCCATGAGTTCGTAGTTGCTGATTGTAAAGTCGCGGAAGCGTCCGAGACCTGTGCGCGGATCCATAATGAAGCCCAGCAAGACCCAACCCTCCGGGTTAAGGATCTCCTCTTTTGTGAGCTTTCCGGAGTCTACTTTGTCAACAGCTTCGATCATTGTTTCAAAATGCGGAAGTTTGTCCTTGCCGCCGTAATACTCGTAAATCACGCGAGCTGCACTGTCTTCGAGACGGCTCATTCCTTTAAATTCTATATCTGAATCCAAGCGTTCGTTTTCGCTTGAGTGGTGATCAAACCACATGTTGCAGCCTTTTACAAAGGGAACGTTTGCAAGCACGTCTTGATCGGTGATCTCTACTGTCCCGTCCTGCATGTCTTTTGGATGAACAAACTTCCAGTGGTCAATTATTCCGAGCTCCTTGAGCAGTGCACCACATGCCAGTCCGTCAAAATCCGATCTGGTTATCAATCTCATGGTAATACCCCCGTCAAAATTAAGTGTCGACATTATAGCAAAGTTAATCACTAAACGCAATCAATGATTATACATTAAATACCATATATAAGTGAACTTTTTATGAAGTTATTGATTTTTATTATGAGTTAACCACTCTCGGTTTCAAATTCCCAATCAATAATCCCTCCGAAATCATATACATTCTTATAGCCCATGTCTATTAATTCCCGGGCAGCATTTTCGCTTCTGCGACCGCTTCGGCAGTATATGAGGATCACTGCATTTTTATTAGGCAGTACTTCGGAAGCCGAATCGGCGATCATAAAATCAGGGAGCAATATTGCACCGGGTATATGCTTTTCA
>Ga0123356_10001350_pt1 | contig 27132 bp, 19 predicted proteins | sample TergutEmb28metaG_2_FD_92546 | JGI IMG/M metagenome (GOLD analysis project Ga0123356, IMG submission 92546) | Embiratermes neotenicus P3 segment gut microbial communities from Petit-Saut dam, French Guiana - Emb289 P3 | ecosystem: Host-associated > Arthropoda: Insects > Digestive system > Gut ...
TCAGAATTCTTCTGGTGCTTATGAGAAGGTGTATTATGTTCGTGTGGCTCTCTTTGATTCTGCAACTGGCGTTTGGAAGATCTATGCTGGAACAGTGTCAGTAAATAATCCTGGCGGAAACGATAAAAACCAACAAGTAGTCTTAACAAAAATCTCTTAAAACAGGCGATCCTCCACCCTTTTCTTTTTTTGAAATAACTTCAACTTAGATTAGTACACTCATAAAAAATGTGGTGTACGCCAATTCCACACTGCTTGATTAGTATTTTTTGGATTAAAAGTCTGTTAGTGTTTTGTTTTCGGGTGAGAAATCTATAACGCCTAGCATATAGGTGGGGTGTTTTTCTAATTCTATGTCGTTTGTGTATTGTGTTTTTGTGTACCGAAGGAGTGTATCTGCTTTTGCGCTGGTTATCTCTTGGAGGGTTCTATTTCTTGAGTTGTTTTCATGAGGGAGGTTTGTTGCAATTATGATCATGTTGTGTTTTTTTGCAAAGTTGGAAAGATAATTCATTATTTGATTGTAGCCTGTTCTTGCTTCTTGGTCATCCACATTTTCAGTTAAGAAGGGACACATAACATCAGAGATAACTACCAGCTTTGCGTTGGAAGTTTTTATGATTTGTTCAAGTTCTTCTATTACAAGTGAATGCAACCGGTAAGCGGTGTAGGCTCTAAAGGTTTGGATTTGATCTACTGTTTTTTGAAATTCGACGTGTTGACGTTCGGCGGCTCGTCGAATGCTGGGCATAGTCGAACTGTTTGCGGCATCAATAAAGATAACTTTACTCTCTAAACCGCCTTGATTTGTTAACAGAGGTGCTCGAATACAAAGCTGGGCCATTAAGCTGGTTATGCTTTGAGAGCCGTACATGACCGCAAAGTCTCCTGCTTGGAATGCTGGAAACAACTCATCAAGCTGGGGTATGTTAAATGTTAATCGTAGTTTGGCTGTTGTTTGCAGTAGTCTTGTTTGCGGCATCAGTTTTTGTATCGTTACTATTTTTTGCATCCTACTTCACAAACCCACTACAGCTGATTTGTTTATTTAAAACATCGAAGAAACAACCTTTCTCAACAGGGGAGGGGTCATTAAAAATGAACCGCTAGCGTTACCACGCGCCCATCCTTGGAGCCAAAACGAATGCTATTATGTTGACTGATACGGCTCAATAAATGTCTAAAGGATGGTGCACTTACTGAAGTGCATTAAATTTAATATATATGCTTAGAACTAACGCCTAAGGCGGAGCGTTATTATGACGGCATATACGATGCAATTTGTAGCAGAATTAAAAGACTACCGGCCACGTATTTGGCGAAGATTTCAGATAAGCAGTAGCGCTGATTTAGAAGATTTTTGCTATACCCTTATGAGGATGTTTCATATGCTGGGTTGCCACTTATTTGAATTCAGCATAAAGGGTAATCGGTATGCATTGCCGTTGCCAGATGGTTTGGACGATTGGTCTGAACCTATCAAAAATCTACACGGGGTTGCCATTAACAAACTGTTCAAAAAAGAAGGCGATAGTGGTGAGTTGTGGTATGATTTTGGTGATTGCTGGTATGTTGCTGTAAAACTAGAAAAACTAAAGGTGACCGAAGTAATTTCTGCAGACGAGTTGCCACGCATAATTAAAGGGAAAGGGTTTGGTATTGTCGAAGATTGCGGTGGAATCTGGGGTTTAGAAGAGATTGCAGAAGGACTAAAAACTGGAAACGTTGAGGACTGGGAAGACCTCAAAAGGTGGCTTGACGATATCTGTCCTGACATCTTAGAGCATGGTCTGGATTTCTTCGATATTGATGAACTAAATGTTGCATTAAAAAAGAAGGCTCTATAGCCTCTCTCTTTATAGGACGATGGCAAAACAAATATTTGCCCTCGGGTTCTTGTTGCTTTAATTGTCGTCAGCCTCGCCTAAATGTTAACTCACTGCTTATCCATCAAGGCAACATATCGTAGATGTGTCACTTTTGGGTAATGCTGATAAAGAAGCCTCTAATTCATATTGTAAGGTTGTGTTTTATGGAACATCAAAGTGAGCAGCCGCAGGCCTGTGTTGTTTCTATTCATCGTCCCAGTTTGCGGGAGTTTGTTTTCTTTTTTTCGTGTGGTTTTTTGGTAAGTATTCCGTTTACGCTTTTTTTTGCTCAGCTCTATCCTTATTTGCCTAGTATTTTGGTGCTTGCTGTTTGTGCTCCCTTTATTGAGGAGTTAGCTAAGGTTTTTCCTCTGTTTTATAGGCATGGGGAAACTGAACGTTCGATTGTAACGCTTGGGCTTCTTATTGGTTTGGGCTTTGGTATTGCTGAGTTTGTTCTCTATGTTTTTTTCTTAAGGGTGAATCCTTTGGTGCGGGTTGGAGGCGTGATTTTTCATGCTTCTAGTGCGTCTATAACGGCTTTTGGGATAGCTAAAAAGAAGGTTTTGTTTTACTATTTGCTTGCAGTTGGTTTGCATGCGGTGAATAACTTTTTTGTTACCATAGCTGAGAATTTTTTAGCGTCGTTTGTGGGGTTGCTTGTTTTGGTGACGGTTTTCTGGTTGGCTTGGGGGGTCTGGCATAGGGCTTCTAAGAATCGGGTGGTGGTTTAGTTTATTTTGTCGGTTAGGGCTAGGGCTTTAACGCGGTTTACGCCGTCGATTTCTTCTATGAATTCTGCTATGCTTTGGGGTACGTAGTCTTTCCAGTTGCTTGTTTGGACCATTTTTTCGCGCACAAGGGTTGAGATGTAGACTTTTCTGTCGAAGAATGGTATGTCTATGACGTGGTAGCCTGCTTCGACAAATAATCTTCGGGTTAGGGGTTCGTTTGAGAAGACGACGTTAAATTTGGGTGTGTAGCCCTCTACTGCGCTGACCCAAAGCATGTGTAGGTGTACATCGGGAACTGGGACTATCCAGAGTTTTTCTTTGTCTAGTTTTGCTTCTGCGACGGCTCGTTGGATCATGGTTAGTCTTTCGCCTGCTGTGAAGGGGTTGCGGCTGTTGTGGCTGTATTGGGCGCTGCCGATAACCACAATTAATTCATCCACGCCTTGGAGTGCGTTTTGAATGGCGCATAAGTGTCCTTTATGGAAGGGTTGAAACCTGCCGACGTAGAGGCCTCGATTAACCACGATGTATTCCCTGTTTTTGGTTGCACTGGATACATTTATGCGTTCCGCATCATCGATGTGGTGGTTTGTGTTGCGTTTCTGGGCTTTTTGTTGTGCTCTTGTTCTGCTTTTTTAAAAGAGCAAACATTTGTGGTTGAGGTTGTGTAGTTGAGTGCTCAAAAGTCAAATTTATCGTTGGGTGATAGTGTTAGGCTTCATGTGTTGGGTGTTGATGCAGAGATTGATCCTGTTGTTGGCGAGAAATTAAGGCGGGGGATCTATGCGTCGGATCGGATTCATATGCTTGTTATGGGGTTTCCTGGTTCGGGTAAGACTAGGTTTTTGCTCTCTATGATAAAACAACACATCGATGCCAATGAGGGATTTTTGGTTCTAGACTCACATCGTGATCTCACGCCGCTTATTCTCTCCCATATTCCTGCTGAGAAATGGGATCGGGTTGTATACATTAATCCTTGGTCTGCCTTTGAGGATAGCTGCGATAATCGGGTTGTGCAGATCAACTTTTTAGACTACAAAGACCCCCGGATTCGAGATATAACTGCTCGAATGTTTATGGACACCTTAGAGAAAATCTATGAACGATGGTGGGGGCCGCGCTTAGACATGATTCTTCTAAACGCACTCTACTTGCTAATGGAAAAAGACGCCGCCAAACTCCCCGATCTATACCAAATCTTAGTCGACACCCCCCTTAGAAATACCCTTGTTGCACGATGCAAAGACCCAAACGTAAAGCTATTTTGGGAACAACAATACACCAAAATGCCCAAAGACGCTTCAGTAGCTGTTTTAACAAAACTCTACCGACTCGTACAAGAACGCATAATCAAACCTCTCTTTATGGCCCCCAAGAGCTGCATAGATTTCCGAGCCGCCATGGATCAACAAAAATTCATCATAGTCGATCTCCCCGAAGGCAAAGTCACAACCGATATAGCCAACTTTGTAGGCAGCCTCATCCTATCTAGCATATATCTCGCAGCTATGTCAAGAGAAGACACCCCAGAAAAAGACCGCCCACCATTTTTTGTATACATCGATGAAGCCTACCGCTACACCACCAAAAGCATCCCCGAAACCCTCCAATCGCTACGAAAATTCAAAGTCTATATGACCCTAGCCAGCCAATACCTCGAACAATACCGCCGAGACATCCAACCAGCCCTCACCCAAACCTGCGAAACCATCATCTCCTTTCGCGTCGGAGAAGACACCGCTAAAACACTAGAAAAATTCTATCCCAAAAAATACGGCTACCAAACCCTTATGAACCTACCCCGCCACCTCTTTTTTGTCTCCACACCCTTCTGTGGAAACCGAGAATACCAAGTCCTAGAAACCCTAGACTACAAAACCGGCTCAACCAACCCCCAAGACGTAATCAAACACAGCCTAGAAAAATACGGACGCAAAATCGATATTAACGAATTATTGCTAAGAGAGCAAACAAAAAAAGCCAACCCCCAAGACTTCTTACACTGGCCCCTAACTCCCGCTGAGTGGGTAGTGCTTCTCACCCTGCGCCTATCGGGAGGATCAGCCGATGAAACCTCCCTACGAACACGCCTTCTGTATGACCCAACCAAACCCAAAATTTACACCCTCACAGAAGCCGAGCTAACAAACGCCCTAAAAAACCTCTCAATTGATAACCTCAAACGGGACGCCTGGCTGACATTTAGCGACCAAACAACAAACCAAACCCAACAAACCTGGGACAGCACAAAAAAAGAACCAAACCCCAAAGAGACACGAACAAGAACCTGGAACTTAGCTCTAGCAGACAATCAAGCCAAACGACTCCTTGACAGCACCTTTAGAGGCGAGAAAGCCGGCGGAGTCAAACATGTCCAAGCAATCATGGTCCAACGAAAAATCTACTGGCTAAACGGCTGGATCGTAGGCATAGACACAGGCGAAACAGACGAAAGCATAGCCGACCTCTATGTCACACCTACCCTACCCGACCCAAACCTAAAAGGCAAAGGCCGCATCGACCCAAATTACTGGGACTACAAACGCAGCTTCGCTGTTGAAGTGGAAAGCTATCCACAAAAACACTGGGACCGCCTGGAAAACAACTATACTCGAAATAAACAGATGGGCTTTCCCACAGTCTTTGTAGTGCCAAACCAAACCGATGCAACCAAACTAAAAGAAAAACTTGACGAATGGCAAGCCACCTTTGTAGCTAAATCTGCAAAATTTGAACCCGACCACCCCGAAATGGTTACCATCGAAATAGATGGAATACTTGACAACCAAAACAGTCTCTTATCGTTCTGTGAAACTAAAAAAGCCTCTTCATAGCACGTTGGCATTGTTTTGACTGTTGGTTCACTCCAACAGAACTCCCACAAATCATCCTTTAAAACCCCAACCGCAAACCCGCAATAGTATTTTTGAGTTATAGTCTATAGTGTTTCACAGCTGTTTTCTATGGGTGCGCTTATCGCCCAGACGAAAATTATATTCACATAATCTGCAACACCAAAAAACAGGATCTATAGGTGAAATATGCCACTTAATTTTAGGAAGTTAGGGGCTGATTGGATTTGAACTCTGTTATGGTGGTGGTCTTTAGTTGATTTGTGTTGCTGAAGTCTTATATAGTGCTGAGGCAGGTCGCTTTTATGCATAGTGATTGTGTTATTGAATTAAAGCAGTTGCAGAAGATTTTTGTTTTAAAGGAGCATGGAAAGCGGCGGCAGGTGGAGGCTGTGCGGGGGGTTGATTTAGTTGTTAGGCGGGGTCAGATTTTTGGTTTTCTGGGTCCAAATGGTGCTGGAAAATCAACTACGCAAAAGATGCTCTCCACGCTTTTGCGTCCAAGTGGTGGGGAAGTAAAGGTTCTGGGGTATGATTTAGTTAAGCAGCCTGATAAAATCCGCCAGAGGGTGGGGTTTGTAAGTCAGGCGGGTGGAGCAAATTTGGCTTTTAGTGGAACTGAAAATTTGGTTCTTCAGGCTCAACTTTTTGGTATAGATGCGGTGTCTGCTAAGCGGTCTGCGGCAGAGTTTTCTCAGCGGTTTCAGATGACCAGCTATATTGATCGGCCGGCCTCTACTTATTCGGGTGGGCAGAAGCGGCGATTAGACATAGCGCTTGGAATGATTCATCATCCGCAACTGCTCTTGCTTGATGAGCCAACAACTGGTCTTGATCCTCAGAGTCGAGCCTATCTTTGGGTTGAAATACAAAAACTCAAAGCCGAAGGCGTTACTATATTGTTGACTACCCAGTATATGGATGAAGCAGATAAGCTCTGTGATAGTATTGCAATTATTGATCATGGCAAAATCATTGCGCAAGGAACTCCTGATGAGTTAAAAAGTTCTGTGGGTGGTGACACCATTGTTTTTAGTTTTGTCTCCTCCGAGATTGCCCATAAAGCTGAGGGACTGCTACATGAGCATGTGGTACTTGAACGTCTCCACGTTGCTGAGGGCTCGGTTTATCTTGCCCTAAAGGACGGCGAGCGGGCCTTGCCTGATTTGTTGCGGCTACTTGATGGGCTGGGTCTATCCGTTCAGAGTGTTACGCTTGCCCGGCCAAGTCTAGATGATGTATTTTTAAAATATACTGGGCGTTCTTTGCGCGAAGATGAGGGTGAAAAACCATGAAACTGCTCCACGACATACGCCTAATGTTTATGGCTAACCTGCACCACATTCTTAAAAGTCCCATTTTTATTTTCATAAACATGTTTCAACCCTTGATGTATCTTATCTTATACATGCCCTTGCTGGGCGGGTTGGGTAATGTTCCAGGATTTACAGATGGAAACACCGCAAACGTCTTTATTCCCGGACTTTTGGTCATGCAAGCCATTTTTGGCTGTGCCTTTGTAGGATTTCCGCTAATCGATGAAATCCGCTCAGGTGTAATTCAGCGCTACCTTGTCACCCCGGTGAGCCGCTCAGCCATCATACTAGGCAAAGTCTTACGCGACGTGGTTGTTTTGCTTGCCCAGTGCATACTAATAACTCTGGTCGCCATACCCTTTGGTCTGACCCTAAACCCCCTCGGATTTGGTTTATCCCTAGTTCTCTATGTCCTGATAGGTGCTATCATGTCTTGTATTTCCTACGCCTTTGCGCTGATCTACAAAGTTGAGGATTCCCTAGCGCCCACAATGAATACCATAACCCTGCCCGTTTCACTGTTATCGGGCATATTTTTACCCTTAGCCCTTGCACCCCTATGGCTGCAATACCTCGCAAAAATCAACCCCTTCTCATATGGCGTAAATGCAACCCGCGACTTGTTTGCTGGAAACCTCCACAGCATTAACGTACTTGAAGGCTTTCTCATAACCAGCATCATAGCCGCTATCACATTCTACTGGTGCCTACAATCACTCAAAAAAATGGCCACTTAAAAATTCATGGCATAACCCTTTATCTGCTGTTTTGTTTATAGCGCTCAAGTGGATCAACCCTCATTTCATTGACCAATTTAGTTATGGAGTTGAATATTTTAATTGGTAATGTGTTTGACTGTATTGTCGATATGTTTAATTGTCTGAGAATCGAAGTAATATCAATTAACTTTGAAAAATAAAGTAATGCCGAAAGTAGTTGACAAAGTAAATTGATTGAGGATGAAATACAACAATTCCTAAGTCTCTCAGACAAACTAAACACCAAAACCGTTACTCTAACCCGATTCCTAATCCTTGGGTTACTTAGTTATTTTATTGACGGAATCCAATATCGAGAACTAAAAAACGCTCTAAAAATCTCTGATGGAAAACTCATCGCTAACCTCAATGAATTAAAAACAATGGATTACATCACCAAATCCTCTGTCCAAGTGGACCAAAGAACCATTGACATCTACAACCTAACGGAGAAGGGCCGAAACGAATTGAGCAAAATTATCAAATGGACCAAAACCATAGAAAAAAACACCCTCAAAGGAGCCGGAAAAATCTGTCAAGTATTGATAGAGTAATTGCATGCCTAAAATATCTAGAATTATCTCCAAAAATCAAGGACAAAAAAGACTACCGCGGCAGGTTCTTCACTCAAAAAACTATCTTCTTAGTAAAAGCTTTGGGGATAAAACTGACTTATTCGTTTACTCCCTATGTAGCAGGCCCTTATTCTACAGACCTTGCATGTGATTATTATGCCAACGCCGATAAAGTGGAGGCGCTAAATTCAAATTATAAATTAACAATTCAAGAAACTTCAATCCTTGATAAAATAAAAAACTGTCTCGACATTTATGAACGTATGACCCTTATGGAAGCCGCATCAACTGCAGTATACCTCAAACAGCACAACCCCCAGTTATCTGATGATGATTTGTTTGTAGCACTCAAGCAACTCAAGCCCCACCTTACTGACTCAGATAGGATAGTGGGCATAACAAAGGCTAAGGCGCTACTCTTTGAACCAGAGTATTTGACTGATGAGATAAAACAGGAATTGGCTACATGGGATAACATAACCTAAGCGGGTGAGTTAATGCCAGATTTCCCCGAAAGAAATTTGGATGATACATCTCCCCGACACACAAAGCAACGAGCAGACAGGAGACCGTCCTGCAATCATCATCTCTGTTCACCCCAAACAGGCATGACAATGATTGTGCCCCTAACCAAACACATAGAAAGCCTGCGTTTCCCGTACACCTGTAAAATAGCTAAATCACAAATAAACGGTTTAACCTTTGATTCAGTCGCATTAGTTTTTCATATGCGTTCCCTATCAAATTCCGTTGCTAGATTCAAAGAAAAAATAGGAACAACTGAAGAAATTCATCTTAGACAAATCAAAATTCTAATAAAAGATTATCTCTCCATCCCATAGCGTTTTATTTTTATCCAAAATAACTAATTTTTACCAACTAAGCGGCAAACAGTAAGCTCTCTAATTTTCTACAATACTGCATTAGCCAAACAGCTTTGAGTTAATTCAAAAATGTCTCGCTACTGGACTACGACTTTGAGTAGAGAACTGGTTATTGGTGCTTTTTAAGTTAAATGCCCTCGTAGATATAATCTGGAAGCAGATTGCAATTCTGTTAACTGATGTTTTATTGCTGTAGAGCTGGTTATATATTTTCGATCCCTGCGTTTACTTTGGTTTAAAAATTCCTGTAAATAAGAGAGGTGATGAATACTATGTGTATCCCAGTAGTAGTGTGTAACTTTGCTAAATCATGCAGATGCGCTTTGTTGAGTGTTGGGGGTGGGTTGGTTGTCTGAGTTGGTTTCGACTTTGTGGTTTGAGGATGTGGGTTTTCTACATGAGCAAATGCTCGACACGCCCCTTGGACGGTTTTCCATACGGCAAATGATTATCTTTTTGATCTTTGGACTCTTGGCGTGGACTGTTTCACTTCTTTTTGCAGATATTGTGCTAAAAATTGTAGTTGTGGGAGTGATATTTTTTAGCGGAGCGGCTATTTTCAATCGTAAAATCAAAACCCTTCCCCCCGAGAAACACCTGCTCTACTTAGTCAACAAGCGCTTTTTGCAAATAAACCAAAAACCCCCCAACCCCACAACTACCCCCATGCCTGGTGCACCGGCGACCAAGGCTATGTTGCTCTCAGCAACCTTGGGGGTACCCCTAAAAGTTGTAGGGATCCTAAAAGATCTCGCAACCGGCAAAGCCCTCTCGAGCAAAAACATCAAAGTAAGCATAGACAACACAGCACACACAAAGAGCTCTACTGATGAGGACGGCCTATTTTGCACCTACTTTATCCCTGACCGATTTGGACTTTTCCAAATAGCCATCCAACCTGAAGGATTTAGCGAACCCATCCAGCAAATAACTGTAAGTGTTAATCCAAAAACGGAGGCTGCTCAAACTGCAGAAACTAAAACCAACCCCTAAACCACCTGTTTGTACCTATGAAGTATTTCCAGTAAACTTTGTAATGCTACCAAAACAGAAACGCGAAGAGACCCTCGGGCGCTTTCAGCGGCTCCTAAACAGCCTCCCAAACCAAACAAAACTAACCGCCCAAAAAACCCAAAAAACACTCGAAATAACCCAAACCAACCTCACAACCACCTACTCCCGCTTCTTTATCGAAAGCCCTGAAGCCATCGATTGGCTAATAGAACAGTGCGGGTTTAAACAACAACCCCTACCTGAACTGCCAAAAACCCCCACCGCCCAAACCTTTCCAAAGCATCTACTCCTTGAGAGCGGCAAACTCCAAAAAACCTTCACGATATACCAGTTACCCGGAACCCTCTTGCCTGGCTTTGTAAGTGAGCTCTATGGATTATGTGAGCAGGTGTTGATCTGTATTAAACCCCTATCTGCTGAGGTTGCCTCTGCACAGATGGGGAAGTATTTGCGTCTGCTAAAAAGTATCCTTCTAGCCGATCAAAGCAAGGGTCGCCTAACCAAAGATGAAATCAAACTAAAACATGCCATGGCCCAAGCCACCTACCAAAACCTCATAACCGGCACCACCCGCCTCTTTGAGCTAAAAGTTAACCTCACAGTGGAAGCTGATAGCCTCGAAGAGCTCAAAGATAACACCAAAAAACTCAAAGACACTCTCCAATCAAGATTCATACGCCTCGACTGCCCCTCTTATCTGCAACAGGAATTGGCTCTGGGTGAGGTGGCAAAAAAGCTTGTGGTGGACACAACAACTCTTAGCGCCTTTTTTCCCTTTGTCTCAGCAGATCTCGTGGAGTCTCCGGGCGGGGTGTTTTTGGGTGTAAACAGACTCACCGGTGCACCTGTATTGTTTGATCCCCATCTGCGCATGAACCAAAACATACTCATTTTGGGTAAGAGTGGTAGCGGTAAGAGTTTTACCTCAAAGATCCTCCTCACACGGTTGTTGCAAAAACACAAAAACCTCGCCTACTATATCGTCGACCCCGAAAACGAATACGGCGAAGTGGGTCGCCGCTCAGGTGCCGAGGTGCTAGATATCACAACCGAGAGGCAACTGGGGCTGGATCCGATACAGATATTTAGCGATAACAAAGATACCGCTGCAGGCATACTTGCTGATCTAACCGGCATAGACGATAACCGTACCTATCAGGAATTGCGCACTATCGTGGGTGCAAGCCAGGATCTGCTCGAAGTCTATCAAAACAGCCCTCCAAACCTAAAAGACCGTCTCGACTCCTTTGTTACTGGACCTGACAGCTTTCTAACTCTGGGCCAATCCCAGCGGTTTTCTGAGCGCATGGTCTTTAACCTAAGTGCTCTGCACCGCCAACTTGCTTTGACACAACGACGGAGTCTGACTTTTCAAGCGGCAAACGTTTTGGTTTTTAGTAAAATCTGGCAAATGCTTGACAACACAAAATTCCTGCCTCTACACATCCCCAAACTGGTGATCATCGATGAGCTTTGGCTCTACACAGCACTGCACGCGTCGGCTAGTTTTCTTGAAGGCGTTTCGCGCCGAGGCAGAAAACGCAATGTCATTTTATTGTTAAATTCGCAACGCTTAGCAGATGTTGTGGAAAACCAATCGGGTAAAGCAGTTATTGAAAATTGTGCCACCAAGATGATGCTCCGACAAGATGAATCAGCCATACGCCTTGCAGGCCAAACACTGGGCTTGTCTTTTACAGAACAAGAAACATTGTTAGAGTTGAACCAAGGTCAAGGCCTGATTACCGCAGGCGACATTCATCTGCCTATTGATTTCTTAGCTACCAACGAAGAAAACGCATTATTCACCACAAAACCCACTGAGCGCATCTGTCCAACTTAGCAAACGTTTGGAGGCTATGCCGAGTTGAGGAGGAGGTGGAACACATGATTATCTCTCTAAAGATATGTTATTAACATGTGTTATTAACATAAAACCGCCCATAAAAAACTTATTTTCCTCATTTAATTAGTAAATAAACTGTTAAAAAAATCATATGTTAATAACATATGTTTCAAAAAATTAACTTAATCGAGGAAGTTTAAATGACTCGACAGGCCGATCCAAAAGTAAAAGACAATCTACACATCCACGCCAGAAATGAACCCGAACGCCAAATCATAGGTGACCTCAAACAACTAGCCAATCAAGATGGAGTAGAACTCACCGACCTTGTTTTTGAAGCTATCACCTTAATGTTTAGAACCCATCACTGGCCACCTGGAAACCCCCAAACCCAACTAACCCCCTACCAACAACCCACACACCCAATAGTCGAAAAATGCAAATGTGGCCGCCCAGCAATCATATGGACCACACATATAATTTCCAAAAAAAACTATTGCTTTTGTCAACCCTGCTTTAACAAAGTACCCCTACGATATGACCCAAAACTCTGGAAAATAACTCTCGACCACAGAAAAACACCCTGATACCCCCACAGAAGAACCGCGATCATAGAAGAAGACCTAACGTCGTAGGTTGATGTTGGACCTTTTTAAAGTTACAGACTTTTTACTATTGTGGTTATCTTGCTTGACTATGAAATTACCATACAAAACATTGTGATGACAGGCTCTTTTAGCGAACCCATAGACCTAAATGACGCAAACACAAAGCTGGAGGGCTCAAAACGCAACTGGAAACGGTTCCCCGGATTATCCTTCAAGCTAAAAAACCCCTCCGCAGCCTTTCTAATTTTTAGAAACGGCAAATTCGTCTGCACCGGCACAAAATCAACAACAAAAAGCCAAACCGCAATAACGGCCTTTCTGGAACTACTCAAAGCAAAAGGCCTAGTTTCAAACAACTGCACCTACAACTGTAGCGTAAAAAACCTCGTGGCATCCGTAACCCTAGCCGTGGCCTCCATATCTTTGGAGCAATTCACAAACCAATTCGAATCAGCCCTCTACGAACCCGACAAATTCCCCGCGGCCATCTACAAAATGGACCAATCCAAAGCAACTTTCCTTGTCTTCCTCACCGGCAAACTAATCTGTTCAGGAATCGAAAACGAAGAAACCCTAAAAAATACCGTACAAAACTTCTACACCCAACTAATAGAGAAAAGCGTAACTGAAAAAACACCTAACCACTAACACCACTCCACCCACTCCTCTCCACTTGGACAGTCGGGGTTGTTTTGAAATAGAGTGGTTGCTATTCCTGCAAGTATTCCTAAGATAGCACCAAAGACAGACATATTTGCTTAAGAGCTGTACCAATATATAAAACTAAAACCCTTTATCCCCAAAGTCCCAAAAAACACAACGCATATATCTGCGTTAACATCTAAACATTATGTACATTTTAACGTCTATATTAGCACATTTACGCTAACATGTAATGTTTAATGTCATATTTTTAAATTTTTAAAAAGGAGTTTTTATATGAACAATAATTTTAAACCTATTTTTAAATTAAACAGTTCTTACAAAGATTTGTTTTTTGTTTTTTTGTTTGTACTGCTGTTTTCTTCTTGTATGTATGCATATATATCCTCTGCAAATGCGCAAACCATAGTAAATGTTGGCGATGAAACCGCGCTCAGAAATGCTATTAGCAGTGCAACGGGACACACAATTATTGTTCTCACAGCAGACATCCAACTCACAACTACACCCCTCAATATTGTTGCAGGCAAAGATATTGTCCTAACAAGCAACAGCCCAAGCGTGTTTTTTAGGCTAATTGGGGCATCTGGCCAAACCACCATCACCGTTGCCAACAACGGCCGCCTAGAACTGGTCGGCATAACTGTAACCCACACAAGCGGTACCAATGGCAACGGTGCAGTTGTTTATTTTGGCGGCGTACTCACCCTATCTGGGGGCACCATAACCAACAACTACGGTGGCGGCATAGCCAACTCCGGCGACTTTACTATGTCAGGGGGTACAATAACCAACAATACCTCCCTATCTGGCGGTGGCGGCATACTCAACCATGGCAACTTTGCTATATTGGATGGTACAATAGCTAATAACACCGCCGCGTACTATGGTGGCGGCATAGCCAGCTGGGGCAACGTTACTATGTCTGGTGGTACAATAGCTAATAACACTGCTATCCTCTATAGTGGCGGAGGCATATCCGATTGGAATAGCCTTGTTATGTCTGGTGGTACAATAGCTAATAACACCGCCCCATACGGCGGCTTCGGTGGTGGCATAGAAACCCGTGGCATCTTTATTATGTTGGATGGTACAGTAGCCAACAACACCGCTGGGTATGGCGGCGGCATAGCCAAAGACAACGACATTGGTCTCATATCTGGGGGTACAATAGCCAACAACACCGCTTGGAATAGCGGCGGTGGCGTATACAACCGCGGCACCAGTATTACGCTGTCGAATACAACAATAGTCAATAACACCGCCACACTTGGTGGTGGCATAGCCAACACTGGCGAGGGTAGCGGTATATACACTCTCGTTGGCAATATCACCATATCTGGGGGTACAATAGCCAACAACACCGCATACAGCGGTGGCGGCATGTATAACTCCCCCACGGGTAGTGTTATTGTGTCGGGGGGTACGATTTCAAATAACGCCGCTACCCTCTACGGTGGCGGCATACTCAACAGCGTCGGCAATGTCACTCTGATGGGGGGCATCATAGCCAACAACACCGCATACAGCGGTGGCGGCATATACACCTACGGCAACTTTACTATGTTGGATGGAATCATAGCCAACAACACCGCCCCATACGGCGGTGGCATAACCAACACCGGCTGGGCAGAAACAGAAGGAGAATACCGTTTTGGTAGTGTTATTGTGTCGGGGGGTACGATTTCAAATAACGCCGCTACCCTCTACGGTGGCGGCATGTATAACTCCCCCACGGGTAGTGTTATTGTGTCGGGGGGTACGATTTCAAATAATACTGCTCAAGGGGGTGGCGGTATACGTAACAGCGGTCTATTGAATTTGTTTGGAGGTGTGGTCTCTAATAACACCGCGGAGCTTGGCGGCGGCATAGCCAGCTCGGGTAATTTTAGCATGTTTAATGGAATAATTTCTAACAACATAGCTGTGGATGGCGGCGGTATATGCCTCGAAAACGGTCTTGTAGACTTATTTAGCGGTACAATTTCAGAAAACATTGCCTCAGTTGATGGGGGTGGGGTTTGGGTTGCTTATGCAAACCTTGATCATCTCTTTGTTTATGATGGTATGGTTTTCTCTAACAATAGTGCCTCGGTTGCATATAATAGAAATCCCATAGATGATGCTCTATACTACGCCCAAATAGGACCAAACGTAGTCTGGACAAACCCCTTCACCCAAGGTTACAACAACTATGATATAAGCTACACAAACGGTACCCCCTACATCTTCTCCTATAATGTGACGGTGAACAATAGTTATGCATCCGTGACAGGTGCTGGTACCTATCAGGCAGGTGAAATCGTAACCATAAACGCAGGAACCCGACCCGGCTACACTTTCACCAACTGGACAATTAACGAAGGTAACATCAACCTCACTTTGCCCAATACTCCAACTGCGACCTTCATCATGCCCGAGAGCGATGTCACCGTAACCGTCAACTGGCAAGCGAATCAATCCCAAACCGGCAGCTTTAGTGTTACCAAACTAACCAACCCCCCTGACACTGCAGTAGACTTTAACTTTCTCACCTCCATCGGTGCATCATTTAGCCTAACCGAAGGAGGTGACAGTTGGTACAGTGGCGAGATACCTGTGGGGGTTTATACGGTCACTGAACTACCCAAACCAGGTTGGGAACTAACCAACGTCCAAGTAGACGGCACAACCAACTACACCCTAAACCTAAACACGCGTACGCTAACCTTTACTCTTGGAGCAGACCAAATCATAGCCCTATACTTTGTTAACACTGAGCGGATAGGCCCTGAGCCGGGATCTATTAGCGTCACTAAACTAACCAGCCCCTCCAACTCTGAAACCCCCTTTAGCTTTATTATCTCTGCACCCCCGGGAACCTTTAGCCTAACTGATGGCACTACCTGGCAAAGCGGTCCCCTAGCGCCTGGCAACTATACTCTAACCGAGATTGCCCAACCCGGCTGGGACTTAGCCAACATTATCATAAATGATCCCACTCACAACTCTTATATGGATCTAGCAACCCGCACCGTTTTTATTGCCATAGATCCTGGAGAAACCATAACCATACTCTACCAAAACACAAAACAACAACCCCAACCAGGCACCATCACTGTTGTTAAAACTACCTGCCCAACCGATGCTTCTGATGTCTTTAACTTTGTCACCTCCATCCCACCCGGAACCTTTAGCCTAGCCAACGCAGACACCTGGCAAAGCGGTCCCCTAGCGCCTGGCAACTATACTCTAACCGAAATCGCCCAAGCAGACTGGGATCTAACAAATATTATTATAAGTGATCCCACTGGCAACTCTCGAGTCGATTTAGCGTCGCGCACAGCTTTTATTGTATTGGATCCTGGAGAAACTATAACCATACTCTATCAAAACACAAAGCAAACCCCTGATTATGGTTCTTTTAGCGTTACCAAGGTTAGTTGTCCGGGGGGTTCTTTTGAGAGTTTTAGATTTGTAACCTCGGCACCCGGTGGAAGCTTTAGCTTAACCGATGGCTCTAGCTGGAGCAGCGGCATGCTACCCCCTGGAACCTATACCGTAACAGAGTTGGTACCGCCAGGTTGGGAAATAGCAAACATACTGCTTAACGATCCCAGTGGTACTTCCACTGTGGATCTATCTACAGGCACTGCGATCATCAATCTTCAAGCAGAGACCCATGTCTCTATAGTTTATCAAGATGCTCAGTCTCCTCCTTTGGGGGGTTTGATCTCGGTTGTTAAGGTAGCCTGTCCCATCGACACAACTACACAGTTTAGTTTTGTGTCTTCGGCTTCTGAGGGTGTCTTTAGTTTGGGCAACGGGGAGGTTTGGAATAGTGGTGAGTTGTCTCCGGGTCGGTATCTTGTCACAGAGATCCTGCAGTCCGGCTGGGTTCTCTCAGATATAGTTATTGCGGATCCCAGTGGCACCTCTACTTTTGATCTTTCAACCGGTACTGCAACCATTAATCTTCAAGCAGGCACCCACGTAACGGTAATCTATCAAAACACCGAGCAACCCCACCCCGACTGTTGCAACTGCAACAAAGACCCCTGCCAATGCCCACCTTGTAGTGATTGTCATCAAAAGCCCTGTGTATGTAAACCCTGTAGTGACTGCCAGGGTTTGCATCGTTATGAGGTATTTGATATTAGTTTAACTTGGCATGAGGCCCAGGTATTTTGTGAACAACTAGGTGGGCACTTAGTAACGATTACTTCGTAGCAAGAGTCAGATTATGTCTACAGTCTGCTTATAGGTCACAATAAAAACTGGTATTATATCGGTGGTACAGACGAGGAAAGGCAGGGTCAGTGGCGGTGGGTGACGGGTGAGGTTTGGGAGTTTACTAATTGGGCTCCCGGTGAACCAAACAATCTGGGTGGTTGTGAAGACTATCTTATGCTCTATCGAGTAAATAGTGACACAAAGACTGCAGGCAAATGGAACGATACAAACAACGACAACCGTGGTGCTCCAGGATTCTATAACGCCATTAACGGCGGCTTTATCTGCGAATGGGACAATTAGACGTATCTTCTAATTTTTCCCTCTCGTTATATTTCACATTTTTTTATCTTTTCCTTTACGCTTTATCATTAGTGCCCTGATTGGTATAGCGCGTAGAAACCCTGGTTGTTGTTGTTTTTGTGTATGTTTCTGTTTTTGGGTTCAGTACTTGTTCATTGTGTATTCATTCTGTAACATATCGGTGCGTTCTATTGGTGGGTTAATTGAAGTTGTCAAATTGTGGGCGCTTAGGCGCCGTTTTTATGGCGCCTCGTTTGAAGATAGGCTATGGTGTCATAGTAAAATGGCTAGTAGCATAATTACTAGAGTTAATGTAAGGACGCATATCGTGGGTATTGTTGGGGTGGCAAGGACGCCTTTTTGGTATAGTTCTTTGTTTGTTTTTAGATTCTGGATGTATTTTGATAAATCCGTTTCTGCTTTTACAAAATGTAGCCGCGCTCTAGTTGGTTTGCCTTTCTGAAGTACCACGTTCTCCGCGGGGAAGTACCTGAGATTCTCTATCTTTTCTAGAGGTATTTTTCTTGCTGTAAAAAGCAACAAAACCCTTTGAGGTATTGTGAGTTTAATTCCATCAAACATGGGTTTTCCTAAAAAGTGGTCTTGTAGATTTAAGATAAAAATTGCCAAGGGCCACACCATGCTTAGAAGCGCTGAACTGCAAAACACCCCCAAAACTAAAGGGGCCCATAAAACACCTAAAACCGGACTAAACCCCAAAGGGACGCTTGGAAGGGTCAAACCAATAAATATGAGGGCTTTGATGTCAGCTCCACCATAGAAGCCTCCAAAAAACAAAACCAGCCCCAGAACTACCGAAAAACCCAGTGAAAGACACACAGCCTCCACTGATAGCATCTCAGTGGCCAAGCCTGCAAGGGTCATTGCACACCCCACTGGATAGCCAAAAACCCAAACCCAATTAGAAACCTGCCGATGCCTAATATCTTGTAGTGAAGCATACCCCAAAACCCCCAAAACAAAAACAAACGGTGCCCACCCCAATAGCAGTAACATATTCATCTTCCCCTATGTAGCTGTAAATTTTAAAATCCCTCGCTTTTCTCATCTTTAACTGCCGATGAATGAGTTGCTGGCTGACTACAAAGTTTGTCCTCTGACCTTGCGGCATTCTCTGATTTTGTCAAATAGGGGTTGATTGTTTGTTGTTTTGTTAGTTTTTGGGTGTCAAGTTGCATTCTTGAGAGGGGTACTCTACCCAGAGCGATGGGGAGCTTTTCTATGGCGGTGGGCAGACCGATTATTTGTGCCAGCTCTTGGGTGGAGAGTACAATTGGCTGGCGCCTTCTATAGGCGATAAATAAGCAAAATCCCAAGCTTGCCGCTAATATAGGCAACACAAAATCCTCTCCGCTAAGTGTTGATGTAGTAAACTTGGTGGGGTCAAACAATCCCAGAAACCGCCCAATCAAAAGCACTCCTATTGGAACTAGGCCCCATAAGCGGCAAAGGATATTGTTTCTCAAAACATGTCTTGAGGGTGCTCTAAGAACCGTTGTTGTGTGTTGAGGGTGTTTTTTTGTTTTAAAGGTTTGCAATCGGTTCATAGCAACTGGTAGCGCGCTTTTGATTGTTTGAGCCTCTGGTGTTGAGTTGCTTTGGATAAGTATTTGACAAGTAAAGAGGTTACTGGCGAGTTTTTGTTCAGCATTTTTTGTACACACACCAACCCAAGGATCCACTTTTTGCGGTTCCATCCTTTCCTTAGCTGATTTATTTTGTGTTTTTCCAGCGACTACACCCACCACCATATCGATGCCTTGATTGATGAGTTCTCTACCCCAGCTTGGGGGGTGGTTGATTTTTTCATAGAGATATTTTTGTATGTTTAGGGTTGCGTTGGGGTCTGCTTGGGCAGTAATTTCCAGCCTTGCCTCTGAACCTGCAATCGAAGCGGTCAATCTGTCTATGAGGTTTATGGGCCTCTTTTCTTGATAGTTAACTATAGCAAGGGCGTAATTTTTAGCCAACTCTAAATCCATACAAACCCGATATGACACCTCTGGCGGCTCAGCTACCACCACCTCCACATCCAACAGAGCCTTTATGATCTTTGACATATGCTTACTTGTCTGCTCATCTTGAAGTTGCAGATAAAATCGCACCAAATGACGCTCCCTGATCTCTTTGTTTGCTGTGGCCGCAATAAGAAACCGGAAGGGCTTACCCAAATTGTAGAGTGCATCCAAAACCGGAACAAAATTTGTCGTCTCCAACGTGCAAGTTATAAGCGGCCTAACCTCAATCCAACAACTCTTAACTAAATTCATCCCGCATCACCCATAAACAACCCAAACCTTAAAAAGAAAAAAATCCGCCTGCATAGTGATATGACCGCTTGAACTGTTAACGGACAATGTCAGTTTATACACAATCCCAGGTCCAGTGGTCACTTCCGGTTAAGGTCTTTTCCAAAAAAGGCTACCAAAGCCATGTGGATTAGTTGCTACCTGATTTCCCGTCCTAACCACGCCTAACACCTTTATCCCGACCAACTCAATAACAATTCTTCCTTAGGTAAAAACTCTCGTTTCGTGAACGGGGTGGGGTGATGAAATGATCTATTCACTTTTTTAAAATTCTAACAACTTTGATGATAGTGAATAAAAATACCTTGAAATAGACGGGATTAAGATTGTCATCAAAACGTGTATATTGTAAAAGTTGTCATCAAACGCTTAGTTGCAAAAAGCGGTCGGAATGGTTTAGGTTTTGTTCTGTTTTTTTCTTGATTTCTCTAATAGTTTTATCTGGGGTGGGTGGTTTTTCAGTTTTGTTGTCTACTGTTGTTTTTGAGGCTGATGCGCAGAGTTGGGGTGTTGGTGTTAATTTAGTTGTTGAGCCGCTTTTTGATATGTATGGTCGTCTTGCTGTAAATGATGATGGTACATTCTACCCCAGCGACCGTTTTAATATAGTCTACAGCACAGAATTATCACCTGAGACTATTTTTGAGGAGATAAAAATTCTCTATGACGCCTCCACCTTTAACATGTTTAGCAATAGCAGTGATTTTGGATCTGCACATGGGGTATGCTCTTTTGAGGTTTTATCCTCTGCACATGCGGGACTATATTCTTTCGATGTTGAACTGTGGGGTCAGCGTTTTTCGGAATCTGAAAATCACCCCGCGATATTAACAAAAGTAGCCATAAATATTCAAGTGGTTGAGTATGATCCCCATTTTACCACAGCCCTTGCATACACAATCCCCTCTGAGGATAGCACCAGTAGTATTGGTGGGGGTTCTAGTTTTGATAGGCCCTTTGTTCTAATTTTGCGCTATGATGGGAATGGTCCAAGTTATAATCTTGCGCAACGGGCTGTGGTTGATGAATATGTTTGGGCGGGGGTTGCCCAAAAAATACCTGCCCTAGATACAATGCCGCAGATGCTTACGCCCAACCTTAGCGTAGCCAACTTTTTTAATCAAACCGCAAACATACAATTCTTGGCCCAAGGCATCGATGCTAAGATTAACCCCCGTCAGCCAATTCTAAGTGTTGATGGCACAAGTTTACACACAAACACGTTACCAAAAACGTTTTTTTGGGAACCAAACACAAACCATACCTACACCTGGACCCCAACCCTCCCAATAACCGATCAAACCTCAAGTATAGGTAGCGCAGAAGTAATGGAGTGGTTTGACTGGCAGCTAAGCATCGTTTTTCCACCCGTTCTAAATCAAGAGGCTCTACTCCAAGTCAACCAAACTCTGAGCCAAGACGATCTACTCAATTATCTGATTCAACAATTCAACTCCCCCAATGGAACCCTAACAGCTACGCCCCTTGGAAGCACCATCACTGCGTTGTATGCCCACAACAAACCCATAGAAAAATTCGCCCAAGAACACGGTATCAATAAAAATCAAACCCTACAATGCACCACACCCCTACCCCTATATTTCAATACCACTGAACGATACGCAAAAATCCACTACCTCCTAAACCCTACCGTTGCAAAAGAAATCACCACCCAAAGCTTCACCGACAACCTCCACTACAACCTAACCCTTGGCAGCACACGCTTTGGCAAACCCACCTATTTCCAAACTAACTTTACCGCCCCATACGAATTCTACGACAAACCCTTCAACGCAACCGCATACAGCTGGAACCCCACCCACCAAACTTGGAACATCGACCCAACAGTAAACATAACCGCTAGCTTTAAATCAGCATTAAACTTCACCCAAACCGACGCCTTACTTTGGGCCCTAGAAGAACAAACAACCGACCAAACCGCTCTCGAAATAGCAAAAACCGACCTCTACCCATCAAACACCCAAACCTTCTCTGGAACCGGCACCATAGAAACCAACCTAAAACGCACCAGCCCCCTATACTACAACCTCTCTGTAGAAGCAAACAAACAACAACACCACCAACAAACCATTTCTCTGCAACGAACCATCCAAATAAACTTTCAAACTAACCAACCCTACACCCTACCCCTAAACCTTGACCCCTCAAGCCCCCTTGACGTTACAATCCTCAAAGACGATACCCAAACCACTCTACTAATGCTAAACGCCCCAAAAGAACTAGGCGGCCTAACCCACACCTCCATATATCTACTCACCCAACCCCCACCCAAAAGCGACCTAACAGCACATCCCCCCGATCAACTCAACCTTAGGCTGCTAAAAACCCTAAATTTAACAACAACGCACCAACCCATCCAAGCACCCCCTGACTACACACAAAATTATCCTTTCTACCAATACTATACTGGTAGTAGTTCAATATTTGAAGAAGAAAGCACACTGGGGTTTTGCGGCCAAACCCAAATCACCCTCCAAAAAGACCAAAACCTAGCGGCTCCAACTACACAGAATACCGTATGGCTATATGTGGAAGCCACAAACGTTTGGGGCACAAGCTTCCACCAGATCATCTCTCTCCAACCCTACTCCAGTCCCAAATGGGAAACCGCCCTAAATGAAACCGCCATGTATCTTGTAATCCTGATCGTTATTGCCATAGTTCTGAGCTTAGCAGTCTACGCTATACGAATAAAACAATAACCATCATCAAACCTGATGGTGAATAGCTGTTTTTAAAAATACAGCCTCTTTTTCTATGGTGTTATGGCTGTTGAATCTGATTTGGTTCTGGAGCAGGGTAGTTAACAAAAAAATTCAAAAAATAACCGCCAAATTAGGGTCTAGGCGAGCATTGTTGGGGGTAGATGCGGGTATTCTGATAGCTTTTTTCACCGTTACTATGCTTGCTATCTATCTTGCAGCCCCTCTGATCATGTCGACTCTGTTTAGTATAATAATTGGCGGCCCAAACGGGATATACTCCTATCTCCTTGAACTCCCCTTAATCGTTGCCCCTCAAGACAGCAACGGAACCATCGGACAACAACTAGGCATACCGATGCTTAGAGTGTTTAGCCTAATGCAAACCATTGCACTGGCCATGTTTGCGGTTGTCCTAATCGTAGCGGCCATCTGTTATGTGCTAGAAAACTTTCGAATAATGAACGAAGGCACCGCCGCCAACATCATCATGAACAGCGTATTTACCCTAATTCTCATATTTGCCTGCCAACCCCTCTACAACACCGCGGCCGCAGCCATAAACCTCTTTGTAGGATGGCCCGATGTAGGCGGTTTGGGCCTTTTAATTCCCTCCGGCAACACCATAGATATCCTCGTAGGATACGCCACAGGCGGCATTGGCACCGTTGCACTGCCCAACATGGATCCCTTCACTGGCTTTTTCTTTAGCGGCATTCTAATCATGCTTGTAGCCTCCCTACTTATGCTAACCCTAGTTATGGGCGTGACCCGCCTCTTCTTCACAGGCGTTCTTGCCGCAGTTTTACCCCTAATTCTTGTCTTGCGTCTCATCCCTCTAACAAAACCCTTCGCAGACACCCTACTGCAAGACCTAATCGGATTTATGTTTGCCAGTATCATGGCCTCGATTGTCCTTCTCTTCGGATACCAAGTTCTCATATCCGCAAACCTAAACCCCCTTACCCAAATCTTGATGGCCATCATAACACTCTTTGCTGCCGCATACATGTCCACTATATTTGTGGGCAAGTTTGGCGCTTTGGGGATGGCGGCAGCAAACCTTGTGGGCGGCGCCGTCACCACCGCCGCAGGAGCCGCTATGAGCATGGCTGGTGGAGCAATTTTGGGCGGCGGCGCAGGCATGGCCAGCCGACTCAGCAGATTGAGCGGCAAAGGCCTGACAAAAACTGAAATGCTCAACCAAGCCAGCCAAGGCTTTGTCTCAGGGGCTGCCCCAGGGGCAGTCAGCGGATTTTTATCCGCAGGCGGAGGTGGCCGCGGTGGTCGGCTTGTTATGGGTTCGATGGGTATGCGTGGGCTGGGACGTACAGTTGTTAGCTCTATGGATATGCAGCAAAGATCCGCTCAGGATTTCCTCAGCAACCGTGCAGGTTCCACTCTTAGTGCCGTACTCTACAAAAACTCCTCAGGTGATGTTCTTCCCTCCGCATCACCCGAATCCAGCGCCCTTTTTATGAGTGAGCTGGATAAAAAATCCAGCGAAGACGTATACGCTGGATATGTTGTTGCTAACTATCCTGAGCTAGCCGAGAACCTTAAAGATTTAAGGCCTGCAGGGTTGGAGATTAAACGGCATCTTCAGTCTTTGCCACCCGAGGTGGCCTATAGCAATTGGCACCGCGCCCAAACCCATGGCAGTTTACCCCAAGAAGGCCGAGCAACATTTTACCAAAATGCCCGTGACGAAGTGGGAACAAACAAAGAAACCGTTAACACAATCCAAAAAGGTATCTACACTCCAAATCTTGAAGCCCTAGACTTTTCTCCGCGTTTCGCCATAGATACTTAACGCCCGAAAGAGGGATGCCCTAAAGAGGGATGCCCTAAAGAGGGATGCCCTAAAGAGTCTGCGTAATCCTCGGATTTTCCAATTTTATCAAATTGCTGAAATCGAAATTTTCATAGGAGTGTAGCAAAGTGCCGCTCCTATTTTTAATTCAATTTTTTGCTCCTGTGGCGTGTGTCCCTCACTATTGGCGGAGGAATCCGTAACGGGAATTTATTATTTTGACGTAAACGTCATCGGCAGAAGCTCGGGACGGTCTGCCGTTGGCGCGGCGGCGTACAGGGCGGGCGAAAAGTTGCAGTCGGTGGCTCATGCGTCGTATCAATCGGGCGAAAAATTGTATGATATAGGCGATAACGTAACCCATGATTATACAAGAAAAGGCGGCGTTGCGCATAGCGAAATAATGCTGCCCAAAACGGAGATTTTGCTTGCCGCGGAGCGGAATCTACGCCCGAATGCGGAGATTCAAAATCAACCACAGGGCGCGCCGCCTGAATATGCAGACCGCCAAACCCTTTGGAACGCCGTCGAAAAACGTGAAAAACGTAAGGACGCCCAGCTTGCGCGGGAATTTATCGTCGCCCTGCCCCGTGAATTCAATTTGGATGAGCAAATAGATGTTATGCGGGAGTATATACAGGAAAGTTTTGTCAACAAGGGTATGATCGCCGATTTTTCCATCCATGATAAGGGTGATGGTAATCCGCATTCGCATATTATGTTGACTATGCGGGACGTTACCCCTGATGGGTTCGGGTTGAAAAATACCGCTTGGAACAAGAAAGATGTGTTTTTAGAGTGGCGCAAGGGCTGGGCTGACGTTAATAATCGCATGTTTGAGCGTAAAGGGCTGGACGAGCGTATTGACCACCGTTCATACAGGGATAGGGGCATAGACCGCGAACCCATGGTACACATGGGATATATGGCGGCGGCGTTGGAGCGTAAGGGTATACGCACCGAGCGGGGCGATATGAACCGCGAAATTAAACGCCGCAACCTTAATTTGCCCGCCAAAACGGAAAATTTGGTTTGCCGCGAAGCGGTAACGACGCCCGAATGCGGCGTTACCAAATTAACAAAAGGCGCGGCATCAGGAGTGCGGAACCAAACGTCCGAGTTTGCACAACATCACGCCGCCAATGATGAGCGCGAAGCGAGGAAAGCGCCGCAAATCAAGGAACCGCACGATGAGACCGGCACCGTTGCGTTTGATAAAAGCCCGCCCGAGCCGCAATATGATAGCGAGAAGATAACATTTGATAAAAAGCTGTCCATATTGAAAAAAGACCGCGGCGAAGGTCAAAGTGCGAAGCGGACCGCCGAGCGTATGGGGGCAATAGAGGAACACCTCAAAGCCGAAAAAGCGGCGCAAATCGTTGAGAAAATGCAGGCGAAGCGCGAAGCTGAAAAAATAGCGCGGCAAATGCACGAATTGACGGAAAGCTGCGTCGCGCTTGAGAAGGAGCTAATCGAACTCAAAGACAGTCTAAATGATGAGCATCAACAAATCCCGCCGTTGAGTTTCCGCGCCGAACAGATTGACGAACACGCCAAAAATATTGCGGTGTTACAGAGCAGGACGGCGCAATTGCAGGCAGAGCGTCAAAATCTGCCCTTTTGGAACCGTAAGCGGAAACAGGACTTAGACAGGGTAATCGAGCGAGCAGAGCAGGACATCAAGGTTGCACAGCACTATTTCAAAGAAAAATATCACATCATGCCGGACGAAGCCCCCGCGGAAATAAAGCGTATCCGTGAGAAAATCCAAGCCAAAAAAGACAGCATACGCGCCAAAGAAGCACGCATATCTGAAATTGTGAACAAAAAAGCCGCCATTCTATTAGAATACCACACCCAAAAACTTCTAAACGACACCCGCCCTGACAAACAACAAATAGAAGAACTGCTGGAAAAAATGAGAGACCCGCCCCAATCTGATTATGATAAATGGCAGTACGATCGAATCGATCGGCGGCTTAACGTCATCACCGAAGAAGATTTCCAGCGCGTCATCGAAAAATTGCCCGACCATCAAGCCCAAGCCCTAATCGAACAACGCAAACGCGCCCAAGAAAAAGAACTTGCCGAAATACGCAAGCACACCCAAACCCATGATTTATCGCGTGGTCGCTAAAATCTCGCATTTATAATAATGCGTCGTACTCTCGGCGCGAATATAAAACACGTTTAATCATTACTTCTGATTTTTTTGTGTCAACTGTGAAGAATATAACATAATTTTTAACATAAGCCCATCTAAAACCTAACTTGCGCAGACGCTCATTTCGCACTAAGGAATGTCTTTCAGGCATTATTTCAAGAGATAAAATTTTCTCGGTAATCAAATCATAGTATTTTGCACCGATATTGTCTGAAAATCCGTTTAAATATTGTACAATGTCAACTAAATCTTGTTTGGCTTGTTTTAAAATTATTACATTAAAATTTTGCATATTTTTCCCGCACTTCCGCCAAAACTTCCTTTGCAGGTTCCCCGATTTGTCCTTGTTAACGAATTTATATAATTGAGCTGCCCTTCTTCCTGAAGGGCAGCGACCATCAAAATCACCATCAAAAACATTCTGCTGCTTGCATCGAACTGGGAGCACCTCAAAGCTATGGATCCA
>Ga0123356_10001351_pt1 | contig 27118 bp, 22 predicted proteins | sample TergutEmb28metaG_2_FD_92546 | JGI IMG/M metagenome (GOLD analysis project Ga0123356, IMG submission 92546) | Embiratermes neotenicus P3 segment gut microbial communities from Petit-Saut dam, French Guiana - Emb289 P3 | ecosystem: Host-associated > Arthropoda: Insects > Digestive system > Gut ...
ATGTACAACCAGGAGCAGCTCGCCGCTTTCACCGGCAGCGCGGGCAACTGCAACCGCGTCGAGCTCGACGGCGGCACGCTCGCCCTCGTCACCCCGTAACCCCCGGCCCGCCCGCGACCGGACTCGCCGAGGAACGAGGATGAACCCAGGAAATCCGGTACAACGCAACACTCATCGACGGGAATGCATGCTGCGTCGTCCGCGGCCTGCTGGTGAACACCAAAGCGAAAGGCAAGCACGCACATGCGCTACGGGGATCTGGCAGCCGACAGCGTCGGCGCCGACGACGACCGGCCGGCACTGGTCCTTCTCCACGGCCTGACCTTCAACCGGCAGCACTGGGCGCCGGTGTTGGCAGCGCCGCCGATCGCCGGGGCGAACCGCCGGGCCGTCAACTTCGACCTGCCGGGCCACGGCGAGTCACCGCGCCGCGACTCCTACCGGCTCACCGACCTGGCCGATGTCCTGCACGCGGCGATCACCGAGGCCCGCCTCGCCTGCCCGGTCGTGGCCGGTCACTCAGCCGGCGCAGTACTGGCGACCGCCTATGCCGCGCGCTACCCGGTCCGCGGGGTGGTCAACATCGACCAGCCCTTGCGGGTCGGCGGCTTCGCCGAGTTCCTGCGTCGGTCCGAGCCAGTGCTGAACAGCGACGACTTTCTGAAGGTATGGGACACGCTGCTGGGTGGCATGCACCTTGAAGAGCTGCCGCCGTGGGCGCAGCAACTGGTCCGGACGGAGAGCACTCCGCGGCAGGACCTGCTCCTCGGCTACTGGAAGGAACTCATCGACTCCCCCGAGCAGGCCGACGGGGACAATTCCCGCAACCTGGCCGCAATCCACGCCGCAGACGTCCCGTATCAACACATCGCCGGCAGCGCCATCGAACCCGGCTACCGCGCCTGGCTCGAAGTCGCCATCCCGGGTGTGCTCATCACCGAACTACCCGGCAGCGGTCATTTCCCGCACCTGGCCCACCCTGCCGAAGTCGCGAAAGTCCTCGCTCACTTCGCCGTGCTCGCGCGCGCAGACGGCCCGGACTCGAGCGCTTGACCAGACTGCTCAACAACCACAACAGGGCAGTGCGCGACCGTGGGCCGTGTGCTGCGACAAACCTCGCTCATAGGCGCTGACAGGACAAACGGCTCCGCGCCGCGGCGGCGGCCGGTAGCCGAAGTCACCGCCGCTTCGCGGGCTACGCGGTCCATCGCATTCGGCGCTGGTTAGTGAACCGGGATCGCAGTAGCGTAGTGCCCCTTGTCGATGTCCGCGATGAGTCCGGGCTCGGTCGGCCGCCAGTCGAACCGCTCCCGCGTCCGCTTGCCGGAGGCCGGCATGTCGAGCTGAGCGAAGAGCGCCAGCGGCATGCCGAAGTGCTGGGCAGCCTCCTCGGCGCTGACCGACTCGACCGGCAGGTTCAGGCTGCGGCCGATGGCGGCTGCGACGTCCTTGAACGGCACCGCCTGGTCACCGACCGCGTTCAGCCGCGTCCCGGCGGGCGCCTGCTCCAGGGCGATGCGGAACAGCCGGGCGGCGTCGAGCCGGTGCACTGCAGACCAGGCGTTGGTACCTTCGCCGACGTAGGCCGAGACGCCCTTGGCTCGGGCGACGGTGGTCAGCATGAGCACGAAGTTGGGGTCGCCCTCGCCGTGCACCGACGGGGCCATCCGCACGACCGAGACCCGCACGCCCTTGTCGGCGAGGGCGAGGGCGGCCTGCTCCGAGAATCGTGGGTAAGGGGGGTTGTCGGATGCCTTGTCGTCCTCGGTGGCGGTCACCCCGGGCGCCACTGCCGGCAGCCCGGCCGCGACCACGAGCGGCTTGCCCGTGCCAGCGAGGGCCTCGCCGAACGCGGCGATCGCGTTCTTGTCGATCTCCGCGAACCGCGCTGGATTGTTAGTGGGACCGAAGTCGTGAATGTAGGCGGTGTGGATGACGCCGTCGGCGTCTGCAGCGGCGGCCTTCAGCACGCCGAGGTCTTCTATGGTGCCCCGGACGACGCTCGCCCCGGCCTGCTCAAGGGCGGCGGCGGACTTGTCAGAGCGGGCGAGGCCGACGACCTCGTGCCCGTGGGCGAGCAGGTCCTGGACGACGGCGGACCCGATGAAGCCGGTCGCGCCAGTCACGAATACGCGCATGATGAAGATCCTTTGCTGGAACGAGAATCCCGGCTGACACCTGATGGTGTCTCGCCGATACCTCTACAGTCCGTTCCTCAAGCGCTCCGCGTCCAAGACCCGTTTAGCACGGCGCGATACGTTTCAGGCATCACCACAGCTCATTGGAGTGGTATTGCAGAACGGGCGCGTGCTGCGCGGGCCCGTACGGCCTACACTAGCGGGATGGAAAAGGACCAGGTGCCCTCCGGCCAGGCCGACCTCGACCTGCGCCTCGTGCGCTACTTTACGGCCGTCGCCGCGCACCGCCACTTCGGCCGGGCCGCAGCCGAACTGGTAATCGCGCAGCCGTCTCTGAGCCGCCAGATCCGCCACCTCGAGCAGCAACTGGGCGCCCGGTTGTTCGACCGGACCCCCCAGGGCACCGCGCTGACCGCGGCGGGCGAGGTGTTCCTGCCGAAGGCCAGGGCCCTGCTCCGCGCGGCTGGCCAGGCGGCCGCCGCGACCAAGGCCGCCGCCGAGCCCAGCCGCGTCACGATTGGCTACACGATCGGGCTGATCATCACCCCAGCTGTCAGGAGCCTGCGCCGCCAGCACCCGGACGCCGACGTGCAGACGCTGCACCTGAACTGGGACGAGCCCCGCGCGGCGCTGCTCGACCATCGGGTGGACGCGGTCGTGACCCGGCTGCCGCTGAAGACCGACGGGCTGCACGTGATGATCCTTTACGACGAGCCCCGGCTGCTGCTCGTCCCGCTCGACCACCGGCTGGCCGGCAAGGAGTCGGTCACGCTCGACGACATCGCGGACGAGCCGATCCCGCGGCTACCTGACCCCGCGTGGAACGCCTACTGGCGCGTCGACCCGCGCCCCGACGGCAGCCCGGCCCCGGACGGCCCGCTGGTTAACGCCTACGAGGACAAGACCGAGTTGATCGCCGCCGGCGACGCCGTCGCGATCATCCCGGGTGGCCTGCAAGGGATGCAGCTGCGCGCCGATCTCGCGACGATCCCGCTGCACGGCGTCGACCCGAGCCACGTGGTCGTGGCCACCCGCTCGGGCGACCGCGGCCGGCTGGTGGCGGCGTTCCGCAGGGCCGCGCGTGACTGCCTGCCTTCCCCAAGTGCCGCCTCAGGCAAGGAAGGCGATGGGGAATGACCCGTGACCGCCTCGGGTTGGCCGGTTATTACCGCACGTCAAGCCCGGTGACGGCCCTTCCGATGATCATGCGCTGAATCTCCGACGTGCCCTCGAAGATCGTGAAGATCTTCGCGTCCCGGTGCCAGCGCTCGACCGGGTACTCCCTGGTGTAGCCGTTGCCGCCGAGTATCTGGATCGCCTGCTCCGTCACCCTGACGGCGGTTTCCGCCGCGAACAGCTTGGAGATGGAACCCTCGGCGTGCTCGAACGGCACGTTGTGCCGCGCCATCCAGGCAGCGCGCCACGTCAGCAGCCGGGCCGCGTCCACGGCCGCCTGCATGTCGGCGAGCTGGAAGGCGACGCCCTGGTTCTGGCCGATCGGACGGCCGAACTGCGTCCGCTGCGTCGAATACTCAGCGGCAAACTCGACGGCCGCCCGTGCCACTCCTACCGCCATGGCGGCCACGCTCGGCCGGGACTTCTCGAAGGTCCGCATGGCTGCCTGCTCGCCGCCCCGCTGGCCCTCGGCGATCCTCGCCAGCCGCGCGTCCAGCCGATCCTTGCCGCCGACGAGGCAGCGGCCGGGAACCCGCACATCGTCGAGGACGACCTCGGCGGTGTGCGACGCCCGGATGCCGTGCTTGCGGAACTTCTGCCCCTGGGACAGCCCCCGCGTCCCCGGCGGCACGATAAAGGTGGCCTGCCCGCGGCTGCCCAGCGACGGATCCACCGTGGCCACGACGACATGGACGTCGGCGATGCCCCCGTTGGTCGCCCACGTCTTGGTGCCGTTCAGCACCCACTCGTCGCTGGCCTGGTCGTACACGGCCCTAGTACGGATGGCGCCGACGTCGCTGCCCGCGTCGGGCTCCGAGGAGCAGAACGCGCCGAGCCGCACGTCGCCGGGACCGCCGAACATCTGCGGCAGCCACTCACCGATCTGCTCCGGGGTGCCATTGCTCGACACGGACACCGCAGCCAGCCCGGTACCGACGAGCGACAGCCCGATGCCGGCGTCGCCCCAGAACAGCTCCTCGAACGCCACGACCAGGCCGAGCCCGGTGGCCTCGAACCACTGCGTCGCGAAGAAGTCGAGAGAGTAGAGGCCGATCTTGGCCGCTTCCTCCAGGATCGGCCATGGGGTCTCCTCGCGCTCGTCCCACTCTGCGGCGGCAGGCCGGATGACGTCGCGGGCGAAATCATGCACCCAGTCCCTGGTCTGCGTCACATCGTCAGAGAGCACAAGCGAGAACCCGCCCTCGCCCCCGTCCGGACCGCCCATCTTTCTCCTTGCGCTGGTAGAAGCGGGCCGCGCGTCCTGCCCGGCCCATAAGTTACTCGTGAGTAACTACTGTAACCGGCAGTCCCTGCTCGCGCCAGACCCGGCTGTTACTAGTGTCCGATCCGGGCCGCGAGCGGCGCAAACATCACGAGGGCAGCCGCGCAGGCCGCCGCCGAGGAATGGAGCCGATCCGCATGGAGTACGACCGCTATCAGTACCTGACGACGGAACGACAGCCGAACGGCGTGCTGCTCGTCACCCTGAACCGACCCGAGGTGCTCAACGCCGCCCACGAGGAGATGCACACCGAGATGGCAGCCATCTGGGCAGACATCGACAAGGACGACCAGACCCGGGTCGCGGTCGTCACCGGGGCGGGCCGCGCGTTCTCCGCCGGCGGCGACCTCGCGATGGTCGAGCGTCAGGTCGGCAACTACGACCTCGTGACCCGGATGCTCGCGGAGATGGGCGAGCTGGTCTACAACATGGCCAACTGTTCCAAGCCGATCGTGTCGGCCATCAACGGCGTCGCCGTCGGCGCCGGGCTCGTAGTCGCGCTGCTGGCCGACATCAGCATCTGCGCCGAGGATGCGCGCCTCGGTGACGGGCACGTCCGCCTCGGCGTCGCGGCCGGCGACCACGCCGCGATCATCTGGCCGTTGCTCTGCAGCCTGGCCAAGGCCAAGTACTACCTGCTGACCGGCGAGATGGTCAGCGGCACCGAGGCAGAGCGGATCGGCCTGGTCTCCAGGGCGCTGCCAACGGAACACGTGCTGATCGAGGCGCTGCGGGTTGCGGACCGCCTCGCGACCGGGCCGCAGCAGGCGATCCGGCTGACCAAGCGCGCCCTCAACGGCTGGCTGCGCACGGCCGGCCCGATCTTCGACCAGTCCGCCGCCTACGAGATGCTCACGTTCCTGGGCGAGGACATCAAGTAAGGCCTGGCGTCCCTGCGCGAGAAGAGGCCACCGCAGTTCGGCTAGTCACGGGAAAGAAAATACGAGGGGAACGTGGCCGCCGGGCGGGCTGCCGGCTCGTAGCTCGCTCATCGCTAGCGCTTAGCCGGACTCGCGTGACGAACTGCGATGCCAGCTGTGCACAGTCGCCATCTGCTCCAGAGCTGTTTGCATTGGTGTCGCCGACGGGGGGCGTGCTGCTCTCCTGATCCTGATGCGATCTGAAGCATCCAGTCAGGTGCGGGAGCAGGATCAGCAGGAGATGCTATGCGCAGAGCACGCGCGGGAATGGTGTTCATCATCGCGGCGAGCGCCATGGTCGCGCCGTTAACAATCGGACCGGGATTGGCGCACGCATCGGGGACGCCGAGTGCCTCAGAGCAGAACTGGCTGCCGCCGACGCCGGAGTACTGGCCCGTGGTGACCGGTGAGCAGTCGACCCCGGCACAGGAGATCACCCAGGGCGCCACGTGGCAGACCGAGAAGTATCAGACGACCAGCGGCGCCCAGGATGCCCAGGTCATGAACGTTGACCTGACCGATCCGAACATCCGGCTCGGCATGGTGGAGGCCGGCAACGAGCTGATCGACCCGGCCGATGAGACGATCTCGTCGATGGCGAACCGGACCGGTGCCGTGGCCGGGGTGAACGCGGACTTCTTCGCCATCCATGGCACTGGCCAGCCCGAGGGCATGGTGGTGCAGAACGGGGTGCTCGAGTCGAGCCCGGTCGCGTCCTGGCCGTGGGACCTGGAGGTCCTCACGAGCGGGCAGATCCAGATGGTTACCGAGACCTTCACGGGCACGGCGACGGACACCACCAGTGGTGCCACCCAGCCGATGGCCGGGGTCAACCGGACTGACCAGAGCGGGCTGACCCTGGTGACCCCGTTCCTCGGCGCGGCCACCATCAGCGCGTCGACGGTTGCCACGGCGGCCGTCAGCAACGGCACGCTCACGGTCACCTCGGTGGCCACCGGCCAGACGTCGCTGCCGCAGGTACCAAGCGGGCAGGAACTGCTGATGGCGCAGAGCGGCACCGCAGCGGCCACGTGGCTGCAGGGTGTCGCCGTCGGGGACACGGTCACGGTCAGCGAGCATCTGGCCCCGTTCGACCTGGACCAGGTGCAGACGGCGGTCAGTGGCGGGGACTACCTGCTGCAGAACGGGCAGATGGCGGTGCCGGTCACCGGCGGCGGGGAGAACAACCAGCTGAATCCCAGCATGGGCGTCGGCGTGACCAAGGACGGCAAGCACCTGATCATCGCGGTGTTCAACGGGCTGGAGACCGAGGACAAGGCGATCGGCGTGACCCGGCCGCAGTTCGCCCAGTGGATGCTGCAGCAGGGCGCTTACAACTCCATCGAGTTCGACTCCGGTGGCTCGGCAGAGATGGTCGCCCGGCTCCCCGGCCAGCAGCAGGTCAGCGTTCTCAACACGCCATCGGACGGGCAGGAGCGCGACGTGGCCAACGGCCTGTTCCTGTACAGCACCGAGACCGCACCGGCGCCTGCTGCCTCGGCGACGGTGAACCAGGGCAACACGATGAACGTGCTGGCCGGAAGCACGGAGCCGCTCACGGCGTTCGCAACTGACGCGGAAGGTAACCCCGCGTCCACGCCGGTGTCGGTGTCGGTGACGCCGGCCAAGCTGGCCACGGTGCAAGGCAGCGGGGCGGACATGACGCTGACTGCTGGCTCGCAGGCCGGCCAGGGCTGGCTAGTTGTCCAGGCAGGCAACGTGCAGTCGCGCGAGCCGCTGACTGTGGCGCAGGCGCCTGCCAGCCTGTCCCTCTCGCCTGCGCAGCCGGACCTGAGCAACAGTGGCACGCAGCAGTTCACGCTGACAGGGACGTCGGCGGGCGCCCTGCCCGGCAATGCCGGCGGGCCGCTGACGATGAGCGCGCAGGATGCGACGTGGAGCGTGTCCCCGTCCTCGCTGGGCACCATCAGCCCGGACGGCTTGTTCACCGCGGCGGCTGACGGCGGCGGCCTTGCCACGGTGACGGCGACAGCTGACGGAGTGAGCGCGACCGCGTCAGTGGCGGTCGGAAGTGTGACGCAGCTGGTGGACCCGATGACCGACGTCTCGGCTTTCAGCATCATCGACAAGTTCATGGACGTGTTCCCGCGCAACGTTCCGTCGCCGGGCGTTTCCAGCATCAGCGACGGGTCGATCAGCGCCTCGACGGTGAGCAGGCTTCCGACCGACACCGGGTCCATCGACATCCACTACGACTTCAAGCCTGCGTCGACGGTCTATCACACCAACATCTATCCGAACGATCCGAGTCATGACGTGATCGGCGCGAACGCGTCGGGGCAGCTGCCAACGGCATATTCCTTCTGGATTAAGACGGTCCCTGCCTTCCCCGGCAAGCTCCCGGCGCCGGCGGCCTTCTACGTCACGTCCGGTTACTACGATTCCGCCAACGCGCCCCTGGACTTCAACGTCCAGCCGGCCCTCACCGAGGACTGGCAGGAGATCACCGTTCCGCTGCCGACGACGACCCGGTTCCCGATCGAGCTGAACTACATCAACATGGTGAACATCGACCCCACCCAGGAGTACACGGGCGACATGTACGTGGCTGACCTGGAGGCCGACTACTCACCGAGGCCGCTGACGGCGCCGCCGTACGTGCCGATCCCGGATAACCCGTCCTGGCTCCAGTACGTTCACACCCCGGCTGACTTCGGACCGGGCGGGGTAACCGTGGCCGACTTCGACGACTCCCATCTGATGGCCAACAACACGGGCAGCACCGGCACCGTCGTCACCCAGAAGATCAACTCTGATATCCAGGCGCTCCCGGCGAATGCCGCGCCGAACATGCTCCAGGTCAACGGCGACCTGACCGATACGGGGTCGGCGGCCGACCTGCAGTACGGGTTCCAGACCCTACAGTCGTTCGGGCTGCCGTTCCACGATGCGGTCGGCAACCATGAGATCAGCCAGGGAGCCAACCCGCAGAATGACAACTGGACGGCGCTATTCGGTCCGACGCACTACAGCTACACCGACGGTGACGCGAACTTCATCGTCACCGACAGCGCCAACGGCGGGCTGAACGCCTCGGACCCGTTCCAGGTACCCGACGAGGAGCAGTACGCCTGGATGGCGAACCAGCTAACCCTGAACACCTCGAAGGTCGTGTTCCTGGTCACCCACATGCCGCCTTACGACCCGCACGTGGTGAACAACAGCCACTTCGGCGACCCGTACGAGGCGGAGCAGTTCGAGCAGCTGGCTGCCAACTACCAGGCGACGCATCCACAGGTGCACGTGATCCTGCTGTTCGGGCATGCCCGCGGGGTATCGGAGCAGCTGCTCAACCCGCTCGGCCAGAACGACCCGAACGGCCTGCCGAACTTCGTCGTCGCGGATGCCGGCGCGTCAGCCGCTGGCTACACCCCCGTCGACCAGGGCGGCTTCTACAACTACGCGCTGTTCCACATCCTGCCGAACGGCGACGTACAGTTCGCGATCCAGCCGGTGCTGGACAGCATCGCCATCACCACTCCCCAGGCCAGCCTGTCGGCCGGGGGAACCGAGCAGCTGACCGCTACCGGCACGACACCGACCGGCAACGACCTGGATCCGCTGCAGGTGCCGATTGCTGACCCGGCATCCCACCTGTGGTCCTCCAGCGACAAGCAAGTCGCCACGGTCGACCCCTCGACCGGGATGCTGACCGCGGTGAAGCCCGGCACAGCAACCATCACCGTGGAAGCCGGAGGCGTGACAGCCACCACGACGGTTACCGTTACCAGCTAGGCCGCACTAACCAGGGGGGTCCGGGGACAACCCGGGCCCCCCTGGCGTGCAGTGCCGGAAACAGCCGCGCACCTGCAGTGGAGCGCTCGAGAATGAGCAGGCGACGCTAGTCGGCAGCGTGCCGGTCCAGGAACTCGAACACCTCGGTCTCGTCGACACCAGGGAAGCTGCCCGCCGGCAGCGCGAGCAGGATGTGCGAGTGCGCTCGCGCCGACGGCCAGGCCATGCCCTCCCACCGCGCGGTGAGAGCAGCCGGCGGGCGCTGGCAGCACTCGCGGTCCGGGCAGGATGACTTCATCCGGCGCGTCGTGTCCCGGCCGCGGAACCAGCGGCTGTCCTCGTACGGGACGCCGAGCGTGATGGCAAAGCCCCGTTCCCGTCCCGAATCGATGAATGCGGCACACAGATACGTGCCGGACGGCGTGTCGGAGTACTGGAAGTACGGACTGAACCGGTCTGGTGCGGCGAAGACCTGGCGGCCGGCCCATTGCCGGCACATCCGCTGTCCCTCGATCGCGCCGGTCGGGTCGGCCGGGAACACCACGCCGTCGTTCTCGTAGGCCTTGTAGATGACACCGCTCTCGTCGTTCTTGACGAAGTGGCACGGGATGCCCAGGTGATGCGTCGCCAGGTTGGTGAACCGGTGCGCAGCCATCTCGTAGGACAGCGAGAACACGTCCCGCAGGTCCTCGACGGACAGGTCGCGCGAATCCTTGGCCTCACGCAGGAACCGGGCCGCCGCCTGCTCCGGCACGAGGACGGCGGCGGCGAAGTAGTTGGCCTCCACTCGCTGGCGCAGGAATTCGGCGAAGTCGGCCGGAGCCGAGTGGCCGAGCACGAAGTGTCCGAGCGTCTGCAGCAGGACGGCGCGCGGCGTGTGCATCCCGAGCGGCTCCTGCTTGAGGTAGATCCGCCGGTTGCGCAGGTCGGTCACGGAGCGCGCCGACAGCGGCAGGTCGGGCACATACCGGACGGCGAAGCCGTGGTGGCTGACGACCGACAGCAGCATGCCCTGAGACAGCGCGCCACCGGTGTACCCCGCGGGTGCTAGCGCATCGGCGGCCGCGGCCTCGATCTCGGCGAAGTAGTTGCCCCGCTCTGCCATCATGGCCCGCAGATCCGCGTTGGCGGCCCTCGCTTCTTCCGGAGTCGCGGTGGGCTTGAGCCGCTGCCGGCGCAGCTCGGCGTGCAGCGCGGCAACGTGCTCGAGCACGTCGGTCGGCACCTTCGCGCCGATCCGCAGCGGCGGAAGCCCGAGATCGGCAAGCACCGGATCGCGCTGCGCCTCGGCAAGCGCGACCTCGAGTTGTGCCCGCCGACTCGGCGGCTGGCGCCGCATCAGCTCGTCCGGCGACACGACGAGAGCGGATGCCAGCGCCTCGATGAGCGACAGCTTGGGCTCACGCCGGCCGTTCTCCAGCAGCGACAGTGCGGACGGCGCACGGCCTACCCGCTCCCCCAGCTCGGTCAGCGTCAGGCCGCGGGCGCGCCTGATGTGTCGGAGTCGCTGACCGAACATCCCGAGATCCAGGCCACTATCTGACAAGGATTGCCGATCTTCACCTGTGAAAGTCGTCACTTCTTCACTGTAACTGAATAGTGGAGAAACTTCACACGATCCACGCTGGCTTTCGCGTTGCTCGCCCGGCCAGCCTGATTACACAACCGTGACAACACCCGGGGACGACCAGGTAGGAGGACCGCAGTGAACGACAGTCGCCTCGAGGCCACTCTCAACGGCACCGCAGGGGCCAGCACACTCGACCGCAATGCAGCCGCGTTGCACCAGGAATGGGCGACAGATCCGCGGTGGGCGGGCATCGAGCGCACGTACAGCGCCGCGGACGTAGTCCGGCTGCGCGGCTCTGTCCAGGAGGAGTTCACCCTGGCCCGGCTCGGCGCAGAGCGGCTGTGGTCGCTGCTGCAAGAGGACGGTTACGTCAACACGCTCGGCGCGATGACCGGCAACCAGGCCGTCCAGCAGGTCAAGGCGGGCCTGCGGGCCATCTACCTGTCCGGCTGGCAGGTCGCGGCGGACGCGAACCTGGCTGGCCAGACCTACCCGGACCAGAGCCTGTACCCGGCCAACTCCGTTCCGGCGGTCGTGCGGCGCATCAACAACGCGCTGCTTCGGGCTGACCAGATCACCTGGGCCGAGTCAGGCAACGAAGGCGCGCCCCACTGGCTGGCCCCGATCGTGGCCGATGCGGAAGCCGGCTTCGGGGGCGTGCTGAACGCGTTCGAGCTGATGAAGTCGATGATCGCGGCCGGCGCGGCGGGCGTGCACTGGGAGGACCAGCTTGCGTCCGAGAAGAAGTGCGGCCACCTCGGCGGCAAGGTGCTCATCCCGACCGGCCAGCACATCAAGACGCTGAACGCGGCGCGGCTGGCTGCTGACGTCTGCGGCGTGCCCAGCCTGATCGTCGCTCGCACCGACGCACAGGCGGCCACGCTGCTCACCACCGACATGGACGAGCGGGACCAGCCGTTCGTGACCGGCGAGCGCACTGCTGAGGGCTTCTACAGGGTGCGCAACGGCATCGAGCCGTGCATCGCCCGCGGTCTCGCCTACGCGCCGCACTCCGAGCTGCTGTGGATGGAGACCTCGACGCCGGATCTCGCCATCGCACGGAAGTTCGCCGAGGCGATCAAGGCCGCCTACCCGGACCAGATGCTCGCCTACAATTGCTCGCCGTCGTTCAACTGGCGCGCGCACCTGGACTCCGACACCATCGCGTCGTTCCAGCGGGAGCTGGCGGCGATGGGGTACAAGTTCCAGTTCATCACGCTCGCCGGTTTCCACGCGCTGAACGAGTCGATGTTCACCCTCGCGCGGGGCTACGCCGACCGCGGCATGTCTGCCTACGTCGAGCTGCAGGACGCCGAGTTCGCCGCCGAGGCCGGCGGTTACACCGCGACCCGGCACCAGCGCGAGGTCGGAACCGGCTACTTTGACCTCATCACGTCGGCAATCAGCCCGGATGCCTCGACCACCGCGCTGGCTGGCTCCACCGAGAGCGAGCAGTTCGCCGCCGCCCACTAGTCCTGCTCCGCTCGCCGCCGTGGCCCGTCACACAGCAGTGGCGGGCTACGGGGCTGCTCCCGCAAACCGGGGCGGAGTCGCCTAGGGCAGAGGTCTCGTGCGGGATCAAGAGCCGCCGACGAGCCGACCCATGAGGAGCAGCAGGCCGAGGCCTGCAGGGATGATGAGCCATGCTCCTATTGCCGCCGCGCGGCGACGCGCCGGGATAGTGAGGCCCGCTGCCAGCAACGCGACCGAGGCAGCGGCGAGGAAGCTGTGGCCCGCAAGCCCGGCCATCACCCACCGGGACCCCGGCGCCGGCATGTCCCAGCTCGCCATGATCGCTGTCGCGCCATCCGCCAGGAGCAGCAGGGCGGACCAGAAGAGCGCCAGCACGCCGGGCAGCACGATAGTCCACGGTCGCCACGGGCTGGCGGACGCGGCAGCCCGTGCCGCAGGCTGACTGGGCATTACACCAGTCTCTACCGTCGCGGTGCCCGACGTCCCCTCGGTGTGCAGTCAGCCCGCTAGGGTGCCTCGCCCTGGATAGCGGCTACCTCACCGGCCGGCACCGGCGTCACGACCGGGGCGGGCTGGTCCTGGTGCAGCCGGGACGGCCACCAGTTCCACTTGCCCAGCAGCACCACCGTGGACGGAACGAGCAGGGTCCGGACGAGGAACGTGTCCATCAGGATGCCGAGGGCGAGGCCAAGGCCGATGTCGCGGACCTGACTCGCCCCCGAGCCGCTGCCGGCCGCGAACGTCAGCACAATGAAGGAGCCAGCCAGCACCAGCCCGGCCGAGGTCACCGTGGTGCCGGTCACACCGACCGCCTTGGCGACGGCCTGCCGCAGCGGCATCCGGTGCGCTTCCTCCCTGATCCTCGTCATCACGAGGATGTTGTAGTCCTCGCCGAGCGCCAGCAAGAAGATGAACATCAGGAACGGCATGAAAAAGACCAGCCCGCCGCTGTGCCCGGCCTTGATGAACACGAGCACGGACAGCCCGAGGGCGGCCAGGTACGAGATCCCGACTGATGCGATCAGGTACAGCGGGGCGACGAGGCTGCGCAGCACCAGCGCGAGCAGCAGGCCGATGGCGGCGATCGCGATCGGGATGATCAGCTTGAGGTCGCTGGTCGAGATGCTGCTGATGTCGTGCAGCGCCGGGGCCTCTCCGGCGACGCCTGACGCCGTCGCACCAGCCGAGTGCTGGATCGACGTGGTTTCCGCCCGGATTGCCGGGATCGCATCGATCGCGGCGGTGCTGCCGGGGTCGCCAGCAGCCAATCCGGCGTTGAAGAAAACGGTACGTCCGTCCGGGCTGACGAAGTTTGCGGTCTCCCGGTACAGCTCGTAGGCCTGAACGGGAATGCGGCCGCCTAGCAGGCTGCCCGGCGGAGGTGTCGCCGGGAGCCGGTTGGCCGGGCCGAGCGCGGCGTACAGACCCTGGTACTGCGCCGGCGTCAGGGTGACGCCGCCGACCGGGTTCAGCGGACCCGCCACCTGCGTGAACAGGTGGCGGCTGGCCTGCAGCTCGGAGGTCGCCTTCGCCAGCGGCGCGGCGTCATCGAAGACCGGCCGCGAGAAGCGGAAGATCAGGTTCGTCGGGTTCGCCGACGACTGCGGAAAGTGCCGGGCGAGCAGCGCCGCGCCGGCCGCCGAGTCGCTACCGGCCGGGGGCGTGGTGTTCCCGCCGAAGCCGCCGGAGGTGTAGCCGAGCACGGCGAACGACAGTCCGCCGAAGAAGACCACGCCCGCCAGCAGGGTCGGCACCGGGTGCTGCACGATCCGGCCCGCCACCCGGCCCCATATACCGGGCCCCCCGCTGCCCTGAATGCTCCACGGGATCAGCTTCGGCCTGCCGAACACGGCCTGGAAGAGCGACCGCTTGACCGCCAGCAGGGACAGCCGGATGGACAGCAGCGCGGGCAGTAGCGTCAGGCCGGCCAGCAGGATGACGCCCACGGCGATGGCGAACGGCCAGGCTAGATCTGAGTAGAAGGAGAAGCTGGCAAGCAGCAGGGTCAGCACGGCGGCAATGACGGTCAGCGCCGACGCGCTGATGGACTCGCCGACCCTGGTGACCGCCTCGACGATCGCGGCGCGGGCGGGCGGCCGCGGCCTGGCCAGGTCTGCAAGCACGCTGCGGCCCGTTCCCGTCGTCCCCGGATGGAGGACGCCGCCGGTGTCGTGCTGGCGGGCGCGCAGTTCCTCCCTGACACGGAACACCAGGAACAGCCCGTAGTCAGTGCCCGCCCCGATCACGAGGACGATCAGCAGCAGCTGAGCGATCGGCGACACCTGCAGGCCGTGCCTCGCGGCCTCAGCTACCAATGGGCCGGCGATCGTCACCGACAACCCGGCAGGGAGCACCGTGGTGATCGCGAGCGTCACCGACCTGAAGATGAAGACCAGCAGCAGGATGACGAACAGCACGGACAGCGCCTGCACCCGGTTGCTGGTGTTGCCGGACGCCTTCTGCTGGTCTACCTGCACCGCCAGGTCGCCCGTCACGTGCGCGTGCAGGCCAGCCGGCAGGCTGGTGCGCGCGATCTGCGCCCGCAGGCCGTCGACCAGATTCGTTGCCCAGGTCTGATTCCCGCTGCCCGAGAGCTGCGCCATTGCGATCAGCTGCTCGGCCTGACCGTCGGACGACCGGCCGCCGTTGACGACTTTGGTGACGCCCGGCACGGTGGCCAGATTGGCCTGCAGCCGCGCCAGCGCGGCAACGTCGGCTTGTGTGAGCTGCCCGCTCGTGGTCGCGGCGACGACGGGGATTGGCTCGCGGTTCGACGTCCCGAATGGCTTGGCCAGGTCCGCGGCCTGCGAGCTGGCCGCGCTCGCCGGCAGGAACTTCTGATTGTTCCCCTGGGTCACGCTGGACAGGGAGGGCAGCTGCGTCGACGCGGCGATAGCCCCGGCAACCCATATCAGCACCACCAGCCACCGGAACCGGACGCTGAACCGGCCGACAGCCCCGTAAATCGCATCGACGCGCATAACCGGGGATCCTATGGGAGCCGTCGAAGTGGGCCGGCCACGAGCGCCGGGCTTCTTCCTAAGCGCTCGCGGGACTCGCCGCTAGGCCGGTCTCGTCGGCGAGCGAATCAACCGCCGCGGTCAGCTGGCGAAGAGCGGGGAGCGAGGAGTTGAGGCTGCGCCGGCCAGCCGCCGGGAGCTCGGTGAGCGCGGCCGCCAGGATCTGCTCGTTCACGTCCTGCCACTCGCCGAGTACAGCGTGTCCCGCCGGAGTGAGATCGAGTATGGCCGTCCGGCGGTCGGCAACTCCGCCGGCGCGGATGACGAGGCCCTTGCTGGCCATCCCGTTGACGAGAGTCGCCACCGAACTCGGGGCCAGCCGCAGCAGCCGGGCCACCTGGCCGGGCCGTGCGGCCGGGTTCTCCGCGAGGCAGGACAGGAACTCCAGCTGAGCCACCGATAGGCCGCCCGGAAGCGCACCTCCGGGGCCGCGGGCCCGGGCGGCCCGGCGCATCGCGCGGCGCAGCCGGGACACCGCGTCCGCGAGTGCAAGACCCGCCGGATCGCGCGCCGGGGCGTCCGGGCGGACGACGGCCGGATCAGCTGAAGGCACCGGTAGCCTCCGGCTCAGCCGACTCGCCTGCCGCCTTCCCTCGTGGCGCGCCCGGCAGCGGCTTGATCATCAGTGCGATGGCTGCAGCGCACGCCGACGCCGCGGCGAGCATCGCGAAGGCCAGCGTGCCATCGAGGTGCCGCACCGGGCCTGCGGAGCTGCCCACATGGAGCGCAAGCGTCACGAGCGCGATGCCGAGCGTGGTGCCGATCCCCCTGGCCATGTTGACCAGCCCGCCCAGCGTTCCCGCCAAGTGCGCCGCGCCGGTGCGCATGATCAGGGCATTGTTGGCGGGCACGCTGACGCCGAGGCTGAGGCCGGCCAGGCCCAGCAGCAGAACAATTCCTATCGTAGAACTAGACATAAAGATCAGCATAACCATGACGACGGCACACGCGGCCGCGCCGATGCTTCCCCGGGTCCTGTTTCGCAGTCCTCGCGGCAGGATGGCCTCCGCCGTCAGGGCGGCGACTCCGAAACCGGCGGGCAGAGCCGACAAGATCAGGCCCGTGCGCACGACGCTGCCGTGGCCGGCCAGGAGCTGCGGCACCAGCACCAGCGGGCCGAAGAGCACGAGGTATCCGAGCAGCGCCCCTGCCAGCCCGAGAGTGATCCGGCTGGATTTCAGGAGCTCATGCGGGATGAGCGGATGGGCTGCGTGCCGCTGGCGGATCGCGAATGCCACAGCTGACGCGACGGCGATCCCGGCCATCAGAGCGGCGAGCCAGCCGGGGACCGGCAGGCCACCGACGACCGACAGAGCCACGAGCAGTGCGACGCTGGCGGTACCGAGCAGAGCGGCGCCCTGCCAGTCGAAGGACGCGCCATGGCTGCGCTCCCTGGTCCGCGGCAGCAAGTAGCGCCCAGCGACCATGGCCATGATGCCGACTGGCACGTTGATCCAGTAGACGGCGCGCCACCCGGCCGTCTGGGTCAGCAGACCACCGAGCGTGGGCCCGAGGCCGAGGCCGATGGCTTGCGCGGCCGCCTGGATGCTGAGACCCAGCCGCATCCGGCCCGGAGGCGCGCTCGTCGTCACCAGCCCGACGCTGTTGGCTTGCAGCATGGCGGCACCCACCGCCTGGAGTACGCGGCAGCCCACGAGGACCCCGAGTGACGGGGCGAACGCGCACGCTGCCGAGCCCACCGTGAAGACCGCGAAGCCGTAGCCGTAGACGAGCTTGCGGCCCACCGCGTCGGCGATCCGCCCGGCCGGTGTGAGCAGCGCCACCAACACGAGCAGGTAGGCCAGCGACACCCACTGGACGGCCGCGAGTGGCGCCCCGAAATCTCGCTCCATGGGCCGGAACGTCAGCGTCACGATGCTGGCGTCGAGCTGGCCCATGAAGGCGCCGAAGCACACGACGGCGACGGCAAACCAGGGCGCCCGCGGATGGCTGCGGATCACCTCGGGCCGTGGCGCCTCGACCAAGATAGTTCTGTAACCGAACATTCTTCCACTACTCTACCTGGTCTGCTCAGCGACTGTGCGTGGCGGGTTTGGCTGATCCGCGGCCGGCTGGGCGATTCCCGGCTGCCTTATGGCGAGCCGGTCGTATCGTGACTACGTTGCTGCTGGTCGCCGGGCGCGGACATGCCCTGGCAATGCGCCTAGCTGGTGAGTCTCCGGACATGCCGGGCGTGGTGCTGGCCTGGCAGCCCTATTGCCGACAGACTCAATGCGGGCAGGTCCGAGTTCCGCCGCCAAGCGACCGGCCGTGCCGCTGGAGGGACCAGGGATGCAGGAACTGCGCCTCGTCGCGGTGAGCGAGGACGGCAGTTACGCCATCCTGGCCGTGCCGGGGCGGAGCGACCGTTTCCTGCTGCCAGTAGACGACCGGCTGAGGACTGTCGCAAAGGGTCAGTTCTCCCGGCTCGCCCAGTACGAGATCGAAGTGGAGAATCCGTTGCGACCCAAGGAGATCCAGGACCGCATCCGGGCTGGCGAGACGGCAGAAGAGATCGCTGACGCTGCTGGCATCCCGCCCGACCGAGTGCGCCGGTTCGAAGGCCCGGTACTGGCTGAGCGCCAGTACCGGGCGCAGGAAGCGCAGCGGGCGACGATCCGGGGTCACGGCGAGGCCGGACCAGGGCCGCGCCTGGGCGACATCGTGAGCGAGCGACTCAGCCGCGCCGCCGCGAACGCAGAAATCACCGAGTGGGACTCGCGCAAGCGGCCAGACGGAAACTGGCAGGTTCAGCTGCAGTTCGTCATCGGTGGCCAGACGAGCATCGCCGAGTGGATCTACGACCCGCGCCGCCGACATGTCATTCCCGACGACGAGCACTCGAAGCGGCTGTGCCTGCCGGCTGACGAGTGGGCCGCCATCATGCTTGCCGAGCGCACTCCGACAGCCACAGTCACGCCTATCGGCTCTCGCTACCACGCTAGCCACTCGGACCAGGCCCGTGACTTTGAGCGCCGGAGCACTCCGGCCGCTGCCCGCAGCCGAGATGGCGCGCTGGCCGCCGCGGCGAGCCAGCACGGGGCAGCTGACGATCTAGACCATGTGGATCACGAGGAACCGCCCGCCGGTGTCGTGGCCGCGGCGCAGCCTGCTGCGAGTCCGGCGAAGAAGGGCCGACCCCGGCGGGCATCCGTGCCGTCCTGGGACGAGATCATGTTCGGAACCTCCCGGCAGCCTGACTAGGCTGACGAGTCGCTGATACCTGTCTCGGCGCGTCGGCCACCAGTCGCACCAGCGGCTGCGCGGACACAGCGCGGGGCGATCAGCGAATCGGATGGCGTAGACGACCAGGGAGAGACAGAGCGTGCGCCGGAGGGCAGCTAGCAGGTGGCGACCGGCGGCAGTTCGGCTGGCGGCTGTGGCGACCTGCGGTCTCGTGCTGACCGGCTGCGGACTGCTTGGACCGCCTCAGCCTCTGAGTGCGGACGCTCCGCTGGTCATGTCGGTCACCAGCCCCGAGTTCACCGGCGGTGTGATGCCGGCCCGGTTCACCTGCCACGGAACGGGCGAGAGCCCGCCGATCTTCTGGTCCGGCGCGCCGCAGGCCACGAAGTCGCTGGCCCTCGTCGTCGACGATTCCGGCGCGCCCATCACGCCGCGGGTCTACTGGATTGTTTTCAACATCGGCGTCGGCACCACCGACCTGCAAATAGGTCCGCCCTCCTCGGCACACAAGACGGCACAGTCGACGCTGCCCCCGGGTGCCCGGGTGGCCCTGAACAGCGCCGGGACCGCCGGCTACAGCCCGCCGTGCCCGACCGCCTCGGATAACAGCTACCGGTTCACGGTGTACGCGCTCAATACGTACTTCGGGTCGTCGCTCCCCAACCACGCCAAGCTGCTCCAGGCGTGGACCATGATCGCCTCGCACGTCATCGGCCGCGGCACGTTCACCGCACGGGCGCTGCCCGGATAGCGGCGGTCCGTCCCGGCCTGGCTGACGCAACGCCGAAGGTAATCGAGTCAGAACTGGCACATGAGCGTGATCGCTTCGATACTCTCAGAGTGAAAAGCCATGTGCAGATAGTCGGCAGACACGCGTAAAGTTCCCGAATTGCGTGACAAGGCGTAGAGCGTCCGACACAATCGCTGTTCAGGCACATTGAACAGCCTTCGCTCAGAACCGAGGGTGCGTGCACCAAGGGGGAAGGCTCGCGCAGGCGGCCGCGCGGTTGTGGCCAGCGCTGCGTACTGCCACAACAGTGGGATGGTGAGATGATCCAGACGATCTTGATTGTCCTCGTGGCTGTCGTCGTGCTGATCGTCATAATCGCTGTGCTCGCCCTCCGCTACCTGCGTGCCGACGACTCCGACACTTTCGACGACATCCCAGACGAGCCGCGCCAGTCCCGGCGACTCCCCGAGCTCGATCGCGAACGCCGGCTCACCCCGCCTGGCCGACGACCCCGTCAGCCTGAGCAGGTCACGGAGGCCTGGGCCGCCGCGCGTCCGGCCCGCACGCCTGACGCTCGCGTGCCGGCGGGATACCCGGACCGCGACCCAGCTGCCCGCCAGACGGGCCCGCAACGAGCGGCCGCGCCGCGCCGGTCCCCGTCCGCTCCGCGTCCGGCTCGCGCCACCGCACGGCCGGACGGCCCGGACACCGCGACCGGCAGCTGGGACTCGCTCTCGGATGTCGACTACTGGGCTGAACTGGCGGCCGACAAGCCCGAGGTCACGCCTCCGGATTCCCGCACAGCCAGCGGGGCACGTCGCGGACCCGAGCCCACCTCCGACATCCGCCCGGCCGCCGCACGACGCGCACCCGAGCCCACCTCCGACATCCGCCCGGCCACCGCACGACGCGCACCCGAGCCCACCTCCGACATCCGCCCGGCCACCGCACGACGCGCACCCGAGCCCACCCCCGACATCCGGCCAGCGGCCGGAAGGCCCGGCGGGCGCGCAGACTCGGGTCAGTTCCCGGTTCCCGGCCGCCAGTCTTCCCGCCCGTCTCAGCCGTCACGGATGGCCGGCGCGCCATCGGCGCGGGCCACCGACACAGGTCAGACCCAGCAGATCGACGTACGGGCATCTCAACCAGTGGCGGCGCGCTACAACGGCGATCCAGCCGTCTCGAGTCCGGATGTCCTCGGGCGCCACAGCCAGCCGCGGCCCGCGATGAGCCAGCGGCCTGACACCGCGGCGGCACAGCCGCAGCGCCAGCGGCCCGCCGGCAGCCAGCGCCCGGCTAGCCCCCGTCAGGCTCCGGTAACACCGGCCGCACCAGCGGCCCTTCCGGGGTACGATTCACGACCCCCGGCGCCCACCGCCGCTCCCTACTCGAACGGGCACGGCCGCGGCCGCGGCGATGATGACCCGCTTACCAGCCCTTCGTTCCCGGCCATCACGACTTCCGACAGTCGCTCTTACCGGACGCAGCGGTCGTCGAGCGGCCAGCACACTCGCCCGCCGGCGGCCCAGGGCACAGGCCACCAGTACATCGACTACTCCTCTGCACCGCGTCGCGCCGCGAGCCAGCCCGATGGCTATCCCGTGCAGCAGGCGGCGCCCCCGGCCGAAGCGCCAGCGCAGCCCGCCACCTCCCGGCGGGCCCGGCATCGGTCCCCTGCCGCGCCAGCCGCGTCGGCCGCACCGCCTGCCGCGCCGCCAACCAACCCGGCCGCCAACCCGTATGGCAGCTACGTCAGCGACCAGCCCCAGCCGGGCTACTCCGAACCGTCTGTGCCGCAGTCCGGATATGCGTCGGCCGGCTATCCGGAGATGCCCGCGCCGAGCCTCGCCGGAGCGGCCTACAGCGGCTATGCAGCGGGTCAGCAGGCGGGCTCCGCGGGATGGAACGGGGGGCAGCCGACGGAGGGCTACCTTCCGGCGGCCGGCTCCGGCGGGACCGGCCGCGGTGGCGGCAGCCATGCCCACAACGGCTCGCAGTCCCGCGGGTACGCCGGGATCGACTACGGCAGTCTCCGCTATGACGACCCGGTGTACCCCGATGCTGCCGGAGCGCTCCCTGGCAACGGATCGGCCGGTCAGCACGCCACTCAGTACGACCAGCAGGGCTACGGCACCCCCGACCCCGGCTCTGGTCCAGACGCGTACCAGGCGTATCCCGGCCATGGCGCCAGAGGTCGCTGACCGGGACACCCGGCGGGCTGCGCTGCGGGACGGAACAGGCCGGGCTTGACAACTCCCGGCGGTCGGCGATCAGAATGTCCCGACCCCCGAAGCAGGTGCCATGCGGCAAATAGCCCGAGATCACGCGCGGAGCTATCACCTGCACCGGCTCGCGACGGCGCTCGACTCCGCGGGCTTCCTCGCGACCGTGAAGACGACCTATCCCGCAGCGCTGCACGTGTTCAGGCCCGGTGCGTCCATGCTCGCCGAGAGCATCGACTGCGTCCCCGGCACCGACATCGACGGCCGCCTGCACTGGTACTACCGGTGGTCGTGGGGTGAGCTGCTTCATGACGCGAGCGAACCTGCCGCCGCGGCCGCCAAGATCGCCGACGTGCTGTCCGCGCGCTGACCGGCCATCTCGGTCCGGCCGCTCGCGACCGCGCCGCGCGCCACGGGCCTACCTGACGGTAGTGTGGCCAGCGGAGCATGCGCCCCTGGTACCGGCCGCCGCCGGCTGCCAGGGACGTTTTTCGCTAGGACGGACACGGGTCCGGCGGTCAGCAGAGTGGAGGGATCGTCAAGTGCAGGTTGCTCAGGCAGGCAGGCTCAGCAACGTTAGGTACGACATACGCGGACCGGTCCTTCGCCGAGCTCGCCAGCTCGAGGCTGCTGGCCACGAGATCATCAAGCTCAACCTCGGCAACCCCGCCCCGTTCGGTCTCGATGCCCCCGAGGACGTCCTGAGCGACGTCGTCAAGCACATCGGCGACTCCCAGGGGTACAGCGACGCTCGCGGCATCCTGCCCGCCCGGCAGGCCGTGGCCCAGTATTTCGACCGACGCGGCGTCGCGGGTGTCACCGCAGACGACGTCTTTCTTGGCAATGGCGTCTCCGAGCTCATCGTCATGTCGCTCCAGGCTCTCCTCAACCTGGGCGACGAGGTGCTCGTGCCGAGCCCGGACTACCCGCTGTGGACAGGCGCAATCAACCTGTGCGGCGGCCGGGCCGTGCACTACCGGTGCGACGAGAACGCTGACTGGAATCCTGACCTGGAGCACCTGGCCAGCCGCATCACCGACCGCACCCGGGCGCTGGTGATCATCAACCCGAACAATCCGACCGGAGCCGTCTACTCCCGCGAGACCCTGCTCGGCATGCTCGAGCTGGCCCGGCGGCACCGGCTGCTCGTACTGACCGACGAGATCTACGACCAGATCCTCTACGACGGCGCAGTGCACCGCCCGGCCGCCGCGCTTGCACCAGACCTCCTGGTGCTCACGCTTGGCGGGCTGTCGAAGACATACCGGCTGGCTGGCTTTCGGTCCGGCTGGCTTGTCGTCTCCGGTCCGCGTGACCACGCGGCCGACTACCTCGACGGGCTCGAACTGCTGGCAAACATGCGGCTCTGCCCCAACGTGCCGGCCCAGCACGCGATCGAGCCGGCCCTCGGCGGCCGCATCGACATCACGCACCTCCTCGAGCCCGGCGGCCGGCTGCGCGACCAGCGCGACTATGCCTGGCAGCGGATGACGGCCATCCCCGGCGTGACCTGTTACCAGCCGGCCGGCGCGCTGTACCTGTTCCCGCGGCTGGACCCGGAGGTCTACCCGATCACGAACGACGAGCAGATGATGATCGACCTGCTCGATCAGCAGTACGTGCTGCTGTCGCACGGGACCGGATTCAACCTGCCGACGACCGACCATCTCCGCCTAGTGTTCCTCGCGGGCGTGCCGCTTCTCGGCGAGGCGATCGACCGGATTGCTGCGTTCCTGTCTGGCTACCACCAATAGAACGGAACGGGGTTGGTTCCGGCTGGTGCCGGCCGAGGCTCGTCCCGGCCATACAGCGGTAAACGGCCGGCCCGACCTCGGCCGATACCAGCCTTCAGCGTTGCGAGCCGGTCAGGGCCGGGCTTGAGCGCGCGGCCGTCGCCTCGCCGCAACAAGCGACATGGAAAGACCCGCCAGGAACAGCAACAGACCGACGGCTACCCAGGGCCAGGGGCTGGTCTGCTGGCTGCACTCGGTGCCGCCCACGACCGCGGTGCAGATCGTGCCGGGGCCGCCGCGGTTGAGGTAGCCCACGTAGAGCAGGGGCACGCCGAGGCCGGCGGTGATGCCGGGGCCGGCGAGCCAGCGCGGCGCGCGCCAGGCCAGCACGCCGCAGAGCACGATCGCCGCAGGGAGCACAAAGACGCCGATCGTCAGCAGCGTCAGCACGCCGAGTGCTGTGGCGGCGCCGGCGACCGCCCAGAGCCCGAACCAGGTCGCGGTTCTCACCGGCGGAAGTGCAGGTCGAGTTCGCTGGCGTAGCGGCGGCCGAGCTCGTCGCCGTGCTCGCGGATCCAGCCCGTGATTGCGGTCGTTCCGGTTGCGGGACCGGCCGAATCGGCCAGGCCCGCCGCCATCGAGCGGTACTCGTCGGCCGTCAGCAGCGTGTCGCGCAGCGCGAGGCCCAGCATCGCTGCTAGCGCCGGGACGACGGCGCCGGGAACGGGCACGATGACCGAGCGGCTGCCGACGGCTGCACGGATCTCCTCGACGAGCTGCCGGAAGGTCACCGACTCCGGCCCGACCGCGTCGAGCGTGACGGTGTCGGAGTGCGCGCCGAGGTCGGTGCAGAGCGCCGCGAGGTCGTCGACATGGATGGGGCGGAGCCGGTACTCGCCGCGGCCGCCGACGGCGAATACCGGCATCCGCCGCAGCAGCCACGCGATGTTGTTCAGCAGTACGCCGCCGCGGCCGAACAGGATCGCCGGCCGCGCGACCCCGTGCGACGGCACGGCGCACTCTGCGAGTGCCTGCTCGACCTGGGCCTTACCGCGGAAGTAGCTGTCGGCTGCGGTCAGGCTGGGATTGGTGATGGAGACGTGCACGATCCGCTGGATGCCTGCAGCTGCGGCCGCGTCGAACAGCACCCTCGAGTTGGCCACGGCGGCTTCGTGGCTCACCTGGCCGTGGGCGAACCGCACCCAGTACGTGTTGTAGAGCGTGTGCACGCCGTCGAGCGACCGGCGCAGCTCGTCCGGCGAGGCGAAGTCCAGCGGTCGCACCTCTATCGGCGAAGCGGCGGGCGCCCGGCCGGGGTGCCCGGTCAGCGTCCGCACCTGGTGGCCGTCGGCCAGCAACCGCGACGCGATGGCGGCGCCTGAGTAGCTGAATGCGCCGGTGACGACATCGAGCTGGGTCATCGGCCCTCCCTTCCGACACCCGGAAGGCGCAAACTGCCGAGCAGGTCCAGCAGCCGGGCCAGCGACCCGGCGCGGTCGAGCAGGGCGAGCGCGGACGTCCGGTCGTCATCAAGGCTGGCCAGCAGTTCTAGGCCGAGAAAGCCCGCTACCAGGGCGCGCGCCGCGTCCCCAGGCGGCAGCAGCCTGGCGGCCGGAGACCTTCCCAGTGCATTCCGGACGGCCTGCTCGGTGAGGTCGCGCCACGGCTGCAGTCGCTCGGCCACCTGGTCGCCGAGACCCGGCACGGCGTGTGAGGCGGTGATCATCTCCACCAGGACTCGCACGTAGCCGGCGTCCAGGTCGGCGGTGAGGATACGCCGCGCGGCTGTGGCGAGCGCGGTCGCTGTCGTCGCCTCCGCCAGCAGGCTGCGGTAGGCGGTCATCCGGCGCGAGCTGACCTCATCCAGCGCGGCCAGCAGCAGGTCGTTGACGGAGCCGAAGTGGTAGAACACCAATGCCTGACTGCAGCCTGCCCGGCCGGCGATCTCCCGCGCGCTGGCTCCGGTATAGCCGGTCTCGCGCAGCGCGTCGATGGCGGCGCTGACCAGCGCCGCTCGCACGTCGGCCGACTGCTCCCGTCGTGCCCCTCCCCCTCGCGGCCCTGCCTTCGCCATGATCCGTGCCCTTCCGCCGACGTATTGATCGATCGATCTGAGCAACTGCTCAGGAGCATAGCATGACCAGCCCCGGCGGACCACGTTCCCCCATGGTCTTAGCTGGCGGCCTTCAGGTCAGCGAGCCAGCGACGGGTGGCTGCCGGACACGTCAGCACGATCACCGCCGGACCGCGGGGGTCAGCTGCCCACGCGCGCATCCGCTCTCGCTTGCGCCGAAAAGACCGGAAGTGCCAGACGATGATCGAGTCACGCGACAGCATCTGCCGGAAGCTCTCGGTGTTGCCGTTGCAGATCTTCCGGCGATCGATCGCGCGGCCCAGGGTGCGCCGGGCCAGCCAGGTGAGTGACCGCCAGCGCGGGTAGTCCAGGGCCACGATCAGGTCGGTCCTGGCCAGCACGAGATCCCGCCATGACGTGTGGGCATTATCGAGGATCCACCGGTCGCCTTCGCAGATCACCGATATCCGGCGACGCTGTTCCGCCGCGGGAACCTCCACCCAGCCGGGCTCCCAGGTCAGGTCGTCAACGCTGTGAAACGGCAGCCCGGTGCGCTCCGCGACCCGCTGCGCCAGGGTGGTCTTACCGGAGCCGGTGACGCCGTAGATCAGCACCCTGTCCGCCACGTGGCGATGGTATCCAGCCGCGCATCAGGCAGCTAGCGCGTTTCGGCGCCCGCCAGGCACCATAGATCATCGGCCGGCCAGCGCTGGCGGGCCAGGGCCAGAGGGGGTTCAGCATGCCGGTCGTGCAGGCGAATGGGATCGACGTCTACTACGAGGTGCAGGGTGAGGGCGAGCCGCTGGTACTCATCCCCTACCTGGCGGCCGACCAGGCGTGCTACGCCTTCCAGGTCGCCGACTACGCCAGGCAATTCACCTGCTTTACCGTCGACCTGCGTGGCGCCGGGCTGTCCGGCAAGCCGGACGGCAGCTACTCCACCGAACTACTCGCCGACGACGTTGCGGCGTTCATGCAGGCCGCCGGCATCGACAGCGCGCACGTGTCCGGGCTCTCGCTCGGAGCAGCGACCGGCATGTTCCTCGCCGCCAGGCACCCCGAGAAGGTGCGGTCGCTGTCCCTGCACAGCGGCTGGGACGCCACCGATCCGTTCCTGCGCGCGGTGGTCGAAGGCTGGCGCGTCATCGCGCGCGGCCTGGACAGCGTCACCGACATGGTCATCACCGGGATCTTCCCGTGGTGCTTCACGCCGGAGCTGTACGCGGCGCGGCCGGAGTACATCGACTCGCTGGCGGACTTCGTCCGCGGACGTCCCATGCCGCCGGTCGACGCGTTCCTGCGGCAGTCCGACGCCGTGCTCGGCCACGACGCCCGCGCGGTGCTCGGGTCGATCCAGGCACCGACGCTGGTCACCTTTGGCGAGCACGACCTGTGCACGTCGACCAGGTTCGCCGGCCCGCTGACCGGTGGGATCAGCGACGCCGAGCTCGTTGTGTTCGCCGGCGCCTCGCACGCTCCGATCTACGAGGTCACCGAGGAGTTCAACCAGCGGACGCTGGAGTTCCTCCGGCGGCACGCCGAAAGGCGACCTTGACCCGCGACGCGACAGCGCTGACGACTACTATCGCGGACGCGAGGTCACGGAGACTCGGAATGGCGGCGCAACGGCGGACAGCAGCAGCTTCGAGACGTGCCCCACCGATGCCGGGCGATCGGCTGGTCTTCGGGCCTCCGGCCCGGCCACTGCGCTGGCGCGGCTCAAGAGGACGGCGGAGTCAAGCGCATAGGTTGCTAAGAATCGTCACGCCAGGAAATCGAGGAAAGGGTCAGCTATGGACGCCGAGAAGTGCTTCGAGGTTGCCCTGGATCACTACCGC
>Ga0123356_10001352_pt1 | contig 27108 bp, 19 predicted proteins | sample TergutEmb28metaG_2_FD_92546 | JGI IMG/M metagenome (GOLD analysis project Ga0123356, IMG submission 92546) | Embiratermes neotenicus P3 segment gut microbial communities from Petit-Saut dam, French Guiana - Emb289 P3 | ecosystem: Host-associated > Arthropoda: Insects > Digestive system > Gut ...
CCAGATCACGACGCTCGACCGGGACATCGTGGAAGCCTCCCTGCCCGCGCCCGATTTCATCAAAATCGACGTGGAAGGTTGGGAGATAGACGTGCTGCGCGGAGCGCGCCGCACGTTGGCCGCCCACAACCCCTCGCTGTTTCTCGAAATGCACGGCGAGACGGTGAACGAGAAGCGCCGCAAGGTGGCCGAGCTAGTCGATTTTCTGGAACAGTCCGGCTACCGGAACATCCGGCACGTCGAAACCGGCACGGCCATCACTTCGGCCAATTCGGCCATAGCCGCCGAAGGCCACCTCTACTGCCCCGCCGCCGCGGGGAGTGGCGCCGCATCCCGGCACGCCGGAACGGCGGTGTAGCGCCGGCCCTTGGTGCAGGGCGAGACTGCCTGCGCCTGACTTGCGTACTCCCATGGGAGTCGGGTGGATCAAGAATTTTCAGCTACGTCTTGCCAAAACGGTCGACCCTTTCCTCGCCCCCGGTGGAGTACCGGGCGCTCACCAGTGGGTTCGCGAATTTGCGCAAGCGATCCTTCCGCTGCTTGACCCATACCTCCCCAAGTGATTCTGCCAAGGACACACACAGGTGGCTGGCGGTGCCAATACAGTCCCGACCTAATGGTCGGCTCCTACAGGAACTCCTGTATCGACAAAAAGCATCACTTGCGGGGTGCCGTTCCTTTTGCACAGAATTGTGAGTATTCTTGTCGAAAACGCGCCGGCGAGAGCCCAGAAGAGGCTGATTTTTGGCGGTCTCTAGCAAATTGCATCGTAGGTGGTGCAGATGGCTCGTCGCCTACACGCCGCGGTCGGGCGCAGGTCGCGGCGAACTCGTCTTCGTTGCGGATTGGGAGTGCTCCCGGCAACCCAACAATTTGTATGGACCCTTGGTTGGATCGGATCAACGTCGTCCCATAAGTGGAGGGCTAGACATGAGTGCAAAGGAGGAGGCGTGGGCAATCCTGGCGGGCCTCATTACCCTGGTGGGAGGCGGTCACGTTCTTGCCTGGCGAGGCAAGAACCCGGTCCTTCGAAGAGCCGCGGCCCTAGTTACTGCGGTCGTTTCGGGCATGATCGCCTACTTTGGCACCGCAGCTTATGCCGTTCCTGAGTTACGCGATTTCTGGGACCCGGCCGTGTCCCAGAGAGAGGCGTTCATCGGAAACGCAATGGTTTGGCTGATTTGCTTGTCCTTGTGGTTCGTAACTCTACGGCTCGCGGTTTTCGGCTTGCGGAAACGCCGAGTTTGACGAACAGGTGGGCGAGAACAAGCGCACGATTGATCAAGACAGGCGGGTTCGAAATCGAAGAGCGGACTGTGGGGACGAACCTGGGCTACTCCCCTGACCGAACCTCGGACGAGTCGCTTGTTGTCCGGCCGGAAGCGTGCTGTTTCCTGTAAGCCTTCCACTGCTCGTCGAGGATGAATGCGTGGATTTCATCGGCTTCTCGAATCGTCAGTTTTGAAACAGGCGGGTGACTGAGATCTTTTAGGCCGAAGCCCGGCATTCCCTGCTTCGAGTGAGTTCCAGCCAGGACGATCGCATACCACTGACGGTGAACCGATTGCGGCATGTAATGCAGATCGGGAATGCCGCCGTCGGCTCCGCTCGCAGAATCGGTCCAAGCGCCACTCCCATCAAGACGCGGGGAGTGGCAGCCCATGCAGAGGTGCGACTGAGCGAGTTGACGGCCTTTCTCAATGTCTTCCTTGGTGAAGGTTGTGGGAGGCGGCTTCGGAACGTTTGGAACCGTAACATCGGGAGAGGGAAACTTGACCGGTCCGTTCAGCTTGAAGGCCAGCAGGCGCGACGGCCCGTATTTTGTTTTTTGCGTGACCATCATGCTGGCCGTTCCAAAAATTCTCGAGGCCGAACCCCAGCCCACGGGTACGAGAATGTATTGTTCACCGGAAAGGCTATAAGTGATAGGTATGGCATCGATCGCGGAACCAGTTTGAATAGACCAGACCTTCTTGCCGGTATCGGCGGTATAGGCTGCGAATTCACCTGTGCCGGAGCCCGCGAAAACAAGATTGCCGGCCGTCGAAAGCACCGAGCCGTTGACGGCCGTGCCGAGGTCAGCCGACCATCGCACTGCGCTGTGAACCGGATCCCAGGCGATCAACCTGCCGTAGAACAAGTTGCGCGGAGATCGACCAGCGGCGTTTTGGGGATGGGTTGGGGCGGCGTCGTCGCGCTTGTCGGTTATAGAAATGTAGACCAATCCGGTTTCACGGCTGAAGCTCATCGGCCACCAGTTGTGGACGGTCCACTGCAGGTTCCCAGCCGGTGCTTCACGACGACGAGTGGGGTTGGCCGAAGCGGCGCCTTTCACTGGCGCAAACTCGACTGGGCGTCCCGTGGATACATCCAGAGAAGCGGCCCACGTGGTCTTCACCATCGGACCACCCGTGATGAGCTTGCCGGTCGCCGCATCGAGCACGTAGAAAAATCCGTTCTTCGGCGCCGTCATGGCTACGTGGCGCGTCTTGCCATCGATGACCAGATCCGCCACAATTATGTGGAAGTTTTCCGTCTGGTGATATTTTCCGCTCGTCTGGTAGTGCCAAACGTACTTTCCGGTATCCGGATTGATGGCAATGATGCATCCCGCGTAGAGTTTCCTGCCCTGGGGAGTCGCATGCGGATTCGAACCTTCTCCCGCGTGCGCGCCCGCGTTTCCAAAGAGGAGCAGATTGGTCTGCTGATCATAGGTAATGGCATCCCACACGTCGCCGCCGCCGACCTTCCAGTACTCTGTACCGGCCCAAGTCTTGCGCACGGCCTCTAACTCCTCCGTCTCTGGTCCGTCAGCCGGGTCGCCGGGCACCGTCCAGAATCGATAGACCTGCTTGCCCGTTTTTGCATCGAACGCGACCAGCGAACCGCGGGTCTCGTCGTCGGAGCCGTTATATCCGATGAAAACCCTTCCCCTGGCCACGTGCGGGGCGCCTGTGCTCCCCGTCCACGCGGGGTCGCAAATTTGCGAGTCCCACAATCTGGTTCCATGCGCGGCATCAATCGCAAACAAGCGGCAGTCGCCCGTGGCCACGTAGACGGAGCCTTCCCAGACCGACACGCCCCGGTTCACACGCACGGCGTAGGAATTCTGGGTACTCACGCCCCGCTCCACCTGTGGATCGAACCTCCAAATCACCTTTCCAGTCGCTGCGTTGACCGCGTACACGATGTCGAGCGGAGCCGTCAGATAAATCGTTCCGTCGACTTCGATCGGCTCGGAGGCAAGCCCTACGCCGCTTGCGATCGGCAGAAACCAGGCAAGTCCCAACTGGCCGGCATTTTGGTCATTGATTGACTTGAGGGGGCTGAAGTGCGTCTCATTGAGATCCCGCCCCGGCACTAACCAATCCGGACCGGCAGGCGTTTGACCCAGAACGCGCCGAAGAGTGACATTCCCTGCGGATGTTGAACTGCCGCCGCCTTGCGTAGCCCGACCGCTTAGAGCGGCGGCGATAACTGCGACGAGTGAAAGCAGAATGACCGGCCGCTGTATCATTGTCTGTTCGTTGAGGGCCACTTCCCGGCCATGCCGGTTCGCTTGGCGATCTACACTACCATAACCAGCTTCTGATCATGCGGGCAGAAATTGACACGCCGGCCGGCTGGTTTTCTCGCTTAGCGCGTCCCATTCGGCGTGAGACTCACGGTTATCCATTCCGTCGACGCCGTCAAGGGGAAGTTTAGGGTTTCCACCAAATCTGCGTATCCTTCCCGTTGCACCTTCAGCGTGTGGGGATGCCGTGATAAGTGTGGCACGACAAAGCGGCCATCCACTTGCGGAAGCTCCTCATTGTCGAGAAAGACGTGATCGGCGCGCGGGCTGGCGACAATAATGGTTTGAACGCCCCAGAGGTACCAACTGGCTGCTCCAGCTGCCAGCAAAAAAACGATTGCCCCGACAGCTCTGAGCGCCGCAACGGTTGGTCTTCGCGCCGATTCAGCTGACTCTGCTCCGGACGGTGACGGCACCTCGTGAGCGATCCTGGGCGCCTCCGGTTCTGCGAGCCCTTTCGGTCGAATCCAAAACGAGCCCTCGATATTCGTATCCAGGTCCCGCAGCTGTACCCCGCTCAATCCGGTGGCAGGTGCGAACCGTGGGGGTTTCATTGCCGAAAGTGGAGCTTGGGCTTCGGCAGGCGCAGATGTGGACACCGGGAGTTCGGGTTCCGCCCCAGGCCACGACGGTGGCGGCGCGGAAGCGGGAGAATCGTCTACCGTGTGCGCACCGGCCACCGGCGGAGCTGTGGGCTTCTGCGCCGCGGCGCCAGACATCTCCGGTATTGCCTGGCCTGTAAGGCTCGTCCGGGGATTTCCGCAGGATCGACAAAACTTCACGCCCGGTCCCATTCGAGCGCCGCATAGGGCGCACCGGGACCGGGTGTTGGCCGGCAAAGTCGCCGATGTATCCTGCGGCGCCCCGCACTTGAAACAATATTTTGCCGCAGGACGAACGTCGGCGCCGCACGCCGGACAGGCGCGTGGACCTTGCGGGAGCATGGGCGCTCCACACTGGCGGCAGAACTTTCTCCCGCCGCCGTCGGCGCCGCACGTCGGGCATTTCATGGTTCCCTCACTTCAGATCAGGTGTTCTCAGCGACCCGCGGAGAAGGCATTGCCTGATTCGCGACTCTCGAGCTTGCGCACGTTGAGTGCGATGTCAACGCCTACCACCACCATCTCGGCGAACGCGTAGAAGATTATCAGGGCCACAAATGCGGCGAACCAAATGCGGGCAAGGAAGATCAGTCCGTCCAGCAAGCCTGCGCCACCCTCGCCCGCGCCCGGCAAAGAAGGAACGAGAATTTCCAATCCTGGGGCGAGACTTGCGGGGCTCATGCCACTCAACCAGATAAACAGGCAACCCCCGATCCCAAAAAACAAAGCAAGGACGGCATACGTTTCGCCGGCGGCGCGCAAGAGGATCGAGAGGATAGGAATGATCGTAAATGGCGAATCGGGCAGTTCACGGACCGATTGGGCCCGAAACAAATAGATCTGGGCCATGGCAAAAAAGGCCGCGGTCAGGGAAACCGCGACGATGATTCCACCCACGGTTGCGGCAATCGACGGAAGCTGGAAAGAAACTTTTAGAATCGCCACCAGGGCAAGCAGCGCGAAGAGTAAGACCAGTATCGCCCCAATCTGCATCGCCGTCGCAATCGAGCTGCGAATGACTTTACCCTGGGACAGTGCGACCAGGACAGTTCGAGTCACGGTCAACACCCCAAAACCGGCTTCCTTCAACGCCGAAATCGAGAGCGTCGCGCCCCTTTGAGGCTGAACGTTCGCTCCGCACGCCGAGCATGTACGATCGGACGCATGAACCTGGGCACCGCACTCGCCACAGAACATTGGAGACCTCCCGCTTCACGAAAACCTGAGGTTCAGAATAAGTCAGAGAAACAAACCAAGCCGCACTCGCAGTTTGACATTGATGTATATGAAGCCTGGGTAGTGAAGCGCCGTATCGAAAGCCCCCACATTCGGTAACCGTGCGATTTGTCGCAGTCAGAGCACGACTACCATCCACGCGAAAGAAACGCCAAAATCAGTGGCACTATAGCGAAAAGGCCCCATAGTGTCAAACTGAAACGCAACACCGAAACGCAACACCGAAACGCAACGCACCGAAACGCAACCAACAACAACCGGATTAGAAGTGTTCCTGTTTACCTCTTGTGTTTATTGACATTCCAATTTTGCGAACCGGCACACTTTGACGTGTGCACATAAGAGGGCACACAAATCCCGCAAGGTCCGAGTAAGGGGCTATGCCAAGCCAGCAGGCATATTGCATTCCTGGGGCCTTATGTTCGAGCTATTCCTGGAAGAACTGGATCCAAGGCAAGCACGCTTCGTTTTTCCTGGAGGATCTGAGCCCCGGCTCGTAGGCCAATCCATATATCGTTTGGGCCCCCGCATTTCACACCGCAAAATCGAATGCACCGTTTCTGATCTTCACGGGACGCACGACGAGAGTGTGCCGGTCGCACAGGCGCAGGAATTCTATGACAAGCTGAAGGCAGCGGCTGTACCGGTGTCGTTGACCAAGATCGATGAAGGGCCTATCTTCCTCATTCAAAAACCGGAATCGCGGCGGCAATTGGCGTTGGAGAGCAGGGATTTCTTCAATCAGTATCTGGGGTCTGCGCGCTGACAAAAGAATGCCCCGTCGTTACGTCCTTTAGTAACGCTGTTAACTGTTACTTTCGTTACGTCCTGTAGTAACGGCCTATCGTAATCTGTTACCTCAGCCGCGAACGCGATAGAGTCCTTCCCGCACGTCGCAAGCAATTTCTCGCGCAAACTGAGGATCATTGAGTGAGGTACATCGGCGTACTCGCGCTACTCGTGTCTCTCGCGGGCTGTGGGGCTCCGTCGAATTTCGCCAGCCAGGGGTCACAAACCACCACCCAGAGTCCAACTCCTGCTCCTGCTCCTGCTCCAACCGCTCCTGCTCCAACTACTCCTGCTCCAACTACTCCTGCTCCGACTGCTCCTAGTCCAACTTCGCCTCCAACTGCGCCCGCTCCCGCACCTACTCCTGCCCCTACTCCTACTCCTCCTGCTCCCGCTCCGGCTCCTCCTCCACCCGTGACCTACGACATGCTTGCCTGGATGACCATGGACCCGTCTCTTGCGGACAGCCATCACATGAGCGGCACGGCGAACCCGGTCTATACGACCGTGCTCGAAGACCGCTTCTTTTGGACAAAAACCGCCCAGGGCTATCCCTGGGACATTCAACTCTACGATGACAAATATATTTACCTGTGGGTGACAGAGTTGAACTGGGAGAATCCGGCAACCTATAAGGCCTTTCACGACCCGAACCTGGGCAACTACAATCTGCCGCTGGTTCCCCGGTTCGCCCAGGGCGGATTTCCGGGATCAAAAATTACCATTCCTCCGTCCCAAACCACGTACGAAACCCACACCAGCTGCAACAGCTTCACCACCCAAAAGCTGGGCGGGGTTGTGAACACGGTTTGGGGACCGTATACCGAATCGCTCGGCGGCGGCCTGCCCAACAATTTGGAAACGCTGGTCATCAGCTACCAGTACAGCTGCAACAGCAACTTCGGGAACTGCAAGAACAAGGAGGAGTACCATCTCGCCAAGCCTTACGGCCTGGTGAAATGGCAGCACCAGGCGCTCCAGTCGAATGGAACCTACGCGACGCCGGACAATGTCACGATTTTTAACCAGCTGTCAGACGGCCAGGTGAAACCCTACACGGTGTGCTTTTGAGGTTCGAACGCGCCTCACCGCCTGCAGTCAGCCATTCCAGGGGCGGGATTTCGCGAGGCTTAAATCAGTTGGTGGTCAGAGGTGATCAGTGCGCCGCAAGCGGCTACCATTCCGCGACATAGACGAAGTCAGCCGCCGGACGATGCAGCGCCTGGGTAATCCGCATCGCCAGTTGCATGCCGGTAGCGAACTTTGCCGTGCGCAGGCCAGTGAGCTGGTTGGGCGTACAGTGCAGACGGTCGGCCGCTTGCTGCCAGGTGGCGCCCCGGCGGGTGCGCGCGGCGTTGAGCACGCCGTAGAGTTTCTTCAGGTTCCAACGCAGCCGGTGCGCCTCGTCCGGTACCGGAAGCGGCACGGCGGTGCCCGGCTGGGGCGCGGCGATGAAGGTCTCGGGCGGGACCCCCAGCCAGCGCAACAAGAATAGCGCGTGCTGGCAGCTCACGCCTTCGGCCAGATGCCGGATCGTAGCGGGGCTGATTGGGTGATCGTTGCGCCGCTCATTCAGCACGCGCGACTGATCCCAGATCACGGCAGCTAATGCCGGCCAGCTCAGCTGCCGGTCACGCCTTCGTGCATCCACTGCAGAGAAGAACGCCTCCGGGTCGAAGCCCCGCGATGGGGTCATGTGGTTCTGTAGGTCCGAATTCAGTGGATTGAGGGCTGCCATATGCGCGGCCCGAATCTTGAATTGTACCTTCCGCGCGTTGCCTTGGGTTGAAAGGGCTTGGCGTCCCTCGTTCCTCATGCAACACCCAGCCCGGTTGTTGCTCGATCCTTCCGCCGAAAATGAACGCCCGGGGTGGGAACCCGTTTTCTCGTCGCCTCCGTTGCCGGCTCCCTCATCATGGCCGACGCAAGCCGGCGGACACCTTGCGCCCATGCCGGGGAGCCCGACTTGCGCAATGGCCCACCGCGGTAGATTTCAGGACAAGATCTTTCAGACCCGGACGCGCGCCATCTGGTTCACGACTCGTATTTCATGATGAGCACCGTGGCAAACAAAACGATGGCGGCTCCGGTCATGGCAGACCGATTCAGCCGCTCGCCGAGAACGACGGCGGCAAGAAGCACACCGAATACCGGCACGAGATAAAGCGATGCCGAAGCCGTGGTCACGTCAAGATGCTGCAGCGCTTTAAAGAAAAGCAGCATCGATGCTCCGTACATGAACAGGGCCAGAAAGGCAAAAGCCGCCCAGCTCCGCCAATCGAACCGCTCGAAGCTCGTAAATGAGAATGGCTCCGCCCAGATCAGCAGGGGAATGCTGGCGAGCGAAGCCGTGATATAGCTGAAGATCAGAATTTCGATCTCCGTGAACCGCCGCATCAGCCCCTTGCAGTAGACGTTGTAAAACGAGGACCCGATGCAGCCCGCAAAGATCAGAAGATTGCCCGTCAGGTAACGCATTTCACCGAACGATGCCTGCCGCCAGTCGCTCACCGACATCAGCCCCACTCCCGCCAGCCCGATCGCGAGCGCACTGACGCGCAGCGCCGTAATCCGCTCCTTCAGCAGGATGGAGGCGAGTACGGCACTGATCACGGGAATGAGCAGGTTGAGAATGGCCCCGTTTGCGGCCAGCGATTTACTGATGCCCCAGGTCATCCCCAGCTGCGCCAGGACCTGTCCCGCCACCCCCGCGATCACGAACTGGATCCAGTCCTTTGCCGACGGGTTCTCCGCGCCGGGCGTTTCGCGCCTCATTTTCAAGAGCAGGGGGATGAACAGGACGGTGGTGACATAGAAGGGCAGGAAGGTGATGGCGATCGGCCCCAGGTGACGGTCGAGAACCTTTACCGCCGTGCCCTGGGCCGACCACATGAGCGAAGCCAGCGCCAACAGGAAAAAGAACCATGCCGTCCGGCTCCGGGTCGAAACCGACGCCGCAGTTGTGCTCATGACTCGCTCCCGACCACGCGTATCCCGAAACGGTCGGCTCCCATCGAGCTTCCGTCAAAAACATAAGGGTCGCATTTGCGGGCTTCTGCGTACTTCTCGACTACGCGCTCTACCGCGTCCTCCGCGTCTTCGGTTCCGAGCACCGCAATGGTTCCTCCCCCGCCGCCGCCGGTGATTTTCGCGCCGAAAAGCCTGCCGCGCGGAAGTTCGTCCCGCACCAGTTCGACCAGCTGGTCGGTCGCCTCGCATCCGAGACCGCACTCGGTATAGGACCAGTGGGACTGAAACATCAGGTCGCCCATCAGGCGAAAGGCCTTTCCCCCGTGATCGGCCGGCGGAAGTTTCGCCAGCTCGACAAACAGTTCGATCCGGTGGTTTTCTTCGACGGCATAGCGGGTCGCGGCGCGTATCGGATAGCGGGCCTCGGGACGGATGGTTGTGTAGGGGTCGATGTGCGGCCTTGCCATCGCCTCCAGGGCGGAGCCGGAAAGGCTTTCGGGAAGATGCGCTTCAAACTGCGAGCGAAATACGGAGGGCGGAATGTTAGAGATGTATCCGTCCCAGCGCGGGTCCCGGAAGCGCGCGATTCTGCCGCGGTCGTCGACGACGAGCGGCAGGCGTTCGCGGTCGCAGATCATCGCGTATCCGACAAAGGCCGCCGCGCGCGCGGCCTCGTACTCGATCCCGGAAACCGCGTGCCGCACTCCGGAATCGATTCCCCACGCGCGCAGCCCATCGGGCAGCCTGACCAGAGGCTGAGGCGCGCAGGGCTGGCACAACAGCGGCAGGACGCAGCCCTCGTCCCCCAGTATGGAAGCGGCCTGATCCATGACTCCGCACGCCGACTCGGCGATGACGTTTTCCGTCCACTGGCACAGTTCCGCCAGTTCCACTCCGGCGAGCGGTATCCCGTAGGCCGCAGCCGACGCCTTCATGACCGCGACCTCAATCGCCGCCGACGAACTCACTCCTTTATTCAGCGGGACGTCCGATTCGATGTACACGTTGACGCCGGACTTCGCCTTGTCCGGATACTTGCGGCCGAGCAGAGGAAAGATTCCGAGAACATAGGCGGTCCACCGCGTCGAGGGCGATTGATTCGCCGCCCGGCGCACAGCCTGGTCGCTTGAAAGCGACGCAAGGTCGAAATCGACCCGATCCTCCCAGCCTTCGCCCTTCATCTGCGGATTCCAGAAACACACCAGGCCATCGTCGCGGCGTTGAACCGCGGCCCAGGTCGCCTCGCGGATCGTCGCCTCAAAGACCAGACCGCCCGTGTAGTCCACGTTTCCACCCATCAGATCCAGGCGTCCGGGAGCCCGCGAAACATAGACCGGCTTCGAACAGGAGAAGAACCCGCCCGCGCTCTTGAGTTCGGAAACCTTGGCCTCGAACCCGGTCATGCAAGCTCCCGGATGCTGTCGATGACATACGCGATGGCTTCGTCGTTCATCCGCGGGTGGATGGGAATGCTCACGTAGCGCTCGAACATCTGCTCGGCCACCGGACATTCGCCGGGATGATGACCCAGGCGGCGATAGATGTCGGTGAGGTGGATCGGCATGTAGTGCGACCAGACCTTGATCTGCCTGCTAGTGTAGAGCTCCCACATGAAGTCCTCTTTACTCAGGCGAAAATCCGGTGCGACGAGCACGAGGTACGCGTGGAAGACGTGCTTGAGGTGGGACGGCGGCTGTGGCAGGTCAAGGCCTCCGATGCCGCGCAGCCCTTCCCGGTACTTTCCCGCAATCTCGATCCGGCGGGCGTTCAGCCGGTCCAGCTTGCGCAACTGGATCCGTCCGACCGCAGCCTGCATGTCGGTCATGCGGTAGTTGTAGCCGATGTCGTCGAATTCCAGGCGCCAGTAGCGCTTGCCCATGGGATGGGCCGCTTCGTCGATCGGGAGATACTTCCCTTTCGGGTCGTAGGTGCGGCAACAGAGCGAGCGGTGCGAGAGCATGTTTTCGTAGGCGGCTTGGCTGTCGGTCGTGATCATCCCGCCCTCGCCGAGAGTGACCATGTTCTTCTGCTGGTGAAAGCTGAAGACGCCGATCGTCCCCAGCGATCCTGCCTTGCGCCCCTTCCATTCGGCGCCCGGCGCATGCGCGGCGTCTTCGATGACCGGGATGCCGCGGGGACGGGCCAGCGCGATCAACCCATCCATGTCCGCGCACTGCCCGAAAAGATGTACCGGCAGAATGGCCCGGGTGCGGCCGGTGATCTTACGTGCAACCGAGTCGGGATCGAGATTGAGCGTACACCGGTCTACATCGGCGAAAACTACCGTGGCTCCGAGCGCGGCAGCCGCGTTGGCGGTTGAAATCCAGCTGACCGGAGTGGTGATGACTTCGTCCCCGGGACCGACGCCGGCGGCAATCAGAGCGAGCGACAGACCGGCAGTCGCGGACGAAACCGCCAGGCCGTAGCGCGTCCCGCAATAGGCGGCGAACTCCCGCTCGAACTCAAGCACTTGAGCCCCGCACGACGGTGCGCTGGCGTCAAGGACCTCGAGGACAGCCTGTCTTTCTTCTTCGCCGTACACCGAGCCGTGCGAAAACTCCAGCTCGAACTTTGCCTTAGGCAATGCCATCAAAGCACCTCGCGATCACCTCGTCCGAGGTCGGTATCTGGACAGAACAGGCCTTGCGCAGCTTCCCGGTCAACAGAAACTGGTCCCTTCCCCGCGGCGCGCGCTCCGCGATGGGCGACTCCTGGGGCTCGACTCTTCCTTCATACCCCATGCGCGCAGCAAGTCTGGCGCCGAGGTCGTAGCGCGTGACCGGGTCCGAAGAGCCGATGTGAAAGATCCCGGAGGTCTCGGGCTGGGCGAACAGTTTCATCATCAGCCGCGCCGCGGTCCATGCATCGATGGGGTTTCTTTTCTCGAAAACCGGCAATGCCACCGTCCCGCCCGCCTTCCATCTTTCGCTCAAGCGGTTCAGAAGAGCGTTGGTCGCCGGACGCGCCGCAAAGCCAAGGACCAGGGCAAACCGCACGACAAGGGGCGCCTGTACCAGTTCGAGGACCGACTTTTCGGCCATCGCCTTGGTCTCGCCGTAGACGCTCAGCGGGTTCACCGGGTCCTCTTCGCTGTAACCGTGGCGTCTGCCATCGAACACCGCGCCGGAAGAGGCAAAGAGCAGGCGCGCATGGCTGCGGGCGCAGGCCTCGGCAACGTGCTCGGCCCCCCGCCAGTTCACCGCCTTCGCCTCGTCGGGAAATTGCTGGCACCGGTCGATGTCCGAGATCGCAGAAAGCAGCAGCACGAACTGCGGGGCCGCCCGTTCGAATCCGGCTTTCACCGAGTTCTGGTCGCGAATGTCGATCGGAATCCCGCCATCTCGGGCGGCGTTCCGGCCGCATTCCACCACTTCGAAGCTGGGTCTTGCGGCCTCTACGGCGTAGCCGCCCAGAAACCCCTGCGATCCGATAATGAGCAATCTTGGCTTTCCTTCGGACATTCGGGACCGAGAGTTCCTCGCTTTCACCGGCCGATCACAGCGAACTCAGGTGTGTGAAAGTCTATCACATACGGTGTTAGGATTTAACAGCGCACGCAAGGCCCGGCAAAGCCAAGAGAAATACAGCGAGAGCAATAGGCAAGACCATAGAAATTGGAAAACGCAACGGACACGATTTGAAGACCGGCCGTCTGCGGTCTCTACCGGGGAGATCTCTCAATGGTTGATTCCGGCTGGCTGCTTGAACCGATCCGCGAAATCCACGCCCAAATCCGCGATCTTGTCGTATCCCGCTCGGAGGCGGCCGAGCTCGAGGAGATGTCCGAGGTGGTCGAGGAAGGCGGCTGCGACACGCTCTTCCACATAGACCGCATCAGCGAAACCCGGCTGATCGCGCTCTTTGAGGAAGGGATCGCGAGCCGGGCTCCCATGGTTCTGATTGGCGAGGGAATTCCCCGGGGAAAAATCACTCTGCCCCGCAACACGCGATCCGAGGATGCCATCTGGCGCGTGATCGTCGATCCCATAGACGGCACCCGCTCGCTCATGTACCAGAAGCGCAGCGGATGGATCCTGACCGGCGTCGCTCCGAACCGCGGCGACGATACATCGCTCGCGGACATCGAACTGGCGGTGCAGACCGAGATTCCCCTGGTGAAACAACACCTCTCGGACTGCCTGTGGGCGCAGAAGGGTTCGGGGGCAAGAGGCGAACGATTCAACCGGATTACGGGGGAGCGAAGGCCATTCACGCCGGCTCCCTCGACCGCGGCGGGGCTCGATCATGGATTTTCAACCGTCGTGCGCTTCTTCTCCGGCGGGCGGGAGATCCTGGGCGCCCTGGACGACGAGCTCGCGTCGGCCGTTTTTGGGCGTGGAGACGGACGAAACGCCCGCTCCTTTGAAGACCAGTATCTTTCGACCGGGGGAGAACTCTATGAGCTGATGACGGGCCATGACCGCTTCGTGGCCGACTTGCGGCCTCTCCTCGCGCCCATTCTCGAAGGCAGGGGTTCCTCTTCCGTCTTGTGCTGCCACCCTTACGATATCTCAACCGCGCTGATCGCCCGGGAAGCGGGCGTGGTCATCACCGGCGGCCTCGAAGACGAACTGAATGCGCCATTGAACACAGAGGCCAACGTAAGCTGGGCGGGCTACGCAAACGGCATCATTCGAGAACTGGTCGAACCGCGATTACGCGCCGCCATCGAAAAACATCTTCGCCCCCGCCGGCCGGTCCAGGAATCGAAATCTACTCCGGCGGCGCATACGCCAGATTGTCGAAGGAGAGATCCTCGCCCTTAGCGAACTCGAAGACCACCTTTGTGCTCGGGTCCCGCCATTGGGTCCTGAGGCGGCGCAGCTCGCCGGCTTTGACGGTGAACGAGATTTCGCGAATCTCCGGAGAACTGACGACCACGGTCGCCTCCGAGCTTCCTCCGTTATAAAGATCGATCCCGGCGAAAATCCGGGGCGAGGAAAAACGGAATTCCGCCCGGCCCGCCCCGGCTCGGGCCAGGGCCAGATTGAAGGTCGCAAAGCCGCCTCCGGGAGCATGGATCCGCCACTGGCCCCGTCCCCAGTCGACGAGCGCGGTTGGGTAGGGCCCTTCGATTAAGGTGCCCACCGCGAGATGCGGATCGTCAAAGGTCACATACTGGAGCTTGCGGCCTCCGCCTTTCCCCTGAATGTCGATATCGCGCGCAGCGTGGCGGATGCGCAGCACGCGCGTCGAATCGTCAAAAACATAGCCTGGCTCGGCGAGGTCCTCCCGGCGGGAAAGAGGCTTTCCTCCGGCCGCGACAGACTCGGGAACAAAATCGAGGCGCAGGACATCGGAGGATTCCGCATCGAACGTGGAATAGGTGACGGAGTCTCTGCCGTAACGGATTCGGGTAACGACGGAGCTCGACCCCAGCAGATGAGACTCGTCGGCGGGCGCCCACTCCGGCACCGCCCAGAAGGCGTCCATCAGCCGCCGCGGGCCATCCGCGTACTGGTCCGTGAACCACCATTGGGTCGAAAAAGGAGCATGCGCTCCGGGGGCCAGCCCCTGGAAATACGTCACCCAGTTGTAGGAGCGGAACGCCTCCTCTTTATAGGCCAGGTCGCCGGTCTTTGCGAAGTAGAGCGCCTCAACCGCCGCCAGGCGCGAAGTGTGGCTGTCGCAGCACTGGTTGGGGAGATTGCAGCAGAACTCGACCCCGTCTCCCTGCTCGGTCGTGACCGTGGCGCCGTGGACAACGTATTTGGGCCACTTGGGGGTGGTCTTGACCCACTCGATCAGCCGGCGCGCATGTTCCCGCCACTCGGGATCTTTTTCCGGGTGAAGCAGCACGTAGCGGGCGAACTCGAGCGGAATCACCTGATTCATGTTTTCCATCCTGGCGACGGTATCCTCGAAATACCCCACCCAGACGTTGTGCGCGAGCGGGTATTTCTGAAACCACTCCCAAGCTCCGGCGCGCACCCGGGCATAGCCGCCGACATCGCCCTGGCCCAGGCGGATCAGTTCGTCAAACAACATGATGGGCGCGATCACATTGGCGGAATAGGGGCCCATCGGCTTCCGGTCGGCCCGTCCGTCCCGGGCAAAGGCCCGCACCGGCCACGGAGAATGGCTCTCATCCCCCGGCTGGTAGTTCTTGCGCAGGGCATCGGCGCAGCGGATTGCTTCCCGGAGATATTTCGTATTGCCGGTCATCTCATACAGGCGAAGGTAGGCGTAGCCGTCTTCGCCGACGATCGGCGGCTCCAGGTAGTCTTCCGCCCCGAGGTCGCTCCATCCCGTGTAGCGTTTGGCTCCGGGATTGGCCGATGCGTAGGGTACCTGGGACCAGGCATAGCCTTCCGGCGTTAGTCCGTGCTCGAGCTCATAATCTACGAAGTCCTCGAGAAAGACCAGGGTTCGCGCATCGCCCGTATAAGGATAGAGGCGTTCGATGAAGCCTTGCATCATGGCGCGGAGATAGGCGGTCGAATTCACCCAGTGAAGATCAGGCGCAAGCTCGAAAGTGGTCCGATCGAAATCGAAGCAGCAGTAAAAATACGGGAGCCGCTGCCGGTTGTACTGGTCCCAGAGGATCGTCCACTGGGCGAGCACGTGCGAGGAATAGGAGTAGCCGATGTTGTCGGGCGCCGGCCAGGGCAGGAGCTTACCCTGGCGGTCGAGCGCCACCGGACGCCCGGCGATCGAAGGAGCGTCGACAATTGAAGTTACGGGAAAAGACTTCTGTTCCGACGTAAGGCCAATTCCGCAAAAGACAAGCGTACCGAGCGCCAGTGCGTTTCGCGTGGCCCGGACAAAGACGCTCTGCCGCCGTTTCGTCATTCAGTTCGAATCTACCTATATTGCCACGGACTGAGGGTAGAGCGGTGAACTCGCAATTGCCCGAAAACTTCGGGCCCCGACCGGGTCCTCATCCATCTCAGAGAACACCGCCTTCGGCCGCTACTCCGCCACCAGCACGCTGGTCAATCTGCGGAGCCGCGCAAGATCGGCCGCCCGGACCGCTCTGTCTGTAACGACGATGTCGCACTTTTCGACCGCGCAAAGCCGGTACACCGCTTCCCACCCGATTTTGGTGCTGTCGATCACCAGGACCCGCTCCCGGCCGGCGCGCAGAAACCCGCTCGGCATTTCTGCGTCGAAGTTCATGACGCCTTTGTGGAAAGAAAGGGCCCCAGCCCCGAAAAAAACCTTGTCCGCATACACCGCGGCCAGGGCGTCGGCCGCGGCATTGCCGGAAAGATCGTGGCTCGCGTGACGGTAGATGCCTCCCGTCAGCCGGACGCGGACGCCCGCGCTTCCGGCAAGCTCTTCCAGCACGGCAAGCGACGTAGTTACCACGGTTACGTCGCGCTTAGAAGCCAGGTGCCGCGCGACATATCGGGTCGTGGTCCCGGAGTCGAGCACGACGGTTTCCCCGTCTGAGACCAGCTTCGCCGCCTCGCGGCCAATGGCGTCCTTCGCGCCGGCCATCTTCGCCGAACGTTCTACGAAGCTCTTTTCAAGAGAACCGGAGGGCGCGACCATCGCGCCTCCAGGAGTTCGAATCACCAGGCCGGCGTCGACCAGCTTGTGTAGAGCGCGGCGCACCGTCATCTCCGAGACGGCAAACTCGGCCGCCATTTCTGCGATCGACGCGGTACCTCTTTCCTTCAGAAAGAGCAGCACCTCGTCTTTGCGGTCCGGCGGCGCGGCGGTGTTGTGAGAATCAATCATTCTTAATGTGATTATGTAACACAGCTTACGCGATCCCCGTCAAGGTTTTCTAGAGGTTCCTGAGGAAGAGCTTGCCCCGGGCGCTGTTTCCCCTGTTTCCCGCAGACTGCATTTCCTGATTTTGGTCCGCGGCCCGGAAGAGCCGTGTGATCTCCTTAGCGAATGGCGCCTGCCGCCGCTGCATGGGAGGACCGCGCTTCCGCCTTGGTCGCTGTGGGAGCGGGGCGTCGGCACGCATGTGCACACGCCGGAATCAGGGCAGGGCCGGCCGTCGTTGTTAAGCCCGCGCCAGGCCTCACCGTTAATGGATCGGAGCTTCGCCGCCTGCTCCCGGTTTGTTCCTGGCCAGCAAGAAGGAGAGGAAAAACATCAACACGGAAATCGCGGCCAGAAGCGCGTAGGCATCCACATAGGAAATGGCTTGCGCCTGAGTCAGGAGCATGCCGTAGATCCTCGAGACGGCCTGCTGCTGCGCCGAATGCAGGCTTAGCCCGGCGTGCATCAGGCGGTTCGCGACCGCGGCGGTCGCAAGATGAAAGCGGGTAGAGCGCGTGTACTCAGCCAGAACCGACTGATGATACTGGCTTCGGCGCGCAATCAGCGTAGTCATCGCCGACGTGCCCACGCTTTGCCCCATGTTTCGCATGAAATTCATCATGCCGGCGGCGGCGTTATTTTTCTCTTTGGGGAGGCCGATATAGCCGGCCGTCGTAAGGGGCACGAACAGAAAGCCGAGCGGCAGGTACTGCAGAATTCTGATCCAAGTAGCCGCAGGAAAACTGATGAACACCTCAAGGCTCTTAGCCGAAACATACATCCCCAACGCCAACGTGATCCACCCGAAGGCGAGCAGGTAGCGCGCCTGGTAGCGCGTGAGGAGCCAGCCAACCACCGGCAGAAGGAAGAGGAGGATGAAGGCTGCGGCAGACAGCACCATGCCCGCTGCTTGGGCCGTATAGCCCATCAGCGTCTGCAGGAACTGGGGAAGAAGCACCGTCGAGCTGAACAACACGATACCCACGACGAAGAACATCAGGCTGGTGCTTGCAAAGTTGAAGTGCTTGAACAAACGGACATCCACGATGGGCTCGTTGTGAAACCATTCCCAGACCACGAGCGAGACCAGGCCAACCGCGGCCGCGACGACCAGCATGGTGATGAAGCGTGATCCGAACCAATCGTCCTCTTGCCCCTTGTCGAGGGCGACCTGAAGGGCTCCAACTCCGATTGCCAGCAGCGCGAAGCCCATGTAATCGAATCTTCCCACGCCCTTTTTCGTCCGCGCCAGATAGGGGGGATCTTGGACCAGCTGTTGGACCAGCAGAATGGCCAAGATGCCGACCGGAACATTGATATAGAAAATCCAGCGCCAGGAATAGTTGTCCGTGATCCATCCGCCGAGCGTCGGACCGATTGCAGGCGCGCAGACGGCGGTAATGCCGTACATCGCAAAGGCCAGTCCGCGCTTTTCCGGGGGGAACGTGTCGGCGAGAATGGCCTGCGCCATGGGCTGCAGCCCTCCCCCAAAGGCGCCCTGCATGACGCGAAACAAAAGCAGCATGCCCAGACTGGGAGCGACGCCGCATAAGAACGAGCTGGCGGTGAAGAGCAGGATACAGGCCAGGAAGAAGCGCTTGCGCCCCAGCCAGCCCACGAGGAAGCCGCTGATCGGAAGCACGATGGCATTGGCAACCAGATAACTGGTCAACACCCACGTGCTCTCGTCATTGCTTGCGCCCAGACCGCCTGCGATGTGCGGGAGCGCCACGTTCGCAATGCTGGTATCGAGGACTTCCATGAAGGCGGCCATCGACACCACCACGCCGATGATCCAGGGATTCGCCTTCGGCTTCTCCGCCGCCCGGGAGACCGCGATGGAAGTGGCTGCGCTCATCGGACCCTCACGTTGGGCTCAACCGACAGCCCTGGCTTCAGCAGACCTTCGGCATTGAAATCCCGTCCAGGAGTGCGATCGAAATCGATTCGCACCGGCACCCGCTGCACGATCTTCACGTAATTGCCCGTCGCATTTTCAGGAGGCAGCAAACTGAACACGGATCCCGTGCCCCCGCCGAGATTGGTTACGTGTGCTTTCCAGCTGCGCCCGTATGCATCCACCTTGATCTCGACGGGCTGGTCTGGCCTCATGTGCTCGAGCTGGGTCTCTTTGAAGCTGGCCCTTACCCAGACGTCGTCGAGCGGGACAACATCCACCAGTTCCTGGCCGATGCTCACGTTCTCGCCGACTTCGGCGGACTTCTTTCCCACGATGCCCGTTACCGGAGACCGGATAATCGTGTAACTGAGGTTCCGTTCCGCCTGGTCCAACTCGGCTCGGCGTTGCTCGACTTGCGCGTTTGCAGCCTCGGCCCGGGCGCGCGCCACCGATATTTGTTGCGGAGCCGTTTGGGCGCCGCGCAGCTCGGCCTTTGCCTGTAAGAGCTTGCCTTTCGCCTGCTGAAGGGCCTGCTCGTCGGAGAGCGCTGTGGCCGTCGCCGAGACTACGCCGGCGCGATTGGCCTTGGCCGAGGCAAGCGCCTGGTCGTACTGTTGCCGCGAAATGTCTTCCTTGGCTACAAGCTGTTGATAGCGGACCAGGTCTGAGTCGGTTTTCTCCGCATTGGCTTCGGCCTGTAAGAGCCCGGCTTTGGCTGACTCGAGATTCTGTTCCGCTCCTTCGACGCCGGCTTCCGCGTTGTGGACTGCAGTCTCGCTCGAGTCAAGCGTGCTCCAGGCCGCCGCCGAGGCAACGGGAACGCTCCACCTCGAACCGGCGGCGCTGGCCACGGCATCGGCGAGGTTGGCCTTCGCCTGGTCCGCGGCGGTCCGGTAGTCTTTGGGGTCGATGACCACCAATACATCGCCGGTATGGACCATCTGGCCTTCAATCACCCGCACCTCTTCGACCTGGCCGTTGATGCGGGCGCTGAGCGGCATAATGTGTCCGTCGACCTGCGCGTCATCGGTGTCCTGGTAGAGAAAGAGATTGCGAAGGAAGTAGCTGCCAACCAGCGCGATGACCAGCAGGGCCCCGGCGACCAGGAGCGCCTTCCTCCGCCTGCGTGGGCGGCTGGTTCCGGTACCTGCGCCGTCTTTTTCGTTCGCCTCGACCGCGACAGCCTCGAGCGCGTCGTCGAGCTCGACCGCCGGTGGTCCGTTGTGGTCGAGCACTTCCACTTCGTGGCCTTCCTCATGTGCGGTGTTCTGTGTCATCACTTTCCTCCGAGATACTGGTTGTAACTTGTGCGCCCAACCCCGAGCGCGCGCGCCAGCGACAGCTTGGCAAGGTTATGGTTGTAAAGGCTGGTAATGTATTGGTCGTTGGCGCCGGCGAGAGACTGCTCGGCCTGCACCACCTCGACCGTGTCGGTCACGCCGGAGGCAAAGCGGTCTTTCGATCGCGCGAGATTCTCATTGGCGAGACCGACATTCTGTCCTGCAACCACGACCTGTTCCCTGGCGGCATTCAGGTTGAGAAAAGCGGTGCGCACGTCGTAGTCAATCTGGCCGCGGATGTTTTCTGCTTCCGCCTTGCGCTGCCGCAGTTGGCCTTCGGCCTGGGTTATGTCGCCCTTGATGCGGCCGCCGGTGAAGACGGGGATGTTGACCCCGGCCTGAAACGCGAAAGTACCGTGCGACTGGCTGAAGGTCGTCCCCACGACGCCATAGTCGCCGCCGGCCGCGAGCACCGGAAAACGCTCGCCTCTCGCGGCGGACAGGCCCTGGGCCGCGGCTTTTTCCGCGTCGAGTGCGGCGCGGAAGTCCTGGCGCGACCGGTACGCCATCTGCAGCGCTTCCTCGACGCCCGGCGGATTGATGTCGGAATAGGGGAGTTGGTCGGCAAGGTCGAACTCCTGCCCGAGCGGCAGTCCGATGGCGCGCGCGAGTTCGAGCTTTGCCACCGCGAACTGGTTGCGCGCGACGCTGAGGTTGTACTCCTCGGTGTGCAGTTGGACCTCCGTCCGGGTCACGTCGATGCGCGGGGCGGTGCCGGCCTGTTCCTCGTCCCGCGCCTGCTCATGGAGGGCCCTCGCGTTCGCGACCTGTGCCTGCTGCGCGGAGATGCGCGAGTCGGCCGCGATCACCTCGAGATAGGCATTGCCGACCGCCAGGGTGACCACGTCAAGAACGTCGTTGTAGCTGAGTCCGGCCGCCTGTTCCGCCGTGCGGGCCGCCCGGAAACGCTGGATCGACTCGAGGCTGAACAGGGTCTGGCTGAGGCTTCCATCGGCGGAGCTGTAACTGAACGGACCCACGACTTTCGGAATCCCCGGCAGCCTTAAGCCGATGGTTGCCAGATCTACCTGCGCAACGTTCTCGGAAGCCCCCACGCTCGCCTGAGGCAGCAGCTTACTGAGCGCGAGCAGCCGCTGGCCGCGCGCGATGCGGGCATTTTCCTCGCTTTCAAGGGTCGCAAGGTTATAGCGGAGGGAACGGGCAACGGCGTCCCGGAGGGTCAAGTGCAGAACGTCCGTCGTTGCCGGGCCGCTCGGCACGCTTCCGGCGAATGCGCCGGCGGCAGCGCTCTGGCTTGTTCCGTAAGCGGCCGTGCTCCCCATGCCGGAACCGGACTGCGCCGCGGCCCCGACACCGAAACACACGACCGCCGCCATGGCCAAGCTTGGCAGTAAACGGGGCCTGGTCAGCGCGAATTGGGCTGCATCACTCATTTCACCTCGCCTCCTGAAGTTTCTGCCCCGCCCTGCGGGACAGCTGTTTGAAAACAAGCCTGGTGAAGACGTCGCGGCAACGGAACTTGACGCCCTGTTTCATCAGTTGAAGGAGAACTTCCTCGCCTTCCCGGCTGATACTGGTTATCTGCTTCATGTCCACGACGAACTCCCGGCCGTCGAGGTGCGTTCGCGCTTTTTCGCATGCCGTCCACAGTTCGGCTGCCCAGGGGGTTATGAGTTTGCCCTCCAGAACCAGCCGGCACTCGCGAGGGCCGTCAATGAGAGAGATCTTCAACATTTGGTTTTCCTGACGCATGGGCATAAAGGCAAGGAGCTTGCCAAAGCGAAAAGGCCGTAAGCCAATGAATTGGCTGGCGCGGTTTTCGCGCGGACGTGTCGAACCGCCAAGGTGTTGAAACCGGTTCAACAGTCAAATCAACAGTTGAATGGCCCGGGGGAAGACTAGACCGGAGTCAGGAATGAACCCAGTGGGACAAGTCGCGACCGGCGTCCGCAGACAGGCAGATTAGGAGTGACCGGGGGCGTGCATTTGCGTCGGTTGAAGGATTTCCGCCGGCGTCGACATGGAGGACCCGCCCGCAGCGGTTAAGCGTACTGCGCGGGATCAATGCCGAATTTCTTCATTCGGGACAGGAGCGTGGTGCGATTGATGCCCATGCGTGCCGCAGCCCCGTCCGCGCCACCCACGCGGCCCTTGCTCTCGGTGAGCGCGCGCACGATTTCTTCGCGCTGCCGGCCCGCGCGTTCGTTGCCGGGAGCAGGGGTCGCATGCAGGGCATGGAGGGTTTCCTTCACAATGCGCGCAATGTCGTCGGGGGCTGAATTGGGGGTCCTGGCAGCGGGCGCCTCGGCGTCGGCTCTGCGAAGCGCATCGAGCGGCGCCTCGAGAGACTTACCGCGGGTTATGATCACCGCCCGCTCGATGAAGTTCTCAAGCTCACGGACGTTGCCCGGCCAGTCCCAGGAGGTGAGCCCTTTCATGACTGCCGGCGAGATGGATTCGATCTTCTTCTGCATTTGCTTGGCGAACTTTTGCGCGAAGTAACCCACCAGCCGTGGGATGTCCTCCCGGCGCTCCCGCAAGGGCGGTATTCGTATGGGGAAGACATTCAAGCGGTAATAGAGATCGCTGCGGAATTCGCGGTCGGCAATCATCGTTTCAAGGTCGCGATTGGTTGCTGCGACCAGGCGGACATTGACCCGCCGGGTGTGCGTGCTTCCCAGCCGTTCAAACTCGCGCTCCTGCAGGGCGCGCAACAATTTCGGCTGGATTTCGAGGGGAATGTCTCCCACCTCGTCGAGGAACAGCGTGCCCTGGTCTGCCAGCTCCAGTCGACCGACTTTTTGGCTGATGGCGCCCGTGAAAGCCCCTTTTTCGTGTCCAAACAGTTCGCTCTCCACCAGGCCCGTAGGAATCGCGGCACAATTCAGTTTCACAAAGGTGCGGTCTTTCCGCCGGCTGCGATCGTGAATCGCGCGGGCGATCAACTCCTTGCCCGTGCCGGTTTCGCCGAGCAGGAGAACGGTGGAATCGCTGGAGGCAACCGTTTCGGCAAGCTCAAGAACATGATTCAATGCGGCGCTATTGCCGACGATGTTCTCGAAGTTCATCTCGCTGCGGATTTCTTCCTCGAGGTAGAGCTTCTCCTGCGCGAGCCGGTCTCTGAGTTCGGAAATCTCTTTGTAGGCCAACGCGTTCTCAATGGCGATTGCGAGCTGCCCGGCGGCCTGGGTCAGGAACTCGACATTTTCCTGCGTGAACGACACCTCGGTGGTCCGAGCGATGCTCAGGACCCCGAGCGCCCGGCCTCGATGGACCAGCGGAATCAGGCAGATTTTCTTGACGCCTTCGCCGACCATTTTGTCGTAGAGCTCGGGAGGGACCTCGGATGGGTCGAAGTGGTCGATCATGGCCGGCTTCAAGGTGTCAAGGACCCGTCTGCCGGCGCCGGTTATGGTGAGGACGTCTTCTTCTTGCAGCAGTCCTTTCCCGCCGGGAAAATCCAGAGCAAATAACCTGGATGTGGTCGACGATGCATTCGCCAGCGATACGGCAACGGCGTCGCACTGCATCACCTCGCGGATGTTGCCTCCGATGGCGCGCAACAGCTCCCGGAGCTTCAGGTTGGAAGTGATTCGGCTGGTCAGGTTCAGGAGCAATTGCAGGCGGTCGTTCTGGCGCCGCAAACTCTCTTGCGCCTCCTGGGCGCGCCGGAGATTCAAACCATCATCGAGCGCGAAGGCGACGACGCGCGCGACCAGCCGCAGGAAGCCAATCTCTTCCCCGGTGAACGGGTCGACGGCGTCGCGGCTGATTCCGAGAACACCTAACCGACGATGCGGGGTGGTCAAGGGTACGCGAATTCCCGAACCGAGGCCGACTGTTTTGGCCCACTCTCTGAACCTCGGAAATCGATCTTCCTTATCCCAATCGGCAGTATGGAGCGGGTCCTGGCTGTCTACGGCTTGCGAGCTGGGCAGTTCTTCAGTGGGCAGGTCCGGCAATTGCAGCGGCCCCTTGCCCCACACGCGATATTCGATTTCCCGGGATTTTTCTTTCAGCACCGTCAGGTAGAGGTGGTCGAAAGGGAGAAAATTCCCGATCTCTTCGGCGAGAATCCTGGCTACGTCCTCGGGTTCGCAGCAGGTGCACAGCGCCTGGCTGATTCGCAGCACTGCATCATAGTGTTGACTGCTGTTGTCCCGAGTGGCGATGGCGTCTCGACTCATTTCCGGTTCCCATCCGGACGCTAGCGGGCGTCGGGCGAACCACCCCCGACAACCTTACAAGATGATGCAATTCTGTCAAAGGTCGCAGCCCGTGTCTAACCGGTGAAGGGGGGATCGGTTGCAGTGCTCCTCCGGCTGGGGAGCGCCCGGCGCAGAGACCTCAGGGTTTCTGCCTCTGCGCCGGTCGAGGTGATGGACGACGTGCAGCGGTGGTGCGTATTAGAATCCGCAACTCCCGCCGTTCCCGTCCTGATTTCCCTGACTTCCGCCGGAACGGGGAATCGCGCCCTCGTCAAACAGGCTGGAAAGATCATTGGCGTGTATCGCATCGCCCAGGAAGAACGGCTTCGTCGCGTGGAAGATTTCCTGCATGGTGCGTACGTCGGAGGAGTGAGTAAGGAAGACGTCGCTTGCAAAGGGAACGCCGCCCTCGTTGGGATGAGCGTCGGGAGAAATGACGATTTCGCCAATCGTGTGGTTCAAATCGTCCGGGTTGTCGTCGGCGACCCCATCCCCCTCGGTCTCGTCCCACCAGAGGATGATGGCGCCGTGGTCCTGGTAGGCCCTGGAAGCCATGATCGCCGGAACGATGAGCTTCAGGAAATTGTCGCCCTGGGCGATGTTAGCCGCGTCCCCGGTCAGGCCCATGAACCCGTTCGCGAGCGCGGTGTGCTGATCGTTGTACTGGTCGGGCGTGATCCAGTTGTATTGCGCCGTGGTGTTGTTGGCGAGATCGACGAACAACTGCTGCAGCGGAGCGTATTGGCGGGACAGCGGATTGGCCGTCGTCGGGTCGTTGCCGCCGTTGCTGTCGGTAAAGAACGCCATGGGATTGTGCTTGACGGCATAGTTGAACTGCGTCGAGCCATTGAACTGATTGACGCCGCTGACAAAGTTTCCCGAGAGACTATTGATGGGAACCGTCCACTGACTCCGCGGCCGAACCACGTTGTCCAGAGAGGTGCCATCTGCGACCAGGTCGATGTCTTCCTGATACGACTTCCAGCTTACCCCGCAGCGCGTGAGGAGGCGAACCAGGTGCAATTGGTTGTCCTGGTTTTGAATCGCGCCGCTGCCGGATTGAGGAGAGAAGGGGTCCGCGTCGTTGAACACCCCGAAATTGGTGGCCGCCTCCGCCCACAAATAGTTGGGCTCGGAAGGGTGAATGTGGGGGTTGTTTCCGCCATCGGTAGTCAGGACGTTGCGGTAATTGGTTGCGTAGGCCACCTGCCTGCTGATGTTGACCGTGCGGCCGTTAATGACGGCAGTCGCGGTGCCGTTCACCAGGCTGTTGGTGAAGGGAGCGTTTGGGTTCTGGAAAAGCTGCTGGATCGGGCCCGAGAACTGATTGGCCGGCTGCGTCCAGTTGTGGTTTTCTAACGCGATGACGAACACGGTCTTGACTTGCGCGTTGCTCGGAAGACTGAGCACTCCCATCAGGGCAACTACCCCTAAGATGGCTATGCGGCGGATCTCATGCATTGGGTTCCTCCAGAGAATTTTGGCCACGTCGATTCGCCGGAATTTGTTTTAGAAAGACGCGATTCGAATGGCTATCGGATGGCCTCGGAAGGCTAACAGGACAGTTGTTTAACGAGAATGAACAGAGTGTTATTTTTTCGTGAACGGTTAAATTTGCACAAAGGTTCGCGCTGAGGTTGCCGCCGTCCCCAGACTGCAACTGTGTTAATGTGGCCCCTGCCGAAGACCCTCGATTGGCGAACCTGCAAACGGCGACCTGAACGCGGCGCTGTTTGTATGCGCGCATGGGTCAACCGTGCGGGTGGTACCCAGTGAATCGAACGGTGCTTTCGCTCTTCGGGGCCGAGCCATTTAAAGTCGGTGGCATTGAAATGTTTGCTCGCGAGCTGTCCTCGCAGCTCGCCGAGCGCGGCTGGAAGAGCGTGCTCTGCTTTTCCGGCCCGCCCACCGAAGAGGTGCGACGGTACTTGGACTTGCCGAGCATTGCCTTGGAAGTGCTGCCCAACCCCGCGCGGTTGGGGTGGCAGCCGATCCGGAGTTTGTGCGGAATCCTGAGTCGGCATCGTCCAGAGATCGTTCATCTTCAATTCACGCCTTTTCTGAGCCTTTACCCCTGGCTCGCCCGGCTTCAATCGGCGAGGCGCGTCTATTTCAGCGACCACCACTCGCGGCCGGCGCCCTATGTCGCCTGCCGCGCCGCGCTCTGGAGACGGGCGGTGTCCAGTTCCATCAACCTGCCCATGACGGCGGTCATCTCCGTCAGCGAGTTCAATCGTGGATGCCTCACTACCACCGGGCTCCTGCCCAGCAAGCGGATTCGCACCATTTATAACGCCGTGGACCTTGCTCGTACCAACGGCGACGCACAAGCGGGCCTGGCCTTTCGCCGAAAGCACTCCATTCCGCTTGACTGCCCGCTCGTGGTCCAGGTGAGCTGGATCATTCCCCAGAAAGGCTTCCCCGATTTGCTCGAGGTGGCGCGCCTGGTGCTCGCTCAAAACCCCGACGTGCGTTTCTCTTTTGTGGGCGAGGGCGCGTACCGCAAGGAATATATGCAACGGACCCGTGAGATGGGGTTAGAGGATCGGGTCATTTGGACTGGCTTGGTCGTAGACCCTCTGGGGGAGGGCGTTTTCCACGCTGCCGACGTGATCTGCCAGCTTTCCCGCTGGCAGGAAGCGTTCGGCTGGACGATTGCGGAGGCCATGGCCTGCAACAAGCCGTTGGTCGCCACCCGCGTCGGTGGCATCCCGGAACTCGTCAAGCACGGCGAAACCGGCTTCTTGGTCACTCCAGGCGACGTTGAATCAACCGCCGAACGGATCCTCGAGTTCCTCCGCGATCC
>Ga0123356_10001353_pt1 | contig 27104 bp, 24 predicted proteins | sample TergutEmb28metaG_2_FD_92546 | JGI IMG/M metagenome (GOLD analysis project Ga0123356, IMG submission 92546) | Embiratermes neotenicus P3 segment gut microbial communities from Petit-Saut dam, French Guiana - Emb289 P3 | ecosystem: Host-associated > Arthropoda: Insects > Digestive system > Gut ...
CCAAGGAAAAAAAGAATTGTGCCTTTTGGGCTCATATCGGCGGCGGCGGTCGTGCTGATTATGTTCGTCGCTTACAGGGGCGGCCCTCTCGGCATGTTCACCAACTCCTCCGGCGCGAGCCCGAACGCCGAAAGCTTCGCCTCAAGGGACTACCCGGGGGAAATTCTTGCGGCTCCGGACGGCAACTTTGGGGGAGAGCCGAAAAGAGCCGAAGGCGGCGGCGCCGAAACCAAAGAGGGCGGATATCAGTACATGCAGGACGCAGCAGACGAAGCGGCGCCGGCACCGGCGGCCGAAGCCGAAGCCGAAGCGGATTCGGGGATTATATCCGATGTTTCGTTCTGGGAGGCCAACCTCGATTTGGCGGTTGAGTGGCTGTACAGGATAAATTTGGGCGAAGGCGGAGACGTCGGGGACATTTTGAAAGATATCGAAATTTACAGAGCCGACCCGGAGGGCAGGTTTTACGTCGCCGGCCTTGGCTATAAGAACAAATTGGAAGAAAATATGAGCGGCGCCGGAATAAGCGCCGAAGCGGACTCCGCATATAACCCGAACGCGGGGGCGGCAGACGAAAAATATATAGCGATCTTGTGCTATTACTAAAAAAATTTTGGAGGATATATGCCGTTATATAAAACAGACAGGGTAAACGAGGGTATGCTCAGGGAGATGTCGCAGATAGTGCGCGAGGTGAAGGACCCGCGGGTAAATTCGGGGCTGGTGACGATAACCCGCTGCGATGTGAGCAGGGATCTGAAATTCGCGAAAATTTATTACAGCGTCTTGGACGGCGATTTCGCCACGGTGCAAAAGGGCCTGATTTCGGCGAAGGGGTACATAAAATACGAGATAGCCCAAAGGCTGAATTTGAGAAACACCCCGGAGCTCACGTTTATCTCGGACGATTCAATGGAAAAGGGCGCCAAAATCTCAAAAATATTGAGCGAAATGATAATTCCCGACGAAGAGTAAAGGAGAAAAAAATGAAATTTAAAAACCTGTTATTATTTGTCATGATTGTCCTGACCGCGTCGGCGGCCGCCGTGTTTTCCGGCTGCAACTCCGACGAGGGCCAAAATAAATCAAACGCTCAAAGCGACGGCGCGAAAACGTCCGCGGATGCCGAAACAAAAGTGGAAATCGGATATGAGGCGCCCGATTTTGAGGTCGAGCTGCTCGGCGGCAAAACCGCTAAACTCTCGGATTACCGGGGGAAGGCGGTGCTGATCAATTTCTGGGCCACGTGGTGCGGACCCTGCACGGGCGAAATGCCGGACATTCAAAGGCTCTCGGAGGCGTTTGCGGGCGACTTGTCCGTGATTGCGGTAAACTGCAGCGAAAAAAAAGACAAAGTCGAAACTTTCATCGCGGATAACGGCTATACTTTTGACGTGGGGCTCGATGAAAGCGGGGCAATTCAAAAAAAATATCCCGCAAACGGGATTCCGTACAGCATCATCGTAGATCCCGCCGGAATAATAACGGAAATCCATCTCGGGGCGGGCGGCGATATGTTTTCCGTTTATGAGAAAGATGTAAACGCCGCTTTGGGAAAGTAGGCGGAAATCTGAAATAAAGGAGGGCAAAATGAACGAAAAAGACAATATTTCCAAAACAAAAAAAAAGAAACCTTCAAAAGCCGCCAAAGCGGTAAAGACGATATTTTTTGTGAATTTTAAAATATTTTCCTATGTGATCAACGTGATACTCACCATTCTTCTCATCGCGATAATCACCGGGGGGATAGTGGCGGGGACTTTTCTGTTTTATGTCGTCAACTATATAGACGCCACAATGCCCGATTTGGCCACAATGTCCAGCGTATCCAACCTCACAACCATCATATACTACTACGAGTACGAGCAAGGCGACAGATTCGACAAAATAAAACCCCCTCAACTAAAGGAAATGGAACGGCTGTACGGCTCGGTGAACCGGACCTGGATCAAATACAGCGAAATCACAAAAAACAACACATATATCGTGGACGCTTTCATCGCCCTTGAAGACCGGAGGTTCCGGGAGCACAAAGGCGTCGACTGGGTGAGGACCGCGGCCGCCGCGGGAAACTTTTTCATGCCGCGGGAAGGTTCCGGCACATTCGGCGGCTCGACCATCACCCAGCAGTTGGTGAAGCTGATGACGGATGACGACGACCAGACGATCCAGAGAAAAATACAGGAAATACGCAGGGCGACGTATATAGAAAGCCGGACGAGCAAAGATGAGATTCTGGAAAATTACCTGAATACCGTCTTTTTGTCAAACGGGTGTTACGGGGTACAGTCCGCAGCGAACACTTTGTTCAACAAGGACGCCTGCGACCTGAATCTTATAGAAGCCGCCGCTATCGCCGCCATCGTGCAGTCGCCCAGCAAAATGAACCCCATAACCAGGCCCGAGCGAAACAAAGACCGCCGCGACGAATGCCTGAAAAATATGCTGGCTTACGGGCTGATAACCAAGGAGGAATTCGACGGGGCGTATGACAAGGAACTCGTGATAAACCGGCCCGAGAATTCATATGTGGAAACCGTGAAATCCTATTACGTGGACCAGATCATAGAAGACGTGACGGCGGCCCTTATGAAAAAATACGGATACACGAAGGCCCAGGCCTCAAACAAAATATATTCCGGCGGCTACAAGATATACAGCTGCATGGATCCGTATATACAAAACGTCATGGAATGGGTCTATACCCACGACGAATATTTTCCCGCCCAGCCCGCGGGAGCGCTCAAGTACCAGTCCGCAATGGTGGTCCTCGACCCGTACAACGGCGACCTGCTCGGAATCGTCGGGGGCAGGGACGAAAAAGTGCAGAGAGGCTTAAACCGCGCCTCGGGTTCTTTCCGCCAGGCGGGTTCCTCGATAAAACCGGTTTCGGTTTACGCCCCGGCGATCGATTTAAACGTCATAAACTGGGGGACGCCCTTAGACGACAAGCCCACGATGACGCTGCGCAACAGGCCGTGGCCCCCGAATTATCCCGCCGGCAACGAGGGCCTGATATCGCTGACCAGGGCCGTGGCCGTTTCAAAGAACACAATCGCGGTATCGGTGCTCCGGGACCTGACACCCGAAGTTTCATTCAGGTTTATGTACGACCAGTTGAATATAAAATCCCTTGTGGAGGAAAAGGTGCTGCCCAGCGGGGAAGTTCGCTCAGATATAGATTACGCCCCGCTGGCTTTGGGCGCGATGACATACGGGGTGAGCGTCTACGATCTCACGGCGGCCTATTCGATGTTCGTCAACAACGGCATATATACAAAACCGCGTTCCTACACATTGGTCACGGACCAGGACGGCAACGTGATTTTGGACAACACGCCCGAAAAAAAATTGGTGATCGAGGCGGAGACCGCCTGGATTATGACCAAGCTGTTGAAAGGGGTGGTCGAAAACGGCACGGCGCGGGGGCTCAAGATGAAAAACAAGATCGAAGTGGCCGGCAAGACGGGCACCACCAACGAAGAATACGACCGGTGGTTTATCGGGTATACCCCGTATTATCTGTGCGGGTGCTGGTTTGGCTATGATATGCCCAAATACATGAACGTGCCCGCGGGAGACGGAAACCCCCCGATGCTGCTTTTCAATTATGTGATGGACACGATACACGCCGATGTATACGGCAATCCGAAAACATTCGAAGATCTTCCCACCATAATCGAGGCGAAATACTGCAAAATGTCGGGAATGGCCCCCGGGCCGTACTGCGGCTGGACGGACACCGGATACTATTCCAAGAGCAGCATGCCGACGGATATGTGCGAAAAATGCCGCTATGTACCGCCGGTTGAGCAGGAAACCGAGGAAGTGAGCGAACCCGCGGACGCCGACGGGACAAACGGACCCGCGGACAACGCGCCCGAAACGCCGGGCAGCTCCATAAGACCCGACTTGACAAAACCGGAAGTTCCCTCCGTCGAACAACACACGCCCGGATATACCGAGCCGGAAACTCCCCCCCAAGCCACGCAGGAGCCTCCTGTCTTCACCGAAGAAGAAACGATACCCACGGAGGAACCCGGCAATACGGACAACCCAGGCGCTCCGAATCCCACGGAGGAACCCACATTGGGCCACGACGATCAAAACGCAGGGGAGGAGTAGCATATGGGCAGATATTTTAAAACATTCGCCCTGCTCTGCGCGGCGGCGCTGGTTTGCCGATTTTGCCTTTGCGCGGACGCCGCCCCGCGAAACGACGTGGGCGATTTCAAGGACGTTTCTTCGGGCGACTGGTACTTCGAGTATGTGAAGCGCCTGTATGAGGGGGGGATTGTAAACGGAGTGGCGCAGGACTCCTACGCCCCCGGGGCAGAAGTCCAAACGAGCGAGCTCGCCGCCTTGATTGCGCGGTACCTCGGCCTTGAATACGCGGCTCAGAAAAGCCGGGATTTTTTACAGCGAAATGAAATCGAAGGGGCCGATCTGTGGTATTCGGGGTATATAGGGCTCATGTTCGATTTGGGGATCTTTGCCGAGGCTGAGTTGTCCGGCTACGGCATAAAGCTGATGGACGGAGGTATGGGGGGCGCGGCGATATCAAAGGGCGCGGCGGCGGCTTTGGAGGCGCCGGTAAAGAGGATGGATGTGGCGAAATTTATCGCGAAATCGTTCGAAATCAAAAAAGGCAGGACCCCGACAAATTTTCTCAAAAGCGAAATAAGCGGAAACGGCAACGAATTCATAACCGGCGGCGGATACGACCGCGAAATCCTGGAGCGAATCAAATCCATGATAAGCGACTATTCCGATATCCCCGGTCAGTACCGCGAATATTTTTTGAAATGCTATTACAACGGAATAATCCGGGGCGACGAGAAGGGCCGGGTTTTGCCCGCCCACACTTTAAAAAGGGGAGAACTCGCCAAAATCATAGCTTCGGTGCTGTATTTTGATCTGAGGGGGGATGAGCTCCGGGAGCTTCCGGCGGCGTGCGCCATAGGGCAAAGCGACTGCTATATTTCCCCCGCGGACAACTCGCGTTCTCTCAAGCCGGACAAAGCGGAGCGGATTCTGTCCGAGCAGGCGAAAAATATCAGAACGGAAAATCAAAAAGATTTTGTAAATGTGGTCGTGGAGCAAAAAAACATAATTCCGGCGGGGTATTTGAGCGAAATATATGTCTACGCCTACAACACCGGCGGCGAGCCCGCGGAAATCGGAAAGTCAAACTGCGCGTCCAACCCGGATGAATATTTTCCCAGGGAAGCGGCTTTCGCCCTTTCCAAAACGAACCGGTCCGGAGAGCTCGGATTCGTCTATTTGATTTTGCGCGACCTGGCGAAAAACGGAGAAGTAGCGGGAGCGCTTAAATACGATATCGGTCAAGACGGCAATCTCAAAAGTATTCCGGCGTATAATCTGCCGTGACGGGCAAACTGTGTCAGATTTATTAATTTACATTGTATGTAAAGAAAATTATTTCCGCATTCTGTTGACAACATCAAAAATTTTGACTATAATAAATAAAAATATAATTTTACGGAGGTCATTTCATGAAAACAAACAAAAGGCGCATCATGTCCGCCGCGCTGGTCGTCGTGATGATTTTATCGGTTTCCACTTTTATCGCCTGCGGCGAATCGGAATCGGAACAGGATATAATGGTGAATATGAAAATAACCGGGTCTGACAGGGAAATTTGCGATATGCCCCTGAAGCTGACGGGCACTCCGAGCGAGCTCACGGTTCTGGCCGCCACGCGGAAGATGTGCGTCGATGTTCAGGAAGTCGAATTTGACTATGACGTGCAGCTCGACGCAGTCAAACGGATAGGCGCGGATATAGTCGAATTTTTCATAAACGAATACCCCACGGAGGAACCAGTGACGGAAGCGGTTGAGGAAGCGACGGAGGAAGGCGCCGAGGAACAGACTACAGAGGCCGCAGCCGTGGTGCACGATTTCTATTATGACTGGGTATGCACGATAAACGGCGTCGAATCGACGATTTCCGACACTGTAAAAGAAGGCGACAGTATCGTGTGGGAGTGGAAGCAGGTTCAAAGGGAATTGGACAAATAACGACAGGCGAATTCTATCCGAATTGTACCGTAATGGATACGGTACAATTCTTTTGAGGTTTTAAAATGTTTCGATATTTTACCCCGGACTTCATATTTGACCGCATCCAGGACATCGATTTCGATTCCCTGAAGAAAAAAAACATAAAGGGGCTCATATTCGACATAGACAACACCCTTGTCTCCTACAGGCAGGAGCGGCCTACCAAAGAAGTTTCGGTTTTGATGGATAAATTAAAAACCGAAGGCTTTGAGATATGCTTTATCTCAAACAACAGCCGGCAGAGAGTCGATGTATTCAATTCCGATTTCAATTTTTTTTCATATCCCGAAGCAAAAAAGCCCTCGGTAAAATTCATAAAAAGAGCGCTGTCCGCCATGGACTTAAAGGCGAAAAACGCCGCGTTTGTGGGCGACCAGCTGTTCACCGACGTCATGGCGGCCAAAAGGGCCAAAATCATGGCCATACTCGTGACTCCGATAGAACCTTTGGAAACCGTGTTTTTCAGGTTCAAGCGGTTTATGGAAAAACCGTTCATAAAAAGATATTACAGAAAACAAAGGAAAAAAAGCAAAAAGTTTAAACATAGTTCACATAAAAACGATATAATATATAATGAAAACGGTGATTGAAGTCACCCCGAATTTCAAAAAATCTGGAGGGTTTCGGAATTGTTGAGGAATTTACTCAATTTTGGCAAGCAGGATTTGATCGACCTTTTGTATTTTTTGCCTATATTTTTGATAACGATAACGGTCCATGAATGCGCCCACGGATATATAGCGTATAAGATGGGCGACCCCACCGCGAAAAACATGGGGAGGCTGACGCTCAACCCGCTGAAGCACATGGATCCCATCGGTTTTATCATGCTCATGTTTTTGGGATTCGGCTGGGCCAAGCCCGTGATGATAGATCCCCGGAATTTCAGAAACCCGAAAAAAGGCATGGCGCTCTCCGCGCTCGCGGGCCCCGTTTCGAATATTCTGATGGCGGTTTTCGGGGCTTTGGCGCTCGGGCTGATCAATTATTTCTATTTCAATTTCGCCGGGCAGGCCTCGACCTTTGTCGAAATGGCGCGCTGGTTTTTCAATTATTTCATAACGCTGAACGTATACTTCGCGGTTTTTAATTTTCTTCCCGTTCCCCCATTGGACGGCTCGAGGATAGTGAGCTATTTTCTGCCGTACAGACTCAGCTATTACTATAACTATATCGAGCGTTACGGATTTTTGGTGCTGATTGTGCTTCTGTACACGGGGATACTGAGCGTGCCGCTCCAGTTTTTATCCGGTCTGATAATTGGCGGGATCACCTATGTTTTGCGTTTGGCGCCCTTTTTATTGCTGTAAACGAAGATTTTGGAGGGAGAGTATGCCGGAGTATAAAATAGACTACAAGCTCGAAATATTCCAGGGCCCCTTGGACCTGCTGCTGCACCTCATCGAAAAAAACAAAATAGACATATTCGACATCCCCATATCCTCGATTTTGGAACAATATCTCGAATATATTCGCGTAATGGAAGATTTTGACCTGTATATCGCCTCGGAATTTGTCGACATGGTCGCAAAGCTGCTGTATATAAAAAGCAGGCTGCTTTTGCCGAAGCGGGAAAACGAACCCGACCCGAGGGAGGAACTCGTGAGAATTTTGCTGGATTATTCCGAGATAAAGAGGATATCCGAATATTTGTCGGAGCGCTTTGAGACATATAAGGGCAGATACGAGAAGCCCGAGGACAAAATTATCTACGAAGAAGACGAAAACTTTGCGGAAGCCCATGTCAAAGAAGCGATAAATCCGGCGGTGTTGTATGAGCTGCTCATGGCAATCGCCGCCAAAAAGCGGGACAGCCTGCCGCCCGCCATAGACTCTATAAAGATCTTGACAAGCAAAAAAAGCGTGACCATGGCGGAAAAGATCATTTCAATCGTCAGGCGGCTGTACAAATATGAAAGCCTCGATTTTCTGGGTTTGCTGAAAAGCGGCGGAAGCGGCAGCCGCGACGACATAGTGGCCACATTCGCGGCGGTTCTCGAGCTACTAAAGACGAACAGGATCGATATTTCCGGAGATAATATACTAAACTGCCGATTCACGTTAAACAAATCAAAATTACAAACGGGGGCCGGCAGAAGCGATGGAAGCGATGAATGATAGAAATTCAATGGAATCAGCGGAAAATATAATCGAAGCGGTGTTGTTTTCGGCGGGTGAACCCGTAAATTTTTCCGATATTCTGGATATCGCGGAAGATTTGGGCTTCGCGAAAGCCGATTTGAAAAATATGATCTTGCAATTCGCCGACGATTACAACGCAAAAAACACCGGGCTCGAAATCGTGGTCGCGGGCGGATATGTTCAGCTGGTGGCTCGGGCCGAGCATATAGAATACATAAAAAAAGTGCTGAAATCAAACGCGAGGCAGACCAAGAGCCTTTCAAAAGCGGCGCTCGAGATTCTCGCCGTGGTCGCGTATAATCAGCCGGTGACCAAAAATTACATAGAGCAGATGAGGGGCGTGGACTGCGCGTATATGATAGGCGCTTTGCTGGATAGGGGCTATATAGAGGAAAGGGGCAGGCTCGACTTGCCGGGCAAGCCGTATGTATATGGCACCACGGTGAAATTTTTGAGCCTCTTTGGGCTGTCCGATATTTCCCAGCTGCCGGAAATAGAAAAATTCAAAGGCGATATCGCAGGCGCCGAGGCGACTTGAGGGGTGAAATATGGTTTTCGTGTATGTCATGGCGGGGATAACCGCGTTTTTCGCGCTGATATTGTCCCTACAGCTTTCCGTGCGGGTGTGTTTTGACTCGGAGGCCAAAGATGAAATGAAGGTTTTCGCCAAAATAGGGTTCTATAAAATCCATATACTGCCTGCAAAAGAAAAAAAACCCAAGAAAATAAAGAAGCCCGCAAAAATAAAAAAAGCGAAAAAAATAAAAAAAATCGCGGAGCCGCCGAAAGAAAAAAAGAAATACGCAATAGGCGAAATTTTTGATTTGATAAGGGAGATAGGGACGGTTCTCGCCGGCAGGTTCAAAAAGCATTTTAAAGTAAAAATATATAAAATCAATGTGATACTCGCCGGCGATGAAGCCGAAAAAACCGCCATGCTGTACGGGGGAGCGATACAGTCCGCCTGCTATCTGCATGAGTTTCTGAACCGCAATTTCAAAATCCGAAAAAAAACGCACAGCGTAAAAATAATCCCGGATTTTTCCAAAAACCGGACGTCGTGCAATATAGATATAAAGTTTTCCATGAGGACGGCGCATATGACGGCTATGGGGATCGCCTCTTTGATAAAATTCCTGAAATTTTGGAAAAATCCCAAAAAAACAACTAATATTTCATAAAAAAGGGAGAAGAATTATGGCGGAAACAAATTTGAGCAAAATGATCGAAACGGCGCTTGAAAATCTCAAAAAGATGACTGATACAAACACCGTAGTGGGGGAACCGATAAAACTCCCGGGGGGCGGCACGGTCATCCCCGTATCAAAAGTATCCGTGGGGTTCGCTTCGGGCGGAATGGATTACAGCAGCAAGGCCGCGCCCGAAAAAGCCCCGAATTTCGGCGGCGGCACGGGTTCGGGCTTCACCATAACCCCCATCGCCTTTCTGGTGGTCGACGAGAGCGGCGCCGTCAATCTGCTAAATCTGAGCGCCACCGCCGCCCCCGAAAGCAAGGATCTGATCGGGACCATCAGCGGGCTCGTGGACAAGGCCCCCTCAATGGTCGAAAAAATCACGAAGATGTTCAAGAAGGAAAAAGAACCCGCAGCGGGCGAACAGCCTGAGGCGGCGCCTCTTCCGGAAGCCGGCGCCGGCGGCGACGGAGAATAAAAATGGCCGGTAACAATCAAAACAACAAAAACGACAACCCCCTAAACAATTTCAGCAAAAAGTTTTTTACCTTTCTTTCCGGTTACAGCACCAAAGACGGAAAAGGCGTGAAAAAAAAGAAAATAACCGACAAGGAGCGATACAGCCTGAAAGGTTTCTTTTTGGCCTATAAGTCGCAGTTCTGGAATCTGATAGTCGTAAATCTCATATATGCGCTTCTGCTGTCCCCTGTGGTATGCGGGATATTGGCTTTCATGGGAATTTTCGGCACGAGGGCGTCCGCCCCCTCCAATATATTTTACGCGCCCGTGTACGGGGCGCACCTGTGCTTTCCCACGCCCGCCACGGCAAATCTTGTGGGCATCTTCGGCTCGCAGGGCACGGTGGTGGCGGGAAACACCGTGACGAATACCTTATATATCATCGCGCTGTGCGTATTTTTGACGTTCGGCCCGGCAAACGCCGGAATGACGTATATTTTAAGGGCGTACACGAGGGGCGATTACGCCTATCTGTGGCATGATTTTTTCAGCACGATAAAAAAGAACTTTTTCGGGTCGATAGCGCTCGGTTTTGCCGATCTTGCGCTTATGGTTCTGCTGGGCTATTCGACATATGTGTATTATATGACCCCCGGAGGCTCGAATACCGCTTTGTTTTTATTGATGTTTGCCATGTGCGTCATATATTTCATCATGAGGTTTTATCTGTATATTCTGTTGATAACCTTCAAGCTGTCGCCGATAAAGCTGATCAAGAACGCCCTGATACTCGCGCTTTTGGGCATCAAGAGAAATTTTATGGCCATACTCGGAATTATCGCGCTCATGCTGCTGTATGTCGTCGTTTTCATATTTTCGATACCGTTCGGCATCATTGCGCCGTTTTTTATCATCATATCAAACGGCTCGTTCATTTCGTGCTTCGCCGCTTACCCGAATGTGAAAAAATACATGATCGACCCCTATTACGCCGAGCACCCGCCAAAGGACAAGGACAAATTGGTCATAGAAGACGAGCCCATATTCCTTGACAGATGATCTGTAAACATGAATGAATTTTTATACAAGCCCAAATACGCCATCACCGATGAAATTTTAAATTTAGCCGCGTTGATTGCCGCCAAAGTGGATGTGCTGACTATTCAAAGCGGTATGGAGCAAAACCCAAAATTGCTGCGGCTCAACCGCCTGCGCTCCATTCACTCGTCGCTCGCCATTGAAAACAATACTTTGTCATTGGAGCAGGTCACTGCTCTTTTTGAGGGTAAACGAGTAATTGCCCCTTTGCAGGACATCTGCGAAGCGCAGAACGCTTTTGAGGCATATAACCGTCTGCTTGAATTTGATCCTTATGACACTATGGATTTGCTGACCGCGCATCAAATCCTGATGAAAGATTTGGTGAAGGTGCCGGGACAGTTCCGTTTGGGAAATATAGGCGTGGTTCGCGGCGGGGATATTGTTCATATCGCGCCGCCCGCCGGCAATGTCTCGGGCTTGATGGCGGATTTAATTTTTTGGGCAAAAGAAGCTCCGGTTCACCCGCTTATCAAAAGCAGCGTGTTTCATTACGAATTTGAAATTATCCACCCTTTCCCCGACGGAAACGGGCGCATGGGCCGAATGTGGCAAACTCTTCTTTTGTATCAATGGAAAAAGATTTTCGCGTGGCTTCCCGTAGAAACGATGATACATGAACGCCGGCAGGAATATTACGCCGCGATTGGACGCTCAAACGATGCCGACGACTGCACGGAGTTTGTGAGATATATGCTGCAGGCGATATGGGACACGCTTGAAAAGTACGCCGTGAGCGACCAAGATAGCGACCAAGTGAGCGACCAAGTGAAACGGCTTTTAGAGGTTATTGGAACAAAGACGCTTTCTGCCGTGGAACTCATGGAACTGCTTGATTTAAAACACCGCCCGACATTCCGCAAAAATTATCTGCGACCCGCGCTTGAAGCAGGCTTGATCGAAATGACCCTGCCGCAAAAACCGAACGCCCGCGGACAGAAGTATTGCAGGAAAAGCGGAGGCGACGGAAAATGAATTGGTTACATCACCCGAACACCTTGCCGCCCGCTCTGCTTTTTGGCAGTATTATGCGGGCGATGACCGCCGCCGCTTCGGCGCGCGTGATGCTGCCGTTTGGATTGAATGTGCCTTTATCGTCGCTTCCCGTCAGAACGCCCGCTTCATACAGCGCGATTATTTCAGCGTGATATTTTGTGCCGCTGTTCACATCCGGCAGAGATTTCACCGTGTTGACCGCCGCGAGCTCCCCCTGAGGCACCGAACGCGAGAAGATATACGCCATTTCGGCGCGGGTCGCCGATTTGGCGTAATCCGGAAAAGTCCCGGCGTCGATTATGTTTTTTCCTTCGGCGTAATCCGCGTAAACCTGATACCACTCGCCGCCCCGCGCCGCAAATTCGCCTGTGCCGCCGTTATAGATGTCATGTATGCGCGCCGCTATGGCGACAGCCTCGGCAATTGTGATATCCCCGTTTGGCTTGAAAGTATCCGCGCCGCTTCCCTGCATGAGCCCGTACTCATAAACTGTGGCTACGGACTTTTCTTTGTTTTGGCCGTACCAGTCGTTTTCGTTCACGTCGGAAAACAGCCCGGAGCGGTAAGTTTTGGTTTTTTTGAAATTTAAAATGGGCGACGGCGCCAAAGAGTTTATTCCCATTCCGGCGCACTGCGGATTAGCCGGCATATAACGGGCGTCGAGCTCGGGATCGGCTTCAATGGAGCCTTCGCCGCCGATATGCGCCTGCCAGGCGGAAAGATTTGCGTTTTTAAGTTCGCTTTGCGGGCGCCGGTCGTCAAACGACGCTTTTTTTCCGGCGATATAATAACAGTTGTCGTTCATCACCGGATTTCCCTCCAGAGCGGAAAGGGGGCCCAGCTGATCGTTGTCGTCATAACGGATTTCTATCATAGGGCACATAAACGCCGCCGGCTGGCTTATGATGTTATGGTGGATATTCGGATTTACATTGGCGGGACGGCCGGCATAGTCCTCCCAGTCCTGATATGTGAGGCCGAAATATATTGCGCTGTGATATTTTCCGGGACCGTTATCCACATCGACCAGCGTATTGTTGTAAATCTGAGCGTCTTTTGAGCCGTACAGACCGATACCCTCCCAGCCCGTGCCGACGATTAGATTGTTTCTGACGACGCCCCGGATATTTTCATAATATTTAGGATTTGCCATGGTGTCAAACCATTCCGGGCTGGTGTCGAAACCGACCATGATCCCCGCTCCGTATATGCGCTCGATAAAATTGGACTCGATCAGCACATCGGCCGCTCCGCCTTTGGCGTAGATCCCTGTGCCGCCGATATCGTGGATGTGGTTGTTTTGCACCGTCATTTTATGCCCGTTCACATTGTCGATGCCCTCGGCGTTCGCTTCCCCGTAAAGCCAGTAGGGCTTGCCCGCTTCCGCCCGCCCCGAGTTATATATCTCGTTATGGCGTATCGTGATGTTGCTGCAGCCGGGTTTGACTTTCACGACGTCATATTTCGAATCGTGCAGCACGCAGTCCTCAATTATGATATCGGACGCCCCGTAAGTAAACGGGTCGTCCGGATCCCATCTGAATGTGGTTTCCACACAAACGGCGTAAAATCCCCCAATCACCTCGACCCCCTGCAGTCTGCCGCCCGACGAGCCGACGTCGAAATAGACCCCGGAGTCCTGATCGTGGCCGATGTCGTGTTTGGTCAGGTCGATAACCGCCCATTCGCCTTTTGCGGATTTGATCGTGATATTCGGTTTCCGGATTCGGACGTTGACCCCTTCGCTGTATGTGCCGCCACGCAAAATCACGGTGCCGCCGGGTTTGGCTGTCTCTAAGGCGGCGTTGATACTTTTATACGGTTTGCCGGCGGAACCGGTCGCCGAAGAGTCGTCGCCCTTCGGGGAGACATAGATGCCGTTTGCGGGGTCAATGTCAAAGTTGCCGCGCGGGCCGACGCCAAACGGCAAAGCCGGAACGGCGGTTTTTGCCGCTGTGGGCGCGGCTATGGGCGATACGAACAAAATAGCCGCCGCCAGCAGGGATAACAGGATTTTCTTTGAGTTTGTTTTGAGTTTCATTCGATTTTCCCCTTTTGGTATAACCGGTTTTTGATTTTTTCGCGAAAAACATCTGTTGTTTCGGAATAACCGGCCGCGTTGAATAAATTGAAGCGTTCGCCCGGGTCTTTTTTCAAATCATACAGCTCCCCTTCCCCGCTCGCGTATGCCACATATTTGTAATCCCCCGCTCTCAGCATATACTGGGCGCGCGCGCTGTCATTCACGTTGAACTCCGCGAACACCTCGCCGGATATTTGCGCGCCCGGATCGAAAACAGATTCGGCAAAACTTTCGGCGTCCAATTTTTCCGGCGGATTTTCCATATGGGCGAGCGGTTCGGGCGATACGGGCGAAGTGCCCGTAAGCTCGGCGAGCGTGGGATACAGGCCGAGCTGTGAAATCAAATTTCCGCATACCGCGTTTTCTTGTATAAATCCGGGGCAGCTCATAATCAGCGGCACTTTTACCGCCGGCTCAAACATGCAGAATTTCTGGTAAAGCCCGTGATCCCCATCCATTTCGCCGTGATCCGACGTGTAAATCACCAGTGTGTTCTCAATTAAACCCAGACTCTCCAATTTTTCATATAAATACCCTATGCAGCCATCGGCAAATGCGAGATTGCCAAAGTAGCCCGCCCGCGCCGCTTTGCGCTGTATTTCGGGCACGTTCGCAAAACCTTTGTAATAATTTTTTACATACTCCGGATAACCGGACAAATCGCCGGGCTCTTTGAGCCCGATATTTTGGAGGGGAAACATTTCGGCGTACCGCTTCGGCGGGTAGAAGGGGGTATGGGGCTTCATAAAACTCGCTGTCAGAAAAAAGCGCTGATCTTTGTATTTTTCCAAAAATTTCGCCGATTCGCGGGCGACAAACATATCGAGATGGTCCCCTTCGTCCAATTCGGAAGCCACGCGCCCTTCGGGGTATTTTTTTACCGCCCCGGCCCAGGGCGATATATTGCCCTCCCAGACGTCCGACAAATCGGGGAATCCCGCGCCGTCGTCGATCACGGTGGAAAAAAAGTGCCCGGTGAGCTGATGGTTCGCGATTTCGTCCGCGTAATGGCTCACTTTCGGGCCGAGATACATCAGCCAGTCGTTTATGCTTGTATAGTATTCAAAACCGTGGGTGCAAGAATCGTTGAAGTGCATTTTTCCCACAAGCCCCGTCATATATCCGAACGAATTGAAATGGTGCGCCATCGTTTGGTAGCGCCGGTCGAGCCGGTCGCTGTTGGTTATCACGCCCGTCGTATGCGGATACAAAGCGGTGAGCATGGCGTTTCTCGAAGCCACGCAGACCGGATAGGCGCAGTAGGCGTTTTCATAGCGGATACCCCTTCGGGCGATTTTGTCGATACTTGGGGTATTCACCGGCGAGGCGCCCGTGCACGACATATAATCGGCCCTGTGCTGGTCGGTCATGATGAGAAGTACGTTTAAAAATTCGGATGCCGCCATTTTCGGTTTTTCCTCTTTTCGTTATTTTCAATTGTTTTCCTCGATTGCCTCCAAGGTTTTTTCCATGGCGAGGGTCCATTTGGGCTCCATTTTCTCATATTGCGACGTAAAATCCACGTTTTTCTTCTGAGAAAATCCTACAAAGAAATCCAGCATCCCCGACCAGTTGAAAAATATACCCTGGTCTATCACCCGCGTCGAAAATATCAAGTCGAGCATCTCCTCCGATTCGTCGTCTCTCGAATATTTGCCTATCAGGTTTATTTCGTAGTACGCCTTTGTCAGCGTTTGTACCGATTCGGCGGCCCACGCCTCGAGTATCGCGCCTGTCCGCTCCGGATCCGACGCGCTCACGGGAACGCACATGACAGTCGCGTTGCCGTACTGGAACGCGTTGTAGTAATTGGGCTGTGCCTCGTCGTATTTCGGCAGTGGCAGTATTCCGAAATTCGCCTCCATGTTGCGCATGAATTTCACCGATTCTATCGGGCTTATGTAGTACAGCGCCCTGCTCTCGTTGAACGATTTTATATTCACTTCATCCCATACATTCGTATATTTTCCGTTGTAATCGTCGGCTTTTACCTGCGCCTGCCCGTCGGACAAAAAATCTATCACTTTCGTCACGACCGAAACCGACCTGTCGTCGTTGAGGGCGATAAAGGGCAGATCATCCGCGCCTTTTCCGATCACTTTCTGCCCCGACGCCGCGAAAAGGCAATATGCGCACTCGTGCTGGTTCACTGCCCCCCACTGGTCTTCCGGGGTCAGGGCCCCGTCGCCGTTTATATCTTTGGTCACTTCCCTGCAGTTGGAATGCAGAACGTCGAGAGTCCATTTGCCGTCCTGCACCTGCTTATACGGGTCTTCAAGCCCGTAATCCCTGTTTAAATCCTTGTTGAACATGATACACCATGTGGCGTCGTTGGTCGTCGTGGTTATATTCCCCGCCGCCCCGTACAGCTTGCCGCTTATCGTCATGGAATCGTTGGCCACCTTGTCCCACCACGGCTTATGGAAATCCAAATAGGGCACATCATACAAATTTACGATAAGCCCTTTCTGGATCAATGCGGCCGCGTTGTTCATAGTCGGGTAGAGCACGTCGAAATCGTCGCTGCCGGACTGGATGATTTTTTGAACGTACCCCAAAACGTCTTCTTTTTGTATTTCCGTTATTTCGATGTTGAATTTTTCCTCGAGAATCCTGTTTCTCCGGTATACGGCGTCGTTTATGGGCTCCCCCGTCTCAGCTTCCGCGTACATATCCACAGTTGTCCAGTAAACCCAGCCTCCCCTGTCGACCACCCTGAAGTTATGGCCCCCGCAATCCATCTCCGGCACTTCGTATGCGATTATTTCCGCCGTTTCGTTTTCGACGCCGCCGTCGCCGGCGTCATGGGCCTTGTTTTCCTCATTTTCCGGGTTGTTTGCGGTATTTGCGGTGTCTGCGCCGCACGAGCATAAAAAGACGGATATGATCACCGGCCAGACAAGAAGCGGCGCTATGTACTTTATAATTTTTTTCATCAGCCTACACCCTCCAAAAATTTTAAATAATAATATAATTATATCATATATTTTAAAAATTGCAATAAAAAAGTGTTGACATTTTTATCTTACTGCTGTATAATTTAGCTAAACGAAGATAATATTGTCCGTATTTTCAAAATTAATTTTTTAGGAGGAAAGATTTCAATGAGAAAAATCAAAGTATTTTTGGTTTTCGCGCTTTTGTTCTCACTGCTGGCGCTCAATGCCGCCGCCGCTTATGTCTCCCCCAGTTCCATAACGATAAAAAAGGCGGTCGCTTTTCCCAACATAGACGGCAATCTGGATCCGGCCGAATGGGGGGACCCCGTCTGGTCGTATGCTTATTCCGACGGCACCGATTTGGGCGACTATTCGGATCAGTCACAGGAGCTGTGGCTGTTTACAAACGACCCGGATGAAGCTTCCGTCTTGAACGTGGTGAAAAATTCGAAAATCGACTTTTACGCCATGTGGGACGAGACCTATCTGTATTTCGGCGTATATACGGAAAGCCCGATCGACGTGTTCTCCGGAGCGATGGAGGAGAGCGACGTGGCGAATTCGTGGAATGCGCGCGGTATTCAGTTTGAGTACGCGGACAAAGACGGCACCTTCACCGACATCGGTTTCGGCGTCGACGGAGCGGGCAACACGATTCAATTTTGGTTCATGGGGGCCGAAGCGGGCTCCGTCATGAGCCACAATGCGAAAGTGATCAAAAACGGCACTGCGGTAATATACGAAATCGCGATGAAGTGGGCCGATATAAACCTCGACGCGCCGGCTGCGGGAAGCGTATTCGCGTTCACGCTCGCCTGCAACTTCCACAGGGTATTTGACGGCGACCCGTTTTTCGGCATAGCGCTCGGCGGTTCCGAAATGACCAAAAATCCCGACGTGTTCATGCCGGCCACGCTGTCGGCTGATCCGGCGGTCGTTCCCCCCGCCCCGGAGCCTGAACCGGAGCCCGAACCCGAGCCCGCTCCTGCCCCCGCTCCCGAGCCCGAACCTGCGGCTCCCGCAGCTCCGGAACCCGCCGCCCCGCCCGCCGCGCCCACGACCGGCGATCCGGCCGCGGTGTTGTTCGCTTTGGCGCTGAGCGCCGCTTTGGCGCTGACTGCCGCCAAGCGTCTCAAAAAATTCAATTAGGCAAAAATATATTGCGGGTAAAATTGCGGGATGTCCTCCCGCAATTTTTTAGCAAAAAGGCACAAATCCAAAAAAGTTAAAATTCAAGAAACAATATATTTCATTTTGGCTGATATAATGGAACTATATCAATTTTGCAAAGGGGTGATAAAATGGACAATCAGGACGCCGATTCCATACGCGCGAAAAAAGGTTTCCTGTGCGATATGGACGGCGTGATATATCACGGCAATAACCTGCTTCCGGGGGCGGTGGATTTCGTGGAATGGCTGGCGCGGGAAGACAAAAAATTTCTGTTTCTGACCAATTCGAGCGAGCGCTCCCCCATGGAACTGCAGCATAAGCTCGCGCGGCTGGGACTTGAGGTGGACGAATCGCATTTTTACACGAGCGCGCTCGCCACCGCCGCTTTCGTGAAAAACCAGTCCCCGCGCTGCACCGCCTATATTATCGGGGAAGCGGGGCTGCAAAACGCGCTTTATGACGCCGAGATCATGCCAAATGACGTGAACCCCGATTATGTCATAATCGGCGAAACCAAAAATTACAATTATCAGAACATACTCAAAGCGGTCAAGCTGATCCAGAACGGCGCGAAACTGATCGGCACGAACCCCGACCTCACCGGCCCCGCCGAAAACGGCATAATCCCCGCCTGCCGCGCTTTGGTGGCGCCCATCGAGCTCACCACCGGCAAGCAGGCCTATTACGTGGGCAAGCCGAACCCTTTCATGATGCGGAACGGCAAGAGGATACTCGGCTGCCGCACCTCCGAAATGGCCATCATAGGCGACCGTATGGACACCGACATAATCGCGGGAATCGAATCCGAAATCGACACCGTCCTTGTTTTGTCCGGCGTTTCGTCCGCGGAAACCGTGAAAAGTTTTTCCTATGCCCCGAAATATACATTCGACAGCGTGGGATTTGTCAGAAATTTTAAATAAACCACAATATTGTTTAAGAAAGAAACAGGTGATTTTATGTACTGTCCGGAATGCGGCGCAAAATTGGCCGACAATGTAAAATTCTGCGCAAAATGCGGAGCCGAACAAACGCAAACGCAAACAAAAGCGCCGGCCCAAGATACGCAGACGCAGCAGCCACAGGCGCAAATGCCACAGGTGCAGATGCAGCCACAAATGCAGATGCAGACGCAGACGATAACCCTCGAACCCGTGACCCCCGTAAAAAAACCCGCATTGGTGAAGATCATTTCGATAGTCGCCGCTGTGGTCGTGGTGCTCGGTCTCGGCGCGGCGGGCTTTATATTCCTTCCGAGGCTTTTGGGCGGTTCCAAACCCAATGCGAACAACTGCATAGCCGTCACGTTGGACGCGCTCGAAAATATGGCGGAGCTGTCGGGCTTCACATATGACATAAAAATAAATGACGGAAACGGCGAGTACGGCGCAAACGGATATCTGAGCCTCGGGAAAGATCTGTACAGCTCTTTATTTGAATTTAAAATAGATTCCGAGGACGATTATGCCAGTACCAAAGGGAGAGCGGTGTTTTACAACGGGTTTTTAGGCGTTTACGACCACTCGGTTTACCCCCAGTGGGACGAAGAATACGAATCCTACCAATACATTGATGTAAAAGAGATCCTCGAGGAAATTTTGGACATGGCCTCGGAAGCGGGGGCCAATCTCAAGGAGCTCGGCATAGATATAAATAATTTCGTCAAGGACGGGCGTTTCAATGTCGACGAATTCAATAGAATAGGCGAAAAGGTATCGAAAAACGCTTCGGATTATTTCGGCGCGATCGAAGATTCCGGCGCCCTCGGCGATTTCGAAACAGAAGATTTTGACATTTCAAAGTATCTCGATAAGCTGCCCGCGATCCAAAAAGAACTCGGCAAGCTGTTTGAAAACTTTTTGTATGTCGAATGTGAAAAAGAGACTTTTCTCGGCGGATTCGTTTCGGGTCCCGAAATATCAAAAGCCGGGGATTCGACGACGTACAAATATTCCGTCAATCCGGTCAAATTGGCCCAGGTGCTGAGCAAATATATCATAGACAACATCGCAAGGTATCCCGAATGCTCCGCTTTGCTCGAAGATTTCGCCGACAGCCAGAAAATGACGCTCGACGAGCTTTTGAGTTTTGTTTCATACAGCCTGAGAACCGCCTTGGAGGAAATGGGCGACGGCGAAAATGAGATAAGATTTTCGCTCACGGTTTCAAAAAAGCGCTTATTGGAAAAATTTTCCGTGAGCTTTGACATAATAAACTACGACTGGGACTACAACAGCCAAACCGACGAATACTCCTTAGTGGAAAAGCCGGTAACCGTTTCGGTCGCGATAAAGTTGTCCGACCACAACAATGTGAAACCGGACAAAAACGAAATAGAAAGTTTCATGAAAAAAGCCGAACAAAACGCCGATAACTACTAATTATTTTGCGGGAGGAACAAAAAAAATGACGGTAAAAATCACTTCCAAAGATGTCAGGATCACCCCGGATATCGAAAAAACAGCGGAAAAAAAGATATCCCAGCGTCTCAAAAAACACACCCAGAAGCAGGGGGAAAATCAAGTTATTGTAGTGAAGGCGTCCGAAAAGAAACCGTTTATACGGGTCGACGTCGATATGCCGTACCTGAACTATACCATACACGCGGAGGCGATAACGCCGGACGGGATACTGGGGGGCGTGGACAAATGCATGGATATCCTCGAGCGCCAGATCGATAAATACAAAACGAGGATGCACAGATCGAAAGTCAAGACCAGCAGCCTCAAAAGGGATATTTTGGATATTGTCACCGACGATATGCTCTCTGCCCCGTCTGCCCCGGCTCCAAATGACGACGAACCGGATTACAAGATAGTAAAAGCCGAGGGGCGGCCGCAGCCCATGAACATCGACGAGGCCATACTGCAAATGGAAGTTTTGGAATATAAATTTTTGTTTTTTTTAAACGCCGAAACGGATACGCCGAGCGTGATATACAGGCGCGACGACGGAAACATAGGATTGATCGAGACCTGATTTGTATACATGAAAAAATTTTTAATTAAAATTAATATTTTAGGAGATTGTTATTTGTTATGAAAGCAAAAAGATTTTTGGCGCTGATTCTCATTTTGGCCATGCTCGCCTCGCTGAACGCGGTATTCGCCTTAAATGTCCGGGCTGACGACGATGCTGTGAAAGAAACGGAAAATGGCCCCGATCTTGCGGCGATTTTCGAAGGGTTCGCAGACGATCTCAAAGCGCTCGGCTTGTTTTTGGGGACTGACAGCGGATATGAGCTCGACAGGGCGCCCACCAGGGATGAAGCCGCAACGATGCTCGTCCGGCTGCTGGGCAAAGAAACGGAAGCGAAAGAAAAAAACGGCGCGCACCCGTTTACAGACGTTCCCCGGTGGGCGGACCCGTATGTGGGTTATCTGTATGAAAACTCCCTGACCAAGGGAATCAGCGATGATTTGTTCGGCTCGAAAGAGCTGTGCAATGCGCAGATGTTCTGCACCTTTGTCTTAAGAGCGCTCGGATATTCCGATACCGGCGACGTGACGGACTTTACATATGACGGGGCGGTTGGCTTCGCTGTGGAAACCGGACTTGTCAGCGAGGAGCTTTTGGCCTACAGCGCGCTTGAATTCACGCGCGCCGGATGCGTTTACATAATGCGCGAGGCGCTGCTGACAAATCTGAAAAATACAGAGCTCCCCTTGCTCGCCAAACTCGTGGAGGACGGCGCGGTCAGCGAAGAAGCCGCGATGATGTTCTTCGCCAGAGCGGCCGGAAGCGAAGAAAGCAAAGAAGATGAAGATATATCCGAAGGAGATAAAGAAGATAAAGAAGAAGCCGAAACCGGAGAAAAAGACGAGGCCGAAACCGAAGAAGAAAATGAATCCGCGGAGAATATCACCAAAGAAGAAATGGACGCATTTATTAAAATACTTGGCAACGGCATTTTATTCGGAAGTTTTGAGAGCAATGTAGAACTTCAGGTGCTGCTCGGGCTGGTTTCTTATTTAACTACCGATTATTCGATAAAGGAAGCGGTCAAGGAAGTCATCGAAGACGACGAGATTTTATGGACAATTGTCATAGAAAGCGAAACCGTCGAGGCGCTCATTGTCGTATTTTTCGATTCCGAGGGCAATTTTCTCGAACTTGACGCTGTAGGGGAGCGCTTGGACATCGAAGACGACATTTTCGCAATCACAATCACGCCAAAATAAAACGCCGAATCCAAGTGTAGTGTAGTGTATGGGGAAAGGGGAAAAACAAAATGAGATTGTTGCTCGTCGAAGCCAATGTGAATCTTTCAGTCGCGCTGCTTCTCCTTTTCAAAAAGAACAAATATGAGGCCGATGCGGCCTACGACGGAAAAACCGGCGAAGAAATGATAAAACTCGGGCTTTATGACGTCATAATCCTCGAAAGGACGCTTCCCGATTGCGACGGGATTTCCGTATTGAAAAACATACGCGAAAAAGGGGTGAACACCCCCGTGATGTTTTTGACTGCCAAAAATACCACCGCGAATAAAGTCGAGGGGCTCGACGCGGGCGCGGACGATTATCTTGCCAAGCCGTTCGCCACCGAGGAGCTCATGGCTCGCATACGCGCGCTTGGCAGGCGAAGCACCGCGGCGATAGCGCCGACGGAGGAAATAACCATCGGAAAATCAAAATTTTTGCCGAGGAGAGGCGAATTGTTCTTTGGCAAAAACTACAGCTCTTCCGTCACACTCACTTTAAAGGAAACCGGCATATTGGAAATGCTTTCGCAAAACCGCGACATCCCGGTGACAAAAGAAGAACTCCTGCAAAAATTGTGGGGGAAAGAACAAAGCGAAGATATAAACGTGAATGTGAACATAGTGGAAGTGTTCATGTCCTATCTGCGAAAAAAAATAAAATCCGACGTGTGCGGATTTTCCATAGTGACCAAAAGGAATATGGGCTATAAGATCGATTACACCTAAGAAAAAAACAAGGGGCGCCCAAATACCCCCCTATGATAAGACGACTACCAAAAACCCGGTAAAATCAATAATTTTTATGAAGCAAAATATCAGCCGCATATTTCTTATCGCCATACCCATATGCCTTCTGCTGTGCTTTTTTCTCTGGTTGCTCAAAACGCCGCCGGAGTCAGTCACAGTTGAAGCGCAAAATGGGGTATGGGACTTGCGCGGCATTGATCTAAACAGAACCGGCGCGAAGCTGACCGGTCAGCCGGAATACGTTTTGAACACGTTGCTCACGCCGGATGAATTTGCCGTGTCAAATGATGCCCAGACCGGAGCTGTCCCCGATGGCGTCCAGTTTCTTACATTTCGCTTTCGTATCCTGTTGCCGGACAGCAGTATCGTAGCTCTCGCCCGATACGCCTCAGGCAACGCCAGTCGTATTTACATAAACGGGCGGTTGCTTGGCGGGGTGGGAGAACCGGGAGAATCAAGGGAAACGACAGAATCAAGCAACCGTTATATGTCGTTCACAGCATGGCCGGAAGGTAACGTACTTGAAATTGTAGAACAAACCTCGAACTTCGTTCACAAAGATAACTTTGAACCGACACTCAGGTTCTATGTTGGCAGCGAGAGGGCGATCACGGACTGGACAACGCGCTTCCATGCTTTTCCCGTCATCGAGATCGGCATATACCTTTTGCTTTTTATTATCCATCTTTTACTGTTCCTGACGCTGCCTTCTTACCGTGCCAATCTGTGGCTGGCGCTGCTCTGCCTTGCTTGGGCGCTGAAAACCGGAGTCATCGGCACGAAACTCTGGCTGACACTGCTGCCGTGGCTGACATGGGAAACGGTATTCCGCCTCGAATACCTCTCGTTCCCGGTGTCGCTTTTACTGCTGTCGCTTACATACCGCGAACTGTTTCCCGGCACTTTGCAAAAAGCTTTCCGTGTGTTTGTGTATATCGCGTCACCTTTGGCTGCCGCGTTTATCCTTTCGACCGATACGAAGCTGCTGTCATATACCGGCGTACCAATGATTGCGCTGGGTGTCGTTGCTTCGGCATATGTACTCGTCCGCATCTTATGGACGATACGCAAACCCAGTGCCGAACAAAAACTGGTTTTGTCAGGGCTTGGCGTGTTGGTACTCGCGCTGGCCGCTGATACACTCTATTTCAACACCGCTACATCGAGCAGTATGCCCGGCTCCATGATGGAGACCGCGCTTATCCTGTTCTCGCTGCTCCAGATGACGGCCCTGCTGCACGCAACCATGCGGGAAACGGCAGAAGCAAAACAAGCCGAGCGGCGCATGACGGCGGAAAACGCAGCGCAAGCAAGGCTGATCCGGCTTAAAAACGACATGGTCGCTATGGTTTCCCATGAACTCAGGACACCGCTTACCGTCATGTCCTCCTATGCACAGTACGCAGTCAAGTCTATTCAAAACGGCGACTTTGCGAATGAGTCCATTCAAAGGCTGAACACAATACCGAAAGAAGCAAACCGGCTTGCCGACCTGTCCTCCACTCTTCTTGACGTATTCAAAGAGTTGGACAACGAGCGGCAAAAAACGCCTTTGTCGGTGAGCGAACTCATAGAGCATACCACAAGCGTGTTTAAGCCCATTATGGATAGAAAGCATAACAGACAGATAATCAATATCGAATCGGAATTACCGTATGTGTTTGGGAACGAAGACGAACTGACACAAGTATTTTTCAATCTTTTATCTAATGCCGATACACATACGAAAAATGGTACGATCAGCACTGCCGCCGAATTGGCCGGCGGTTTAGTGCTTGTCACGATTGCAGACACGGGCGAAGGCATATCGCCGGAATTGCTGCCTCATGTATTTGAAAAACACAGACATGACGAAAACGGCACCGGGTATGGGCTGACCATATGCAAAGAAATTATAGAAGAACATGGCGGGGAAATAAACATTAAAAGCGATCAGTACAGGGGGACAACCGTGATTTTTACCTTGCCGGTCTGGGGGGATCAAACAAATGCGTGATAAAAAAACGATTTTGCTCGTAGAGGATGAACCGGGAATAATGTGGGTAAACAGCAGTATGTTCAAAGAACTCGGTTACGAAGTAATATCAGCTGAATCTCTCGCAGAAACCCGCGCCCGGCTTGCTGACTCATCGCCGGACGTGATTGTTCTTGACCTTATGCTGCCGGATGGGAACGCGCTTGATTTTATGCCGGAACTCAGAAAAAAGACCACAGCACCCGTCCTGATGTTGACCGCTCTTATTAAGAAGGATGAGCGGCTGGCGGGGTTAAGGGCAGGCGGCGACGACTATATCACCAAGCCTTATGACAACGAAGAACTTTGCGCGCGAGTCGCCGCGTTTTTGCGCCGGGATGATATGATGAACAAAAAACCTCCCTCTGATATTTTCAGACACGACTCGATTACACTCAATATAGTAGCGAAACAAGCGTACATGGGTGGAAAGAGCATGGAACTCTCCGGCAAAGAGTTTTCATTGCTGCAAATCTTTGTCAAAAACGAGGACAAGACGCTCACAAAAGAATATCTGTATGAGGCTGTTTGGGAACAAAAACTGTGTGATGACGACAGGGTGATCAGAAGTACCATTTGCAGGCTTCGCAAAAAATTGGAAAAGGCAAACTGTAGGTATGATATTGTTTCTACCCGCGGCGAAGGATACATATTTATAAAAGGGTAATAGACCGCCGGCCCATGGCATTGACGCAAAACGACTTTTGTTACAAATTTTCAACAAAAGTCGTTTTGCGTTTTTTTATGCTACAATTAAGAAAATAAACAATTTCATGGAGGATAGCAAAATGAGCAAATTGGCAAGAAAAGTTTTATCTCTGTATCTGGTGGCAGCGTTGGCGCTGCCTATGCTGATGGGGGCGATGCCGGTTGCTGCCGCCGGGGAGTCGTCGCCTATGGAGATGACGCCGACAGCCGCCGGGGAGTCGATTCCCGAGGCCGAACTGTTCGCACGCCTGGGACTCAGCACTGCCAGCCCTGCCGGGAGTGCGGGCCGCGCGGAAATGAACCCTTACGGCAATAAAAGCGTACAGATCATGACCGTCAACGAATTGGCTCTCGGCGTCGGAAACAGCATGTCGATCTATGGCGACGGGTTCATAGAAGGCGGGAACCTTTCGGCCAAGTCAGTGAACCCCTCCGGTGCATGGCGCAATCTCACCCATGTCGCTTCAATGGAAGGCAATTTCGGCGGACCGAACAGGATGAACAGCCAGAGCGCGCGCAAAGATGCCCTCGCCGTACTGGGAGCGTACCGTTTGGGCAATGAGTATGTATTTCAAGTCTGGGCGGAAGGGCTGGCAGGCGCAGTCGGGAGCGTACAGTTGAACATCCCAGGTCACGCAGGGAATGATATAAGGATACCGGCCTCACATTTCCCCGATAAACAACTCCAGCAGAATTTGCATATCGCCACAGGCGACCTGAACGGCGACGGTTTTGACGAAATCATAGCCATATTACCCATGAACAATGGCGCGAGCCTCGGGCTGTATGTCTGGTCAGTTAATAATACTTCTTCGGAAACCGCGTTTCTCAGCGCGGCGAACTGGACAATGGAAGTCACAGAAATACCCGGCGGGTTTAAGCTGGCTGACTGGAACACAGCTTCGCTTGCAGTAGGCGACCTGAACCGCGACGGCTGCGAGGATATAGCATACGTCGTCAGCGAGGTATATGTTACGAAAACCAGATATGACAGACACATCGAAACAAGCAGGAAATACTTGGAGCGAATCTATTACGGAGAGGACGATTTTTCTCTCCAGAGCGCAAAATATGAGCGTTTTGCGGGTGATAGCTACTGGGCCGGCTGGGAAGACGACATATCTGTGATGTTTCCCTGGGAGCCGGGTGTAGCCATCGCCGACGCTGACCCGTCGGGGAAGGCGCCAAATGTGCTGCTTCTCGGATACGCAATTGTAAACCAAGCCAGTTATGTTTGGGATCCGCAGCTTACAAACGTGCGC
>Ga0123356_10001354_pt1 | contig 27067 bp, 24 predicted proteins | sample TergutEmb28metaG_2_FD_92546 | JGI IMG/M metagenome (GOLD analysis project Ga0123356, IMG submission 92546) | Embiratermes neotenicus P3 segment gut microbial communities from Petit-Saut dam, French Guiana - Emb289 P3 | ecosystem: Host-associated > Arthropoda: Insects > Digestive system > Gut ...
TAACAGGGTTATGAATTACATTAGACAAAGACTGCGCAGGAGCAGTCTGGCATGATGTAAGAAAAACCGCAAAAACCAAAGCTAAAATTCCCAAAGAAACAATTTTCATAAAAAACTCCTTTTTTATAGTATAGAACTTATACTTCTATAGTTTATAGAAGTATAAGATTATGGTCAATAGCAGGAAATGAGGTTTTAATCAAAAAATAAGTGTTCAATATAATCTATGGAAGAAGATAAACTAAAAGGCATTTTGGGGAAAAATATTAAGTTTTTCCGGCTGCGCAGGCAGTTTTCACAGGCCGATTTAGCCGAGAAAGCCAATATCTCAATTACTTTTTTATCGAACATTGAACGCGGCAATAATTATCCGCAGGCAGGAACACTTTGCAGTATTGTTGATGCTCTTGGAATAGAAGCCTGGGAATTATTCAGGGAAACGGGTAATTTTAATGAACAAAATGCCATTATTAACCGTATTTCCAGCGACTATAAAAAACAGGTAAACATCGCTTTAGAAACAGTTCATAAAAAATACTCAAACAAATCATAAAAAAAGGCGAAGCATCCGCCCCGCCTTTTCTGTTAAGAAGAATCAGTATAAAATCAATATCATCAATATAAAATTAAATACCAGTTATCTTGTTGCCGCTGTAAACCGCGCTTGTCTTTGAGCGCTTGTGTCTGTTACCCTGTATCTGGCAACCGATCTTTCGGCATTGGTTATGCGCTGTGCAGGGGTTGGGTGAGTTCTTCCAAAACCTGCCCCGGAAGTTTGAACTGTACTTAAAGCCCTAAGCATTTCGATAAGCGCCGATGGATTATATCCGGCGCCTGCCATAAGAGACATTGCTGTATTATCAGCTTCGAATTCCTGATCCCGTGAATAACCATTTGTAACAAGTGTCTGTACAATTTCGCCGACAGATTCGTTAAAAACATTGGTTAATTCGGCTACATTCATTCCTGCTGCAGCTCCTGCCGCAGAAGTTCCTGTAATTAAAATAGCCTGTGTAACACGGCTGTTTCTGATTGCTTTAATGCTGTGCTGTAACTGAATGTGCGCAACTTCATGAGCGATAACGCCGGCAAGTGCATCTTCTGACCTTGCTGCAGCGATAAGCCCGCGTGTTACAAAAATGTGTCCGCCGGATGTTGCAAAAGCGTTAATTTCATTGCTGTCTAAAATTGCTACACGATAACCGTGAAAAAGTTCAGGTCTCGGCGAATTAATTGTAATGGCCGCGCAAATATTATTTAAATATGCAGTTAATGCAGGGTTTCCGTTCCAGAGTCTGTAAGTGCCGAGAATATTTGCGGCAACTGCTCTGCCGATATAGTATTCCTGTTCGGGAGTAATTTCTTCTGCGGCTGTGCCAATTGCCCTTGCAGACTGGCTGATTGCACCTGCTGTATTGGAATCGATAACTCCTGTTGCACCTGCAATTTGCGCGCCTACATCAGCAACTTTCATAACAGTCTGACATGAAATAATTAATGCGGCAATAATTACAATAGATAAAATTAAAAGGCTAACTTTTGTTTTCATTAGTTATCCCCCATTGCAAGACGGCCTTCTTCCAAAAACCGCCTAAGTTGTTCCATGTTAACACTTATAGTTTCTACCCTGTCCACATCGGTATAATTTAGGGTTCTATTTTGATTTCTGTAAGATTGTTCAACTTCCTGATTAAATCCTTTTCCCGCAAGAGCTACTTCGTTTGCTGTAGCAGTGCTTGATGTTCCTGCAACTACCTGTCTTGCAGACAGATTAGCCGATGCAGTCCAGCCGGTGACATTTGCTGCGCTTCGCACTTCTACAAATCTGCCGCTGACCTGAATTACAGTAACACGTTCTCCGTAAGTTAATCTTCCGCGGTTACTTGCAAAAAATCCTGTTCCGGATTTAAGATCCAAATTTCTTGTTGCAACAAACATAGTGCCTCCTGCCCGAACCTGCGCCGCCGCAAATCCTGCAACAAACAAGACCAAACAAAAAAACAATAAATACTTTTTCATTTTTTACCTCTCGGTTATATCTTATCACTTTTTGGTCAAACTATCTACACCGTTATCCCATATTTTATCGTCCGGCGGAGAAGACAGATAATTTATACACCGTTTAAGATATTTTTTTGCAACTAAATCTTCGCCGTGCGGCAATGTGTTTTTATTATTGTAAATAGAATGAAAAATTGTCTGAGCCGCTTTAAAATCGCGCTGTTCATAAAGAAGAAAAGCTTTTTCCCAATTTTTTACCATTTCTAAAAGCTGCGGCGAAGCTTCGCTTGCAATGTCTAAAAGTTCATAAAGCCTTAGCGGCGTGTTTATGCCGACAACTCTTACCCTGCTTAGAGGGCGCATTATAAAATCATTAGCTGCTCCGTTGGCAGAAAGGCTGTCTTTTGTATATTCGCTTATCAATATACCGCTGGTATCATATTGATCATTTACTCCTTCAAGCCGCGCTGCCAGATTGACTGCGTTTCCCATAATTGTATAGTTCGTCTTGTTGGGAGTTCCCATGTTACCTGCAACCATATCGCCGGAATTAATACCCAAACGTGTGTACACAGGACAAGGATCGTTCAAACTGGTAACTTTTCCTTTTGCCAGCAATGCTTCCATTACTTTATCGTTTACAAGTCCTTTTTCCAAAGCTTCGCGGTTTATTTCAAGTTCTGCTTTTTTCATCATAATGGCAGAACGGCAGGCAAGCGCGGCGTGGTTGTTCATCTGTATAGGTGCGCCGAAGAAACCAACAATTGCATCACCTATGTATTTATCTATTGTTCCTTCGTGATCCAGAATAATATTGCTCATTTTTGTCAGATAAAAATTAAGAAGCTCAACAAGTTTTGCAGGATCACCTAACGCTTCGGAAAAAGTAGAAAAAGCGCGGATATCAGTAAACACAGCAGTCATCTCACGCTTTTCGCCGCCAAGGTTCAATTTGGAAGGATCATGAATTATTTGATCAACCAGTTTAGGCGAAACATACTGAGAAAACGCAGATTTAATAAAACGTTTCTGGCTGCCTTCTGTTGCATAATTATAAAGGGTAACAGTAACAAAAGAAGCAAGTATTCCTGCAAGATATGTAATCATCGGAACCCAAAGGCCGCCAAACTGATAAGCAAAAAAAGCGCCGGTAAATACTGCAATAACTATAAAAATCATTCCGCCTACAGATAAGGATATACGATGCGTAAACATTGTAAGACACACAATAAAAACAACAACAAACAAAAGAATTAACAGATTTACAAACATCGGACTTTCTCTTATAAAATCGCCCTGAAGCATGTTATCCAGCATGGTAACGTGACAGCCAACTCCGGGATAAAGCGAAGAAATCGGCGTACTAAAAATATCAAAAAGCCCTTGCGCGTTGTATCCCAAAAATATATATCTGTCTTCAAAATTGTCTTTTGTTAGTTTATTCCAGACTGTTCCCATAGGCGTTATATATTCGCCGAACTCAAGCTCATGGCCGCTTTCATATGATCTTGCGCTAAGCAGAATATCCATTGCTCTGTACGGATTATATTTAAATTGTAAATCTCCCCTGTAACGCAGAAGAGCAAAACCGTCCTTATCTACAGGTATGGATATTCCTTCCCAATCGATATTGCTGGTTTTTTCGTCATATACAATATGTGTTCCTTTTCCGGCAACAATAAGCGATGCTGCAGAAAGACCGGGAATAGCTTTACCGTCAAAAAGCGTAAAAGGTCTTAACCTTCTTATAATTCCATCGGAATCCGGAATGCCTGTTATGCTTCCCAAAGCGCCTGCCGAATCCCTTAACTCGTTAATTGGAAACTGCCCTCTTTCATCAAAACCAATGCTAAATCGATCCAAAAAAGCGCCAAAGTTTTCAGGCTGAAACAACGGAACATTTAAACCGGCTGGCCACGAATGAATATTGCCTGTCTGACTGCTGAACATAACGGTTTGAACAACATTACCGTAGTTCCTTGACGCTTCTTCAAAAATTGCATCATCGACCCTGTTACTAAGGCTTCTTACAGCTTCTATTGCCGTCCTGAATGCAGAACCTCCGGGCCCGCCCAGCGCCCCAGACCCGCCGGGCAATCCGCCTTCGGTACGCGATGATCGCGGAGTTTGTGTTCTGGTTTGCCCGGTATTTTCTCTTTCTGCTTCTTCTAAAGCTCTAACAGCTTCATCCAGGATTTTATCCTGCCTTGCATTTCTATATATTGAGGGTTCAGAAAAAATAATATCAAAAGCCAGCGCTTTTGCATTACTTAAGTTCATGAAATCTACCATTTCTGCATAAGCTTCTCTTGGCCATGGCCAGCCCCAATCCATTTCTTTTTGAGCCCAATCTATGCTGTCCTGATCCAGATATATCAAAATAATGTCATCGGAAGATTGGCTGTACGATGTTTCTGCCCAAAATCTGACCCGCATATCATAGGATTTGTATTCTAAAAAATTAAAAACACCAATTAAGTGCATACAGGTAATTATTAAAAAAACAAAACCTGTTATAATGACAGCTGTAGTTTTTTTTCCGATTTTTTTCTTCATAATTTAACACTGCCTTTTTAAAGATTTGCAGACCAGATTAAACAAGCTAGGCTTGCTATGCTAGCCGTAAATATACCATAATAATAAGAGGAGTCTATCATGGAAGTGAAAAATAAAAAACCATCATTAACATGGGTGTGGATTACAGCAACTGCCTTTTTTTGCGTATTATTTGCTTTTGCCCTTATTCCAGGGGTTGCAGCGCAGGGCAGTTCTCAGCCGTCTCAAGGGTCATCTCTTTCACAATCCCAGGTACGGAACTACACCAACATAATGCAGAATGTTTTCGATTTTATCCTCCGCGGTTATATAGACGAGGTTGATCCTCAGATTCTTTTTGAAGGCGCAATGAACGGAATGTTCGGCGCTTTGGAAGATCCCTATTCTTCTTTTTTAACAGAATCTGATATGAAAGACATGGGCGATACTACTCAGGGAAGTTTTGGCGGAGTAGGGCTTAATATAACCCAATCGGTCGGAGCTAGACCGGACGGCAAACCCCGGTATGTAGAAGTTGTATCACCTATCGAAAATACACCTGGCTGGCGGGCTGGTATCAGCCCCGGAGATTTTATTGTAGAGATTGATGGAGTGATGACAGATACTCTTTCCATGGACGAAGTTTTAAGCAGGTTAAGGGGCACGCCGGGAGAAGAAGTAAGGCTTGTAATAAGACGCGGCGAACGGATTGAATTTCCCGTAACAATTGTCAGAGCCGTTATCGAAGTGCCGACTGTAAGACATGCCATGATCGGCGATACTGGTTATTTAAAATTGACAACTTTTACCCCATTTACAGCAGACAGAGCAATAGAAGCAATTAATGAGTTTCAGGCAAATAATTATAAAAGTTTAATTCTGGATTTACGCAATAATTACGGCGGACGCCTTGATTCTGCCGTTCAAATATCAAACCTTTTTCTGGACGGCGGTCTTGTAGTCCGCATAAGATCCAGAATCAGATCCGAAAACCGCGACTTTAACGCAAACAGACAAACGCTTGTTTCTGCCGACATTCCTGTTATTGTTTTAATTAACAGGGGTTCAGCTTCCGCTTCAGAAATTGTAGCAGGAGCGCTTAAAGACCGGGGCAGAGCTTATCTTGTAGGCGAAAATACATTCGGCAAAGGTTCTGTTCAGCAGGTTTTCCCGTTAAGCGATGTAGGATTTAAAATTACTACAGGACGTTATTTTACTCCAAGCGATGCAAATATCGATAAAGTAGGTATTCCTCCCGATCGTGAAATTAGTTTTCCGGAAGTTACAGAAGAAGATGCAGAAAGATTAAACGAATTAATTAATGCAAACCGTATACCGGTATTTGCTGCGGCAAATCCTGAAGCGACTGCAGCGCAGATTGATGCATTTGCAAGAACTCTGGAACGTGATTACAGGTTAAACCTTCCGCTTTTAAGGCGCCTTATAAGAAATGAATTAAACAGAACTTCATTTGCTCCTGTTTATGATCTTGAGTATGACATACAACTGCAGGAAGCTATGAACATTTTAAGAAGCGGTCAATATCAGAATCTTATGCAGAACGCAAGAACACTCAGAGCTTTGCAGGAAGAAGAAGAGGAATCGGAACTGGCATTGGCTTCTTAACAGGCTTAAAGCTTAAGGAACAGGGTTGAAACAATTTATCTTAAACAACGAGCCCGATAGCGATAATGTTGTGGAGCTTAAAAGCGATGATTATCGTTACCTTGTAAAAGTCCGCCGCCTTGCCGCAGGAGAGTTTTTCCCTGCGCTTCTTCCCAACGGCACAGAGACATCTATACAAATTATCTCTATTGAAAATAACATTCTAACTGGTAGATGTATTTTTCCGAATGATTCTTCTTCTCAAAAAAACTCTGCGTCCTCCGTGTCTCCGTGTCTCTGTGTGAGATCTTTGCCAGAGTTAATTCTTTTTCAGGCTTTGCCTAAGGGCGATAAAATGGATCTTATCGTGCGGCAGGCGGCAGAAGGAGGTTTATCGGAAATTGTTCCGTTTGTATCAGAATTTTCTGTTGCAAAAAAAAATACCGGCGGACAGAAAGTTAACCGATGGGAAAAAATAATTAAAGAAGCAAGGCAGCAAAGCGGTTCTAAAATTGCAACAACTCTGCATAAAACGCTTTCAAAAAGCGAGCTTTTAAATTACTGGCAGACGGTAAAAAAAGAGGGTGCACTTGGATTGGTGTTTCATCATCAGAAAGTGCAAAACGGGGTACTTGAACAGAAAAGCCTTCATGAGTATCTTAATGATATACCCAGGCCTTTCCAAAACTGGAAAGTAGTATTGGTTATAGGGCCAGAAGGCGGTTTTTCCGAAAAAGAGGTTTCTCTTTTTATGGAAAATGATTTTAAGCCTTTTACATTTGGAGATACTGTTTTACGGACAGAAACAGCCGCCCTTTACTGTGCTGCGGCAATTCGTATTTTATTATTGGAGAAAGATTCGTGGGAACTGAAAAAGACATAACTGCAGAAGATGAGCAGCCGGCAATAGACAGACAACGGGTAGAACTGTGCAAGGTTCCTATCGATATAATCGCGCCGGAACATCTTAGCGGTGTAATTTATGATCTGTTAAAAGAAAAAAAAGAGCATAACATTGTGCTTCTTTCGCTTTGGGATATGCTTCGCGCAAGAAGAAGCGGCGAATACCGCACATATGTTACAAGAGCTTCGCTTGTTATTCCTATTTCCAAAAGCCTTATAAGCGGCATAAAATTCTTAACAGGAAAAAAAGCTCACAGATACATGCCTTTCGATTTTATTATCAGCATACTTACCATTTTGGAAAAAAGAGAGTTCTCATGTTACCTTCTTGGCGGCAGAAGAAAAGTATTGTTAAAAACCGAGCAGAATGTACGGCAAACTTTTCCAAGGCTCCGTATTGTAGGGCGTTTCCCCGGTTATTTTAAACGGCACGAAGAAACCATAGTAATTAAAGCGATAAAAAAATCATCACCATCTTTGCTTTTAGCGGGCAAAGGCATCCGCGGCAAAGAACGCTGGATTTACAAAAACAATATTGTTCTTGGAGAGGGAATGAGACTTTGGTGCAGTGATATTTTTGATGTTTTTGCAGAAAGAAAAAGACATCCTTCCCGCGCTGCATTTAACTCTGGTCTTGAATGGATAGGTTATTGTTTCCAAAACCCGTTAAAATTCTTTAGAATCTTCCCTTATATTGGTTATAAATTCTTACTGCTGTTTTACAAGTTGTTTGTAAAATAACCGGGTTGTCGAACATTACTGATACATAATTATGTACGGCCGGGGATTCAGCGAATAGACCTCTCTTGGTGTCATTATTGGATCATCAAAACCTGCGCCGGGAATATTAAAATTGTAAAATAATTTAAAGGCTTTTATCGGCATATTACGTGCAAGCGCATTGTAAGCATAGCTATTGCGTTTCAAGGCAGGAGCGCCTATTCCGTCGGCGCAGTGTATCAATCTGATTCTATTAAAATCTGATCTAATTTGCGGGCGATCCCTTATCATTATTGAATTAAATTGATGTATTACCAGCATTCGTTCGCCGGGCAGGTTATGTTCGATAAGGTAATCTTCCATTACCTTTTGAGCGATATTCATTTCTTCGCCTGTAACATGTCCAAGAAAAACACCAGGCTGATTAGTGCGCCACTCTGGATCAAGCGCCAGATGTACATTTGGATAACGCAGGTAAGGAAGCATAACTTTTAAAGAATCAATTGGGTCATAACGTCCAATTTGATGATCAATAAAAATGATGATATTGTTTTTTAATCCATACTCGATATACCGCATAAGAACATCATGATTAATAATTCCAATTCTGCCGTTAGGCCAAACAGTTCCGTAAATTAAATAAAATGCTTTTTGTATTTTGCGGCCTCCGCTTATAGCTTCGTATTCGGCGGCAAGCTCTGTTAGTTTCTGATCAAGCTCTTCTATTGAATAACGCCCGAGAATCCCCATGTTTCTGGAACTTGGATGCCCGTAATATGCAAGAATGTCGGTGTTTAAAAGTAAAGAAATCTGATTAACTGCCATTCGATTGGCAAGTTCATGTTCTTCTCTGGAACTTACCCAATAAGGCCGTGAATTTTCTGCTCTTCGCCAGGTATTTATGGCATCAGAAAATAACATTTGCGGAAAAATAGGAGCATCCCAATTAATCGAAACAGCAAAAACCGGTATGCAGAATACAACCATCAAAATAAGACAAAAAAAGCTTTTTATAGAAAACATATCTATATATTCTCGGCAAAAACGCCGTTCTTCTGCAATGCGGAGGAAAAAAATGTTTGTTCGTTATAGTTTATTAATATCCTCTAATGATAGTCCAGTTATTTTTTGGATAAACTCAGGCGTTGAGCCTTCTGCTAATGCATTACGGGCGATTTTATGCATACTTCTTATCTCGCCTAACTCTATAGCAGTATGGTAGTTGGAGTATTGATCAGTTTCATACATTCTTTGACTTCTAAGCTTAGCTCGTTCGTGTTCATCTTTGCTAATTTCTTGTAATAATGAAGCTGCCATACTTATCTCCTCTTTGTCCTTAATTATATCATTAATTAGATTCCTGTGTACACGATCTTGAGCATAATTTAAAAATAATGACCATTTTTCAAAAGCTGTATGCTTTACCCCTATTTCAACATCTTCTTCACAGTGCATTTCTACATCAACCTGATCGCCGTTTTCAATTGTGCAGTTTACATCAAACCGCTGTCCTTTCTCATCAGTATCCATTACTGGCAGCTCATTGTTACGAATTTGAACATCTGTAACTTTTTGTTCGATCACTGTCGAAATGATGTCGATGAGAACCTGTTTTGCATCTGGATGTGTTAACATCGCCTTAAAGATGCGGTCGTTTGACGGAGGCAGGATATCTGCATCCTCTGTGATAAAATTTTCTTGAAAGTTAGCCATATATATCTCCTTGAGTAGGGCTTCCCCCTGCAGTGTAATTTCCATACACTGTCCAAAAGTTTTATGTCAAACATAGATCTGACATATATATATGGCGTAACCGTGCGTGGCGCTTTAGTGAGATGGAAAAATAATTAATAATTACGTCTAATCACAGCCACAGGTGTATCTTGTGCAATTTGGAACAGAGGAACCAAATCCCAAAAGATAATAAAACTATTCCGGGAACAGGTCCTGCCCAATTATCGGTACTTAACAAAATACCTCTCCCTGCCAAAGTTAGGAAAATCCCGATTGCAACATATTTGTATTCTCTGGAGCCGCGGACTTTTGCCGCTATTAAAAAACTGAATATGGTTATTAAAAAGGCTATAAACTCTATCATCATATACATCGATGAAAAACCGTTTACCATATTCAAACTTGTATCCCAATTTAAAACATCGATAGGAATGCCCATTGTCATAACCAGAGCGGCAATGATAATAACAAAAATCACATTGCGGGTCTTTTGCACCTCCAGCCCTGCGGCGTTTATACTTGCCGCAAACAGGGAAAAAATGCCGAAAAATCTGGTAAAAAGCAAAAACCTGGATGCTGCATTAACGTAAAACGAAGGAAAGTCAAATAAAAAATGCAGGGGTAAAACTACACGGAAGGTTTCAAACACAAAAGAAACAGCAAAAATGGAAATATACAGTATTTCCGGAGCCGATGTTCTTTCAAAACAAGAATGTATCAATATGATACTTACAAGAGAAAACAAAGCCGAAACAGCTATGGAAACATGTACAGCGCGGTAATCATTTGCCAAAAGAGAAAACAGGGAACGGCGGGAAGCTCCTTCCATTTCCGGATAAAAAGGTAAAACTACAAATGAAACCGCCAGAAAGAAAAAGCAGCAAAAGGCGCAAAAGGCGATTCCTGTCTTAAAAAAGGTATTTCTTTCCGAAAGTGTCATAAAACAACAGTACCTTATCAAACTATTTTTCTCAAGACGAAAAATGTAATACCGATAATATGAATTAAGGGGAACTCTATGTTATTGAAAAAAACATTGCTGATTATCTCAATTTTACTCTTAACATGCGTTTCTGCTCTTTGGGCGGGCGATTCTGCTGTCTTTGTAGATCTGGGATTCTCCCCGGACGGAAGGACATATATGTTTGGACAGCATGGGGTATTATCTCCATCTTTACGTCCATGGGCTGATGTATTTATTGTAGATGTAGCCAGCAACACATTTGTTCCAAACGGAAGAATTTCATTTACCCAGGACACCGCAATAAGAGCAGGACAGGACGGTTCCGGAATTCTGCATCGATTAGTATCCAGTAATACAGCCCTGACAAGCCGGCATAACATTAATTTCCAGAATCAGGGCTTGCCTCTTTATATATCCAGGGATGAAAACCCGCCTTCTCGCGGCGAAAGAATAGAATTCCGTGATTTTTTATCCGGAAAATCATACAAAGCGCAGTTGGTTCCTACGATTACCGACAGCGGAATGAATGTCAGCTCCAGATTTCACATCAATCTGGAAGTTACATCGCCAAATGGCCAGACAAAAACCTATACTGTTGGTACACCAAATTTCATGAGGCAGAGGGTTTCTCAGTACAATTTTAAAAGGGTAATTATCGATTCTACAGGAAATTCTGTCATTTTTGTTATAGAAATGAGACGAGCTGCAGAAAATGGCCATGATATCCGTTATATGGTAGAAGCAGTCAGGCTGTAATAGGCTAGGCCGTAATCGGCCTAAAAACCTGGGTTACAAACGCTCCGTCCTCATGTAAAAACCTTACAAAAAGTATATTTGCGGGTTTGTGTCTCTCCCAAAGACCGTCTTTTTGCTGTTCAATAGCCAAATCCAGCCATTCTTCCCTGTTTAATACAGCATCGGCGCGGATCTGCATAAAAAGATAACGCCCAATTGGCAGGGAAACTTCGTTTTTTGGTTCACACAGAGGCAGCTCACAGAAGGAATCATGGGCTTCCTGATTGGTCTTGTGTCCAACAAATATTTGAGTGCCAAGAAATCGTTCTTTATCCGGGTCAATTTTTCGAATTTCCAGAGGATTCAATTCATAGCAAAATAACATTTCCTCAATCTTCCCTGTGCCCTCTGTGTTTCTGCCTTGCGAGAGACCTTCTATATAGGTTATCGGGGTGCGAAGGTCAAGACAAACCAATGAAGTTTTTTTCATATATTGATAAGATTATTATATTACTAATTGACAGTAAACCAATAGTCACATACTATATATATATGGTTGAAACCCAGTTTCTCAACGATGCCAATTTTGAACTATATCGTGATCTTATCTACGCAGAAAGCGGTATAACATTCACACCCACAAACCGTTCTATTCTGGAAAGCCGGTTAAAAGAACGATTGCGTGAAAAGGGTGTTACCTCTGTAGTAGCTTATCTGGATACTATCAAAAAGGATAAAGAAGAGCTAAAGGGATTCCTGGATTCAATCACAACAAACCTTACGCGGTTTTTCAGAAATCAGGCGCATTTTGACGCAATGGAAAAACACGTAATTCCAGAACTGATTAACAACATAAAAAAAGTGCCCGGCACCATTAGAATTTGGAGCGCGGGATGTTCAACCGGCGAAGAACCCTACACTATTGCTATGTTATTAAGCGAGATTCTTCCAAAAACCTGGAATTACGATATTCTTGCCAGTGATATATCTTTAAAATGTTTAATGACCGCCAAGGAAGGCTTTTACCCGGAAAGCAGAATTGTAGGAATTCCGGATAATTATCTTGCAAAATACTTTGATAAAGTAGACGGCGGTTACAAGGTTAACCCTGCACTTCAGGCAAAAATAAAGTTTGACTATCACAATCTTAAAAACGAATCAGGACAAAGAAACTTTGATATTGTATTCTGCCGTAACGTAATCATTTATTTTGATGAAGTGGCTCAAACCGCGGTTATGAATCGGTTTTGGGATGCAATGGCTTCCAAATCCTTCCTGTTTATTGGTCATTCAGAATCCCTATTTGGGATGGATACTAAGTTTGAATTTCTTAAAACCGAATGGGCAACTTTATATTGTAAAAATATTTAGGAGACTTACGTGGCAGATGAAATATCAGTATTGGTTGTAGACGACTCAGCGTTAATGCGCAATCTTATAAGCCGTATGATAGAAGATACTCCCGGCTTGGTTGTTGCAGAAAAAGCAATGAACGGCAATTTTGCTTTACAAAAAATTCCGCGTGTTGAACCGGATGTTATTGTTTTAGACCTTGAAATGCCGGAAATGAACGGTATTGAGTTTTTAAAAGAACGAAGAAAACGTGATATAAATATTCCTGTAGTTATACTTTCTTCCATAGCTGCCAAAGGCGCAGAAATTACAATGGAAGCCCTTTCGCTTGGTGCAAGTGACTTTGTGCAAAAACCTTCAGGATCAATATCAGAAGATATTCATGTAGTTAAAGATACGCTTGTTGCAAAGCTTCTCGGCTACGGCGGAGCATATCGTAAATCATTGGGCAAAAAAGTTCTTGCTCCTTCTGAGTATCAGCCGAAAACTCCTGCTGCCAAAAATTCAGACATTGCTGTTCATTTTAAACTGGCAGCGGAAGCTCCCATTGCGCCTGCGCCGCCGCCGAATCAAATTCGAAAACCCGGTAATACAGAAATAATTGCCATTGGTATCAGCACGGGCGGGCCAGATGCTTTACGTTTAGTATTTTCAAATTTGGATAAAGATTTAAAAATTCCAATTGTCGTAGTTCAGCATATGCCCGCAGGTTTTACAAATGAATTTGCCAAGAGCCTTGATAGAATATGCCCGTTATCTGTTAAAGAAGCAGAAGACGGCGATGTCATTATGCCTGGCAGAATTCTAATAGCACAGGGTAACAAACATCTTGAAGTAGAAAAAAAAGGAACCGGCGCAGTTGCACGTCTTTCCGATACTCCTCAAGTTTCCGGTCACAGACCATCTGCAGATGTTCTCTTTGCTTCTGTTGCCATGGCGTACTCAAATCGTGTGCTTGGAGTAATTATGACAGGCATGGGCCGCGACGGCGCACAGCACCTGGGAACCATTTATAAAGAAGGCGGAATGACGCTTGGCCAGGACGAAGCAAGCGCTGTTGTTTACGGAATGCCCCGCGTCGCTTATGAGCTGGGTCACGTTATGGAACAGGTTTCTCTGGAAAAAATGGCGCGCCGTATCTGCGATGTAGCAAAAGCCTCCAGATAATATTTTAAGCAATATAAATCATCTCTATTCAGTTCTCTTTTACTGTGCTAAACTTGTTTTATGAGAGTTATAGGAACAAGAGCGCTGGGACTGCGAACGCCAATTATTCGGGAATCGGATGACCTTGTGGCTGTGATTTGCCAGTCGGTAAAGGATGCGATAAAATACGAAAATATCCAAATCAACGACGGCGACATCATCGGCGTTACGGAAGCTGTTGTTGCCCGTTCGCAGGGTAATTATGCCAATATGGATCAAATTGCTGCCGATGTAAAAGCTCATTTTAATGGTGGGCACATTGGAGTTGTTTTTCCTATACTCAGCAGAAACCGGTTTGCAATGCTTCTTAAAGGCATTTCGTTAGGCGCAGAAAAAGTAACCGTTCTTTTAAGCTACCCTGCCGATGAAGTTGGGAATCAGCTTATTTCGTGGGATGATATCGATGATAAAAAACTTAATCCGTATTCAGACTGTTTAAGCGAAGCCGAATACAGAGAATTTTTTGGTGAAACAAAACATCGATTTACAGGCGTTGATTATGTCGCTTATTATAAATCGCTTGGGAACAATATCGATATAGTTCTTTGTGCCGATCCAAAACGTATTTTAGATTATACCGATCAAATTATTGCCGCCGACATTCACACAAGAACAAGAACAAAACGTGCATTGTATGCCGCAGGAGCAAAAAAAGTTATCGGTCTTGATGATCTTTTAACAAAACCGGTAAACGGAAGCGGTTATAACGAACGTTACGGACTTCTTGGTTCCAATAAAGCAACAGAAAACAGAATAAAATTGTTTCCCCGTGCTTGCGATGTCTTTGTTCAAAAAATGCAGCAAGCTCTGCGGGAACTAAGCGGTAAAACTGTAGAAGTTCTTGTTTACGGCGACGGCGGATTTAAAGATCCTGTCGGCGGCATTTGGGAACTTGCCGATCCTGTTGTAGCTCCCGCATTTACATCGGGGCTTTCGGGAACGCCAAACGAATTAAAATTAAAATTTCTTGCAGATAACAATTATGCCGATCTTTCCAAGGACGAAGCGCGCAAGGCAATCGAAAAAGCTATACAGGCAAAAGCAGGCATAGACCAAATGGGCAAAATGGAATCCGAAGGAACAACTCCAAGGCAATTAACGGATCTTCTTGGCAGTCTTTGCGATCTTGTAAGCGGCTCGGGCGATAAAGGAACACCGTTTGTTTTGGTTCAAGGTTACTTTGATAATTACGCATCCTGACAGTAAATGGAGTAAATATTTTTTATGCAAAAATATATTGATGAACTAACAATATCATTAAAAGAAAAAGTTGGATCTCTTCCTGTTCTATTATTGATATCGGGCGGCGTTGACTCTACAGTAGCAGGCGCACTTTTACTAAAAATTTTAAACCCCGAACAAGTTCACCTAATGTACATGGACACAGGGCTTATGCGCAAAAATGAAACTGAAGCAGTCCGCAGCATTTTATCAAAATTGGGTGCAAAAAATTTACACGTAATCATGTGCGAAGATGAATTTTTATCAGCATTAAAGGGTATTACAGAACCCGAAGAAAAACGCAGAATTATCGGCGATTTATTTATATCGATTCAAGAACGTGAAGTGTCCCGCTTGGGATTAACGCAGGATTATTTTCTTGCGCAAGGCAGTATCCGAGCCGATTTTATCGAAAGCGGCCAGAACGACGGAAAAAAAGTTAATGTTGTTAAGAGTCATCATAATGTCGCAAGCCCTTTAGTAATTGCAAAACGTGAAGCTGGAAAAATAATTGAACCGCTTGCACAATTTTACAAAGACGACGTGCGTGAACTTGGACGTTTTCTTGGTTTAGATAACGAACTTGTTAATCGCCATCCATTCCCCGGTCCCGGAATTGCAGTGCGCATCCTTGGCGAAATAACCAGAGATAAGTGTGACATTCTGCGCGAGGCTGACGCTATTTATATTGATGAACTAAAACGCCGCAGTGTCTCATCGGGAAAAAGTCTTTATGATGAGATTTGGCAGGCGTTTGCAGTTTTACTGCCGATTAAATCTGTCGGCGTTAGTAATGTAGCTGCCAGCAACAATTTTGCCGAGCGCAAATACGGATGGGTTCTGGCATTACGTGCAATTACAAGCAAAGACGGCATGACAGCTGACGTTTATCCGTTTGAAACCCGTGATCTTCTGGAAATTTCAGCTCACATAACAAACGCTGTTCCGCAAATTGGGCGTGTAACGTATGATATTTCCAACAAGCCGCCCGCTACAATTGAATGGGAATAACAGTATAATCAATCTGTAACAGAAATCCCCTGCCTAAGAGCATTAAAGCGGCGGTTAAGATTATCTTCGTTTACAGGATTTTCCATTGTAAAATAAAGAGAAAAAAGAGTATCCTGCCCTGTCCGGTTTTCACTTAAAATAATGCCGACAGAACCATTATTTTCTCTTGCAGAAATAGTCGGGTTTCCGTCAAAAGGAAACTTTCTCTGAACCATATCGTTCCAGCCGTCCATTGCACCGGAACCAAGCCTCTGGTCAGGAATAATATTGCGGTAAACAAGAAAATAGTCATTTCCCCTATTATCTCTGTTAAAAATTATTTTTCTAAAACCGAATTCCAGATTGGTTTTATTCATATACCAGGAAGGAGCAAGGAACATTTCAGAACTGCCTGTCCAGTCAAAAACACCGCTGTCTATATCCATTTTTATATTACCGCAGTTAAGCGTAAAAGCGCGGACATTATCATCCCAATTAAAATCAATATCATTTAAGAATTCAGGTATAAATTCTTTCATTTTAAAATATTCTGTCCAGTCATCAAAAGACGCCAGATATGCTGCAAAAATATGATCGCATATTTTTTGAAGATCCCATTCATAGTCCAGAAGAAAAGCGCTGTTCTGATTTGTACTTAAAATAACAGGGCCATCGGGCATTGGTAAAATAAACATAATCTGCACTGTATCATCAAAATCTATAAGCCAGTTTGCGGTAATCCATGTTCTGCCCAAAATATCAATATATCTGCCTGTAGATAACGGCTCTCCGTAAGAAAGAATCCTGTATCTGTCATTACCCCATAGATTTCTTTCTGTGCGTATATTCTGCAGAATAAGATCCATAATATATTTTGGATCTGTGTTAGCTCTTTCTATCGAAACATTGGAAGGTTTTTTTAATTTATAAAAATGATACCCGGAAACGCCGGCATGCATTAACCGCCCGTCATGTTCAAGATTAAAATTCCGCCTGTTTAAACCTGACAGTTTCCAGTTGTCATCATTCCTGTCAATAAAACTAACTTCCGGAAAAGAAGAAGAAAGCGAACTATGAAGAATGTGCGCGTTATTACCACCTGTTAAATATTCCGGAGCTTCCTTAAAAAGGGCATTCATTGCAATGTCATAATTCTCTCTGTAAGCAACGCGAATTTTATTTCTGACTCCTTCGTAAGTATCAGGAAGAGAAACGCTTGTCTCAAAAATATTGTTTAACTCATTAACCAATAAAAAATGCCCAAACCGGAATCTAACCCGGTACGGAAGAACAGAATCATCCGCGTCAAGAATAACTTCCGAAGGAACGGAATAGAGTATGTTATCGCGCAATGCTGTAACAAGAGCCACAACTCTGCCGTTTGGAGTAACAAGCGGGCCGCCGGAGTTTCCCGGGTTTCCGTCTGCAGAACTTTTTAGTAAATTCCAGCGCCCGGAATCTCCTTCGGGAACTGTTCCCAAAACAAGGCCATTCCGCACAACAATGCCTTCTCCAAGCGCATTGCCTATACTAAATACAGGATCTCCAATTTTATAATTGCGTTCAAATCTGAAAAATTGATCAAAAGTTTTGTTTTTTACAGTAAATTTTATAAAATCTTTTTCGTTGCTGCCGCCTGTTATTTTATCAATTTCGTAAACTCTTCCCTGAGAATCCCGGATAAAATAATCTTTAAAAACCATGCTTTCAATGCCCAGATTAATAACATGAAAAGCTGAAATTAATTCTGTTCTGGAAATGGCAAACGCAGTTCCAATAGAATAGTATTTATCGTTTCTAATGGCAAAAGGAACAATATCCCAGTTTAATGCTCTGTCATAAATTACTGAATCTTCTTCTGGTTTTTCTATTACTACTTCAAAAACCGCATTATTCACCAGATTAAGTGTCCTGGAAGACATACGCCTTGAACCGGAATCTGACGGCGAAGACAAACAGGAAACAAAAAAAACTGCCAAAACAAAAATATAAACCAGCTTGAATTTCATAGATATAATATACTATCTTTTTAAAGTTAACACAAGTAAAATAATTATAATGCATTTAAAAGAAGCAAAAGGTTTACTAAGCGCACACAATGGAATGAATATAAGCAGAGGATGCACTCACGGTTGTATCTACTGTGATTCGCGCAGTAAATGTTATCAGATTAATCATGATTTTGAAGATGTGCAGATAAAATCCAATGCTCCCCTGCTTTTGGAAGAAGCGCTTAAAAGAAAACGAAAAAAGTGTTTGATCGGCACAGGAGCCATGAGCGATCCTTATATCGATATTCCGGAAAACCTGGCAAATATCCGTTCTTGTCTGGAAATAATCGAAAAATACGGTCATGGCATTGCGATTCAAACAAAGTCCGACTTAGTTCTGCGCGATCTTGATATTCTTTCCGGCATTAACAAAAAAGCAAAATGTATTTTTCAAACAACGCTTACCACTTTTGATGAAGACCTGTGTAAAATAATCGAACCAAATGTCTGCGGAACAAAACGCCGGTATGAAGTTCTAAAAATAATGCGAGACAATGGTATACAGACAATCGTCTGGCTTTGCCCTTTTTTGCCTTTTATAAATGACACCGAAGAAAATCTCCGCGGACTTTTAAATTACTGTATCGATGCAGGTGTTTACGGTATTATTTTCTGGGGAATCGGTATGACTTTACGGGAAGGCAGCCGTGATTATTTTTACAAAAAGCTTGATGAACATTTTCCAGGATTAAAAAAAGAGTTTCATAAAAAATACAGCTATATGTATAATATAACAAGCGACAATAATAATGAATTGTATAAATTGGCGCAGACAATCTGCAAAGAACACAATATAGTTCTTGGCGTTGACAATTTGTTTAAGTACATGGGAACGCTTATGGAATCAATAACAGAAAAAACAAATACACAAATCGAGTTATTTTGATATATTTTTAACACATTAGGAAAAAAATAGAATTTTTACAATTATATTAATGTGAATCCAGCGCTTTTTTTTATCTTTCAAATTTTGAGAATTTCAATTTCTATATTAGAATTACTCAGAGATAAAAAATGGAGTGCTTATGAAAAGATCAAGTTTACTAATTATTGAATTATTAATATTGATAATGACGGGAATATTAGCTGCCTGTGTTTTAATGTGGGCAGGATTCACAATTGGCATGAGGATTAATGCTTACCGGCAGGCAAAACAAATAATGTATGTTTCCACAAGTTTTTTACGGGATAGAGCTGAAGCATGGCTGATAATAAACTATCAAAAATCAATAACAGAAGCGGCAGAATTTTCCGGGGTTTCAGAAATACAGATTCCGCTGTCTGCTCTTGATAAAATAATAAATGAAATAAAAATCTTTGATGAAATGAAAAGTTATATTATTAACCCTTCCGGAAAATTAATAACAAACCCTGATAATGAACCTGTAACAAATGAAGACTTTTTTATAAAATACAAATTGGAAACATACCGTAACAATGTTCTTTTTCAGGATAATTTTTACAATAGCAGCGGAAAATACATCATTAGTTCCATGAAAATTCCTATAACAGGCTGGACTCTTATTTCAATTTTACCCATCGATGTAATATACAAAACCGGAAACAGAACCTGTATTATATCCGTAATAATAACCGCGGCCGGAATTGTTATTTACTTTCTGGCTTTTATGCCGGTTGTCAAAAAAAAGTTAAACCGGTAAAAATAACGGCACAGGAATAATGTACAATATTTATCAATATTGCATAATTATTATAATATATTATATAATGTTTCATGTTCTGGAAAAAAGCTGCGGTAACATCTGTTTTAATTTTCTTAATAATGTTCTCTGGCTGCGAAAAATACAACAAAAGCCCTGTTTCACCGGACACAAGAAAGTCTCCGTTTAATTCCTACTGTGAATTTCCAGGCGTTACAGAAGACGATATTAACGCTATTGATATTATAAGAAGCAGTGTTGATGAGCTTATCTTAGGCGCGTTTTTATCGACTGAAACATTTATAAATGAAAATGGTGAACTGGGCGGATTTTCCGTATTAATTTGCGAGTGGCTTACAGAGCTATTTGATATTCCGTTCCGTACAAAATTGTATGATGATAATGACTTATGGACTGATTTTGAAGCAGGAAAAGTTTCTTTTACAAGAGAAAAAAAACCTGCTCATTTAACGGAGAAAACCTATAATATAGACGGCGCAATAGCGTCGCGCCCTTTTACATATTTTCGTATTCCGGGCAGTGAACCGCTTTCGGTAATTGCCAGGTCACGGCCGCTGCGTATTGCATTTTTTGAAGAAACTGCCGTTCACCAAATTGTATCGCCGCTAATAAATTATAATTTTGAAGCTATTTCGTTCAATAATATAACCGCCGTTTATGAAGCGTTAAAAAATAACAGCATTGATGCCTTTATTGGAGAAAGCACTTTTGAAGCTGTATTTGACACAATCGGACATGTCGAAACATCAATTTTTATTCCGCTTTTACATTCTCCCGTACCGTTTATGACATTAAATCCGTTTTATGAACCGATTATTTCTGTGATTAAAAAAGGTTTGAGTGATCCTCTGGGAGCGCGTCACCTAAGTGAGCTTTATTATCTTGGTGACAAGGATTATAAAAGAAAAAAGATGTTCACACGCTTTACCGAAGAAGAACGTGCCTATTTAGAAAATAATTCGTTCGTGAATATTATGACCGAATACAGCAATTACCCCGTAACTTTATTTGACCGCCGGACTAACGAATGGCAGGGAATAGATTTTGATTTGCTGCGTGAAATAGAACTGCTTACAGGGCTTGAATTCAGAGTTTTTAATGATCCGCATACAGATTGGGGAGAATTACTTGCGATAATCGAAAGCGGAGAGGTTCCCATGGCAAGCGATTTAAGCCGCACCAGCGACAGGGAACACCGCTTTATATGGATGGATGAACCTCACCTGACAACCGAATATGTACTTATATCGAGGGAAGAACACCGCAATATAAATATCAACGAAGTTTTATCTGTGAGCGTTGCATTAAGCAGAGGAACAGGTTATACCGAATTATTTCAGAGGTGGTTCCCAAATCACAATTACACCACAATATATGATAACGTAACCGCTGCAAACGAAGCTTTTATACGCGGTGAAACAGATATGCTGATGGCAAGTAAAAATACTTTTTTACATTTATCTCATTATATGGAACTTCCCGGGTATAAAGTAAATTTTGTTTTTGAAGGCAGCAGATATGATTCTACTTTTGCGTTTAATAAAGATGAAGTAATTTTATTTTCAATCTTTTCAAAAGCGCTTGAGTTTATTAATGTCGATTTAATAGTTTCCCAGTGGCAGAGTAAAACTTTTGACTATCGCTTTAGAGTAGCAGAAGCAGAGAAAGCGGCGCAGATGCCGTTACTTATCGGCGTATCTGTATTGGCTGCTGTTATTCTTGCTCTTTCCGGCGCGCTTTTTGTAAAAGGCCGCTACGACGGCAGGCGATTAGAAACGCTTGTTGAGAAACGTACAAACGAACTTCAAATGCAGACAGTTATGATTACAACACTGTTTAATTCCATTCCGGATATTATATTCGCCAAAGATTCCAATTTACGGTTTACGCATTTGAACAAAGCATTTTTAAAACACTTTGGCAAAGATGAAAGTATTATAGGAAAAACCGATGCTGCTGGTCTGGAAATACCTGCTGAATTAGCGGAACGGTTTAATAAAATTGACCGAAAAATTCTCAGCAGCCGTGAACCTTTTGTCGAAGAAGAATATGTTCCGTGTGCTGACGGAACTGTTCCGTTCTTTGAAACTATGAAGGTTCCTATCATAAAAGATAATACAGTTATTGGAATCATGGGAATCGCGCGTGATATAACTGAACGCAAGAAGATGGAACAGGCATTAGAAGAAAACTATATTCAGGCAAAAAAACTAAGCGAGGAAGCTGAGGCTGCCAACCGCTACAAGTCTGAGTTTTTAGCAACCATGAGCCACGAAATCCGCACGCCAATGAACAGTATTATAGGATTTTCAGAGCTGGCGATGGATAATGATATATCATCAGTAACCAGAGATTATCTGGAAAAAATATATAAAAACGCAGAAGTACTTTTACTTATAATTAATGATATTCTGGATTTATCAAAGATTGAAGCCGGTAAAATGGAGCTGGAAAATATACCTTTTGATATGCATGAATTATTGGAAAGCTGCCGTAGTTTAATAATGCCCAAAGCCCTGGAAAAAGGGCTCTTATTATATTTTTATGCAGAACCAAGCGTAAACAAACCGCTTGGCGATCCTGTGCGGCTGCGGCAGGTTCTGGTAAACATTTTATCCAACGCCGTAAAATTCACAAATATCGGTACAATAAAACTTATTATCCAAATAGTTGCCAAAACAGAAAAATCTATCACTATTAATTTTGAAGTAAAAGACAGCGGAATCGGTATGACAAGCGAACAAATAAACAAAATATTCGATTCGTTTTCACAAGCAGAAGCCAGCACAACGCGTAAATTCGGCGGTACAGGGTTAGGGCTTGCAATAACAAAAAAAATAGTGGATGCAATGGGCGGAGTTATTCGTGTTGAGAGTGTACCAGGAGTTGGCAGTAAATTCAGCTTTGAGCTTACTTTTGATTCTGTAGATACAGATGATGCTGGTTTTGCAAAAAAAATAATCCTTGATAATATTAAAAAGCCTATTTTTGAGGGAGAAGTTTTGTTATGCGAAGACAATGATATGAATCAGCAGGTTATTTGTGAACATCTGGCAAGAGTCGGCCTTAAAACTGTGGTAGCAGAAAATGGAAAAATTGGCCTGGATATGGTGCAAAGCCGTATGCCGGGCGGTACTGCCGCTCTTAAGGGTGAAAAACAATTTAATCTTATTTTCATGGATATACATATGCCCGTAATGGACGGATTTGAAGCAGCAGCAAAAATTCTTGAACTTAACAAAAATATTCCAATAGTAGCATTAACGGCAAATATAATGTCAGATGACCGCGATTTATACAAAACAAGCGGCATGACCGGCTATTTGGGGAAACCTTTTACATCGCAGGAATTGTGGCGTTGTTTAATGAAGTTTTTTACTCCAATAATCCAAAAAGCGCCGGAGAAAATAGCATTAATGCAGAACGTTGATGATCTCCAGCAAAAATTAATAAACATATTTGTTCAAAACAGCCAGGATGCCTATGTAAAAATAAAAGATGCGATAGATACAAACGACATTAAACTGGCACATAGATTGGCGCATACTTTAAAATCAAATGCCGCCCAGCTGAATAAACCAGCTTTGCAGAAAATTGCAGGAAAAGTGGAAGAAAGCCTTAAAAACGGAGAAAACCGTGTAAATCCCTCTGATTTTGAAAGTTTGCAGGCTGAGCTAAATACAGTACTGGCGGAGCTTACTCCTTTAGTTTCTGAATTATAGCAAGAAGCTGATAATATAGCTTTATAGCTTTTTTTATGCTACAATTGTCTGGCTTATGTAATATGAACAATAACGAAGGAAATGGAAATGGTAAAAAATAGATTCTTGATTGGCTATTACGGCTATTGGGTTATATTGACCTACTTAAATGCCGTTGCAGGATTAGCCGGAATATATTTTTCGCTGGGAGGCAATGTAAGATATGCGCTTATGTGCCTTATGGCTGCAGGTTTGTGCGATGGGTTTGACGGACGGGTCGCAAGCTTAAAAAAAAGAACAGACAGAGAAAAAAGTTACGGTATTCAAATTGATGCCTTTGCAGATATTATCAGCTTTGGTCTTCTTCCGGTTTTTATCGGATATACATTTGTAAAAGATAATAGTACGCCATCGCTTCTTATATTTTATTTAATTATTTCTGCCGTTTTTGTTTTAACTGCGCTTATCAGACTTGCATACTTTAATGTAATAGAAACAGAATTTTTATTAAAAAGCGAAAAACGGATATTTTTTACAGGTTTGCCTGTAACCAGTGTTTCTATGATAATACCCGTTATATATTCGTTATACAGTTTTTTAAATTTATCTTTATCTGCAGCTTATTTAATTATGCTGATGTTTATTTCTATTTCATTTATAGCCAATGTTAGAGTTCCCAAACCGCGCGGACGTTCTTTAATTTTCCTTTGTTTAGCCGTACTGCCGGCAGCAATATATATTATTTTTATTGGAAGCTGATAAATTTGTTAATAAAAGATTACGAAACAATTGATATATCCTCTAAAGATAGTTTGACTTTGCGTTTTTTGTACAATACATTGATGGGAAGAATGTTCCTGAATATTTTAGTTAGGCCGTTTGTTTCAGTATTTTTTGGATTAATAATGGATGGTTCGTTTTCCAGATTATTTATTAAAGGTTTTATTAAACGAAATAATATTGATATGAACGAATACGAAGATGTTAAGTACTCGTCATTCAATGATTTTTTTTCCAGAGAAGCAAAAAAAGAAAACAGGCATTTTACAGATAATAAAAATGATTTAATTTCTCCCTGTGATTCTAAATTAACTGTATATCAAATTGATACAGAAAGTATTTTTCAAATAAAAAACTCGGCATACGATGTAGAAAGTTTATTAAATAATAAACAGCTTGCAGATGAATTTACAGACGGAGTTTGCCTCATTTTCAGATTAACACCAAGCGATTACCACAGATACTGTTATATTGATGATGGAGAAATTTTATCCGTGCAAAAAATAAAAGGTAAACTTCATACAGTCCGTCCGATCTCGTTACAGCGTTATAATATCTACAAACTTAATTCCAGAGAATACACAGTTATGCAAACCGCTAACTTCGGCAAAATTATCCAAATGGAAGTTGGCGCTCTTTTTGTCGGCCGCATAAAAAACCAAACGGCAAGCGGCTTTTTTGAACGAAGAAAAGAAAAAGGGATGTTTGAATTCGGCGGTTCTACCATTGTTATATTATTACAAAAAGACAAAATAGCTATTGATGAAACAATTTGGAATAATACCCGCTTAGATAAAGAAACCGTTGTAAAAATGGGATATAAAATCGGCGTTAAGCTGTAGGATAAAAATAAACAAAAAATCAAATTTGTACAAAAATCATAATTTACATGACAAAGTTAATACTTATTATCTCTTTTTATTGAATTCTATGGGTTTCATAACAATATATTCATATATTGAATATGTGGTTTCATTAAAACCAGAGGAGGAACTTATGAAGAATTCAGTGTTTTTTAGCCTGAAGAAAAACTCCAAAAATGGAAAAAACGAGAAGATCGTTCCAAATGAAGAACGCATCTGTTTATCGATGATTTCTGATGAATTCCGCAAGCTTGCAGAAAACTCCAGAGAACAGTCAAAAGCCATGAAAGCAGCATTAAGTAACATAAGAGAATCTGCAAGCAGGATAAAAAATTCCTCTGAAGAAATTATTGAAAGATACAATGCGTCGGTTTCTGCTGCAAATAGATAGAGCATAGGAGAAGCGAAGGAGATTTCAGGCTAACAGAAAAAGATTAATTACCTCTTCAAACTGCCGATAATTTATTTATTGCGCATTTTGGAGGATTACAATGCATCATTTAAAGAAATTTGGGATAATCACATTAATTTTTTGCTTTCTTTTTCTGGTTTTTAGCTGTATAACAAATACAGATTTTGAAATAAACGCCGAAGCAGTGCCGGAAGGTTTACTTATACGTTTTAAAAACATCCCCGCCGAGACAAGTCACATGTTTATTTCGATAAGCACAACAGATGATACTGAAGATCCCGCAAGTCCGCTCAGCATCATTTCTTCTTATGCCGCTTTAACAAACACCAATGAAATGGATTGGGTCGGTTCGAGTTTACAGCTGGAAAAAGTTAAGCAGACTGGAACTATTCTCTTTCCGTTTGTAGAACCCGGGAAAAATTACCATGTTTCTGCATATATTTACACACTGCAAGAACGTGAACAATATATAGAAGGTAATGAAAACCCTCATCAGCATTATGCAAACGCCGAAGTCACTGCCAATGGCGGAATTTATATTGATAAAGAAAATGTGAAACTTGAATTAAATAATGATAAATCGGCAGTTACATTAACTTCGCAGCCAATCTTTCCGCAGGGAATAACATTTGCCGATCAAATCTACAGTTATAGTTATACGATACAGGTTGATAACGGCTCGCTTGGCGTAGGTGATCATCACATTCCCGAAGGACTATCCCCCGACGGTTTAACCTGGGTATTTGAACCGCAAATGTCAGCTGTCAATTTAAGAGCGGGCAATTATCTGGAAGAAGGTTTCAGCTACCCAGCATGGGCATCGGCATCTGTAAACATTCTCTATGACGAAATTCTCTGGTATATCGATATTGCAAAGACGGAGTTGGGGGAATTTCGGTTTTGAGGAAATAGTACTTGACGAATGTTAACCATTAGTGTAATGTAATAACATGCCAAGAAAAAAAAGTAAATCATTTTCCCCTGAACTTTTAACTAAAAAAGCGGATGTTGCGATTCGCTCTTCTGCTGCGGAATATCTTACTTTCGTTGCCGCAACAGGAGATAATCCTTTTTCAGTTGAAATGCGATATCAAGATGAGAATATCTGGCTTACGCAAAAATTGATGGCTACTCTTTATGATATTACTGTTCAGGCAATTGGACAGCATATAAAGAAGGTATTAGAAGATAGTGAACTTATAGGGGAAGCAACTATAAAGAAATACTTTATAGTTCAAAATGAGGGGGAACGACAGGTAAAACGGGAAGTTGAGCATTATAACCTACAAATGATCATCGCCGTCGGTTTCAAAGTAAACAATGAGCGAGCTGTCCAATTTCGCAAATGGGCAAATGAAATTGTAAAGCAATATACAATTCAAGGCTGGGTTATGGATGTCGAACGCTTAAAGAACGGCGGTTCGATTCTGACAAATGAATACTTTGAACGACAATTAGAAAAAATCCGTGAAATCCGCCTATCGGAACGTATGTTCTATCAAAAAGTAACTGATATTTACACTACAGCAATAGATTACGACCCATCAGCTGCTGCAACTATACGATTTTTCGCAGCTATGCAAAATAAGCTGCATTATGCAGTTCATGGAA
>Ga0123356_10001355_pt1 | contig 27067 bp, 25 predicted proteins | sample TergutEmb28metaG_2_FD_92546 | JGI IMG/M metagenome (GOLD analysis project Ga0123356, IMG submission 92546) | Embiratermes neotenicus P3 segment gut microbial communities from Petit-Saut dam, French Guiana - Emb289 P3 | ecosystem: Host-associated > Arthropoda: Insects > Digestive system > Gut ...
CGAAAAATCGAGTGCGCCTTCAGGCTGGAGCTTTTGACCGGCATGGTCACAATGCCAACGTCAATGGAGCCGTTCTCCAGTTTCTGGACAATCTTGTAGCTGAAGTTGCGGTAGATGCTGATCTGCACACTGGGATAGAGACTGCAATACTTGGCGAAAACGTCAGGCAGGACGTACAGGCAGGTGGCTTCGTTGGCGCCCACGGTGATGGTTCCGCGGGGCATCGAGCCCTGGTCGGCCACGGCAAGCAGGGACTCGTCCCGCATTTGCAGCATACGTTCCGCATAGGCAAAGAGCACCCGGCCCGCCGGAGTAAGGGTTACGTCCTTGCCTGAGCGATCGAGCAGCCGGTCGCCATACTCTTGTTCTAACTGCCGGATTTGCGCGCTTACCGCGGATTGCGAGCGGAATATCTTCTGCCCGGCGCGGGAAAAACTGCCGAGCTTCGCCACTTCCATGAAGGTGACGAGTTGGTCGAAATCCATGGCTGCGGGGAATTATACAGACGACAGTCGACGGCGGTTAGCGGGGTTGTGGAATCGGGCGATTGTGGTGCGATGGACCGTCGACGCGTCGATATAGCGGCCGACCCATAAACTCCATCATGCGGTCAACGGTTCCAGGATTAATCGCCGTCCGCGCACGCGGGGGTGAGGCGCACCAAGGGAAACCCAGGCGCGGAGGGCTGTTCGACCGGGGCGTGCAGGCCGCATTCGGTCTTGGTGAAGCCCGACCACCGCCCGGCCCGGTGGTCTTCCCCGGGCAGAACCTCGCGGGTGCAGTGGGTGCAGCTGATACTCGGATAGTTGCGGTCATGCAGCGGGTTGTAGAGAACCTGGTGGCTTAGGACGTAGCGCCACACCCGGTCGCGCGTCCAATCGGCGAGAGGACTGATTTTCACGAGATTGAATTTCCCGTCCCAATCCACTTTGCGGATTTCTGCACGGGCCTCGGTCTGGTCCCGGCGGATCGAGGTCACCCATGCATCCAGGGTAGACAGTTTCCTGCGCAAGGGTTCAACCTTTCGCAGTTTGCAGCACAGGTCGGGGTCCCGCGCCCAGAGGGTTCGTCCATAGGCCTTCTCCTGCTCCTCGGGAGTGAACTCGGAATACAGCCGTTCGATCCTGATTCCGTAACGCTCCTCGATCCGGTCCATCAAATCGTAGGTCTCAGAGAACAGGAACTCGGTGTCCCCCGTGAACACCTTCACCCGGGGATTCAGCCGATGGGCGATGTCGAGCAGCGCCATGCCCTCGACGCCCATCCCGGTCGCCAGAGCGACCGTCTCGCCGTAGGTCGAAAATGCCCACGCCAGAACATCTTCCGCACTCCAGTCCTCGGCCACATGTTTGACGCGATCGAAATCCGTGCTCACTCTTCACTCTCCCCCGGAACAACGTCCGGCTGCGCATGATCTTCAGGGATGGAAAACTCGCGGAACTGCTCGCGGAGGTTTTTCCGGTCCGCCAGCCGCACCACTTCGCCGATTACGACAAGGCGCGGCCCTCCCAAGGACCCGGACCGGGCCAGATGCGAAACGGTTGTGACATCGACGTGTTCGGATTCGCTGGTCGCCCCGGAAATGATCGCGCACGGCATCTCGGGCGAAACTCCTGCATCAACCAGGCGCGTCTGGAGCCCGGCCAACTCGTGGCCCGGCATGTACACGACCAGGGTTGCATTGGACGGCAGACGATCCGGCCAACCGGCAAGCGGAGAGCAGTACCGGCTCGAGCCTGTGAGAAGCACCAGCGTCGAAGAGAGGTTGCGATGGGTAAGAGGAACCTGAACCGATGCCGCCGCGCCCAGGGCGGCGGTAACTCCCGGAACGATTTCCACCTCAATCCCTGCCTGCCGCAGCGCTTCCAACTCTTCCCCGCCCCGGCCAAAAATGAACGGGTCCCCTCCCTTGAGCCTCACCACCACCAAGCCCAGCAATGCATTCTGCACGAGCAAGCGATTGATTTCTTCCTGCGGCGTGCTCCGCTTTCCGCAGCGTTTTCCCACGTTGATAAGCCGGGCGCTCGCAGGCAGCAGGCGAAGAATCTCCTGGCCGACCAGCTCGTCATGAAGCACCACATCCGCCGAGCGGAGCACCCTCGCCGCTTTGATCGTCAGCAACTCCGGATCGCCAGGCCCGGCGCCAACCAGAAACGCTTTGCCCGAAGGGCTCAATGGCTCCTCCCGCGCTCGCTCCGCTGGTTGAAGGCCTCACGGCTGGCCAATTGATGAAGCTGCTTCTTGCGCGCTTCCCGGTCGCTGAGGGTGGCCGTCAACTGCTCCCGCGCCTCTCCCAGTTCCGCAACCCAGGGTTCATACTCCGGCCCAAACTGCTCTTCGAGTTCCCGCCGGAGTCTCTGCGCCAGCGCCGGGCTGCGGCCGCCGGTTGAAATTGCAATCTGCAGGTCGCCGCGCTTCACCACCGCCGGATAATAAAAGTCGCAATTTTCCGGATCGTCGACCGCATTGCAGAGAACATTTCTCAGGCGCGCTTCCCGGAGGATCCGGGCGTTCAGTTCCCCGCTCGAAGTGGCCGCGACGACCATTGCAACCTGATCGAGGTCGCGTGGCTCGAACGATCGCGGGTTCCAGGTGATGGCGCCTTCCGACGCCCATTCCCGGACTTCGAAAACCGCTTGGGGCGCTACCACCTCGACCGATGCCCCCGCATCGAGCAGTCCGCGGATCTTCTCCGCAGCCACGGCGCCGGCGCCGACCACCAGGCACCTGCGCCCCTCGAGTTTCAAGAAAACGGGAAACATCTTCATGTTGGCGAACCCCACAGAAACAAAAAGCCCACCGCCATTTCTGACTGGCGATGGGCTTTTCTGTCCCGTATTACTAAACTTTTAGGTCAGCAGCTCTCCCGCGCCAGTGTGGGCACACATACAACAACACGAACAACACCGGCAACAGAATTGGCGAGAGGCGTTCATTCAGACGCTTCGATGATAGAAACCCGCGAGGACTCTGTCAATATTTCCCGACGGCTTGACCATTCAAAATTTGAATGGCGAGAATCGGAAAGGCGCGTTCCCGATTTCCGCCCCGCTGTCAATGCGCCATGGCCGGCCCTTTTCCGCCCCTCGGCTTCTCCATCAGCAACACCAGGGGCAGCAGCAGGATGAACATCCCTCCGAGGAAACGAAACACGTCGTTATAGGAGAGCATGGAGGCTTGTTGTTGAATCATGGCCCAAACTGCGCCGTGGGCTTGACGACTGGCGGTAACCGCGTCCGCGCCTCTCATCATGAACATTTGCGTCAATCCCGCCAGCAGCCGTTGGGTCTCCGGGCTGGCATTGTTTACGTGCTCGCCGAGGTAGTGGAGATGGGTTTGCATGTGCCGGAACTGGAGGGTCTCGACGGTGGAAATTCCGACGCTGGCCCCGACATTACGCATCAGATTGAACACGCTGGTTGCGTTGCCCATGCGCTCGCGCGGAATCGGATCGTTGGTAACGGTGGTCAAGGGAACAAACACCAGTCCCAGCCCTCCACCCTGCAGCACAAGCGGCCACGAGAAATTCCAGAAACCAACGTCAAGACTGAAGAAGGACAGCGCAAACATCGCCAGGGCCGTGACCACCAGGCCGAAGGCGAGCAGCTTGCGGGAGTCGACCTTGCCTACGAGTATGCCGACTACGGGCATGAAAAGGAACGAGGCCAGGCCGCGCGGCACGTTGGTAATGCCGGCGTGCGTAGCCGTGTAACCCAGCAGTTCCTGCATCAGCAGCGGCAGCAGGACCGTGCTGCCGTAGAGGACAAACCCTATGACCGTCATCAGAAATGTTCCTACGGCGTAGGACCGGTACTTGAAAACACCGAGGTCAATGACGGGATGTTCGGTCGTCAGTTCGCGGACGATCAATCCTCCCAACCCTATAACCGCGAGAACCGCCAGAATCAGGATGAAATGAGAGCTGAACCAGTCCTCCTCCTGACCCTTGTCGAGCATGATCTGCAGCGCTCCCATTCCGACCACCAGCAGCCCGATGCCCCAATAGTCGATTCCGGTCTTCTCCCGCCGCAGATAGGGAGGATCGAAAACAAATGCCTGGGTCAGCAGAATCGCCAACACCCCAACCGGGACATTGATATAAAACACCCAGCGCCAACTGTAATTGTCGGTAAGCCATCCCCCGAGGACAGGACCGAGCATGGGCGCAACCACGATGCCGAGCGCCCAGAAGGCCATCGCCTGCCCGCGTTTTTCGGGAGGAAAGGATTCGAGCAGAATGGCCTGCGAAAGCGGCTGCAAGCCACCCCCGCACGCCCCCTGAATGATCCTGAAAACAATCAGCGCCCCCAGAGATGGGGCGAGTCCGCAGGCGAAGGATGCCACCGTGAACCCCGTCACCGCACCCATGAGCAGCCGCTTGCGCCCAAAGCGGCCCGCGAGCCATCCTGTCATAGGCAGAATGATGGCGTTCGCCACCAGATAGGAGGTGAGCGTCCAGGTGGCTTCGTCCGTGCTCGCCGAAAGATTCCCGGCGATGTGGGGCAGCGAAACGTTCACGACCGTCGTGTCCAGCACCTCCATGAAAGTGCTCGACATAACCGCAATGGCAATCAGCCATGGGTTTATTTCCGGACGGGCTTGGGGCTCGGGACTCATCGCGCCAGGAGCAGACCTAGGCTACATTCGATTCCACCTCCGGAGAAAAGGCTTCACCGGCAAACCCGGCGAGAATCGAAAATCGCGCCCTGAACCCGCCGGGCACTGCACCGGTCGCCCCATCGAACCTGCTCCTGCCCGGCCACCTTTGCTGTATCCTCAAGGGTTCTGAATATGGCACAACCGCACCGCGCGAGCGCACACGCATGGCTGGCGATTTCCGCGGTCGCTCTGTGCGTGGTCGCCCCCTTCCTGAAGCTTGGAATTCCCTCCGGGCACGACTTCGAGTTTCACTTTAATTCCTGGATTGAAGTCGCTGAGCACTGGAAGCAAGGCATCTTCTACCCGCGCTGGGCAGCGATGGCCCATTACGGCTACGGAGAGGCGCGATTCATCTTCTATCCGCCGGTTTCCTGGACGCTCGGGGCGCTGCTTGGAACATTTCTCCCCTGGAAGCTCGTGCCCGCCGCTTACATCTGGCTCGTGCTCGTGCTGGCCGGGTACGCGATGTTTATTCTGGCGAGACAGTACCTGCCCACAAAGGATGCCATCTTTGCCGCCGCACTGTACGCCGCCAATCCCTACAACCTGGTCATCGTTTACTGGCGCAGCGCCCTGGCGGAGCTGGTCGTCGCCGCCTATCTGCCTTTGATGTTGCTGCTCTTATTGCGGGCGGACGAACGAGACGACGGCCGCGAAGTCGTCATACCGCTGAGCCTCTTAGTCGCCGCCGGCTGGCTGACGAATTTGCCGGCGGCGGTGATGATGAACTATTCCCTGGCGGTGCTCGGCTGCGTCGTGGCCCTCAGAGGCAGGTCGGTGCGGGTTCTGTCCTACGCCGCGGCCCCGCTCGTCGTCGGAGCCATGCTGGCCGGATTCTATTTGCTGCCGGCATTTCATCAGCAGAAGTGGGTGGACATCGGGCAGGTGCTCGCGCCCGGCGTGCGCCCGGAGGACAATTTCCTGTTCAGGAAAACCGAAGACCTCGATCACAACCGCTTCAACCTGCTGGTCACGGTCGTGGCGACATTTGAAATCGCGGCCACAGCCGCCGCCACGCTGGCGGCACGGCGTTCGCAATCCCGCAAACTGTGGGCGCTCCTCGTCGCCTGGAGCGTTCTTTCCGTCCTGCTCATGCTCCACCCGGCCCTGCCGCTGTGGCATTTCCTCCCGAAACTGCGGTTCGTGCAGCTCCCGTGGCGGTGGCTTCTCTGTTTAGGCGTCCCCTTCGCCCTGGCAACGACCTGGAGCCTGCGCAACGGGTGGGCGCGCGGACTGCTTTGTGCGGCGGTCCTGGCAGTCCTGGCGCTGGTGTGGCACGGGGTGCAGGTTCCCTGGTGGGACAATGCCGCTGACATTAAGGAGATGCTTGACAATCAAAGCGACCGCATCGGCAACGAGGGAGCGGACGAATACGTCCCGATCGGCGCCGATTCTTATGATACCGATCGGAACGCGCCGCTGGTGCATTTTGATGGCGAAGGCTCGGCTCAGATCGTCATTCACCGGTGGTTCGCCGAACGGCGCGAGTTCCTGGTGAAGGCGAACGCGCCGGGCAGCCTCACGGTGCGGCTGTTCAACTATCCATCGTGGAAGGTGTCGATCAACGGCAGACCGGCCGGAACCGGGAGAACACCCCACACCGGCCTGATGACGATTCCCGTCGCGGCGGGAGAGAGCCTGGTCGAAATTGAGTTCGCCGAGGGGTGGGACCGGATGGCCGGAATCGTCTGCTCAGCCATCGCAGCTCTTGCGCTATGGATGTCCTGGATCGCGCTCCGCCGGAGCAAAGGCGTTCGCCGGATGGCCGAAAGCCGGTGGAACGATCACCGCAGCCGAACCGCCAGCCAGTCGACATGAACTCCATCCTCGTCGCAACCTCAAATGCCGGCAAACTTCGCGATTTCGCCGGGGCAGCATCCGCCGTCGGAATCGAAGTGCGACCGATTCCCGACTTCTCTTCCCTTCCCTCGGTGGTCGAGGACGGCTCCACCTTCGAGGCCAATGCCCGCAAGAAAGCCGAAGCCTACAGCCTTCATGTTCCCGGAAACATCGTGATCGCCGACGACTCAGGTCTCGAAGTGGACGCCCTGGGCGGCGCTCCCGGAGTACACTCCGCCCGCTACGCCGCCAGCGGGCCGCCCGGCTCGGGAGCAAACGCCGAGGACGAAGAAAACAACGCCAAGCTGATCCGGGAAATTCGCCGCCTGCCGCCCGAGGAGCGCACGGCGCGGTTTGTTTGCTCGATCGCCGCCGCTCGCGATGGCACAACACTCCGAGTATTCGAAGGCAAAGCCGAAGGTCTGATCCTCACTGCTCCCCGCGGAACCGGCGGCTTCGGCTACGATCCGCTCTTCTATTGTCCCCGGATCGGCAAGGCCTTCGCCGAGCTGAGCGCAGCCGAGAAGGCAAACTACAGCCACCGCGGCGAGGCTTTTCGTCGATTCCTCGAATGGTACCGGCTCGAGGGCTGACACCATCGGCCGCTTCCCATCGGGCGATGCGGAAATTCGCTGGCGGCGACCTCTTACCGGTCGAAGGCCCAAGCGCTCTGGCGGAGGATTCGATCGCCACCGAGCGGCAGATTGCCCAAGGTTATCGGGCGGCCGCTCTCAGGCTGGCCCCTTTTCTCAGCGCCCCGCAGACGACCGAGTCCTGAACGGGAGTTTACTCGATCGGCGCCTCAGGTTATCGTTAGACGATTGCTACCACCCAGCCAGTAACGAATCCTGCCGCCAGCAAGCGCGGTTCCGCACGGGTCGCGCCGGGCGCGGGCGCGCGTCCCGCATGGGCGTATGTGTGGTTGGCGGCTGCCACGCTCGCTTGCCTGGCGCCGTTCTCGGGCCGCGCGTTTTCGACCGATGACACGCTGTTTGTCTGGGCAGCGCAGAACATCTCCCAACATCCTCTCGATCCGTACGGATTCACGCTCAACTGGGAATTCACCACCGTGCGCATGTCCGAAGTCACGCAGAATCCGCCCCTGGCTTCCTATTACATGGCGGTCTGGGCCAAATTTGTGGGATGGTCGGAGCGCGCCTTGCACCTCGCCTTTCTGCTTCCGACGCTTGCCTGCGTGCTCGGCACCTATCGTCTGGCGCGACGATTTACGCGTTATCCGCTGGTGGCCGCGTTTGCCGCCCTGCTCACCCCGGCGCTGCTGGTTTCCGCCTGCAGCACCATGTGCGACCCGCTGATGCTGGCGCTGTGGATCTGGGCGGCCATTTTCTGGATCGAAGGCCTCGAAGGATCCCGGCCCAGTCTCCTTGCCGCGTCCGCCATCTTGATCGCCGCCAGTGAATTGACCAAGTATTTCGGGGCCGCGCTGATTCCCCTGTTGTTTGTCTACACGCTGGCGCGAAACCGGCGGATCGGTTCCTGGGTGTGGTACCTGCTCATTCCGGCGGCGGTCCTCGCCGGGTACGAATTCGCCACGGCCAAGATCTACGGGCATGGCCTGATCACAACCGCGATGCGCTTTTCGCGGCTCCGCCGCCTCTGGACGCACTCGAGCAAGGGCGCCCGGGCTCTGGTCGGGCTGAGCTACACCGGGGGCTGCGCGCTGCCGGCGCTTTTTCTCGCCCCGCTGGTCTGGTCTCGCAAACAGATTGCGGCGGCGCTGGTCGCCGCGGGCGCCGCCGCCGCCCTGATGATGCGGGGCGCGGTGCGATTGGGCGTCGGGGCCGGGAGCGCCGCGGAAGTAGCCGCCCGCAACCAGTCCTGGGCAATCGTCAGCACTCAACTCGCCCTGTTCATCGCCGGCGGAATTGCCTGCCTGGCGCTCGCCATTGCCGACTACCGCAGGCGGCGCGGCGCCGATTCCTTGTTCCTTCTGTTGTGGGTGGTCGGCACGTTTTGGTTCACTGCCTTCCTGAACTGGACGATGAACGCGCGCAGCATCCTTCCCCTGGTACCCGCGGTGGGAATTCTTCTGGCGCGCCGCCTGGAATACTTTGCCGAAGCCCGAATGCCCCGCTCGAAAGTCTGGGTCGTGGCAGCGCTCGCACTCTCGGGCGCGCTCTCGTGGTGGCTCGCGCGCGCCGACTCGGAAGCGGCCAATGCGGCCCGCACCGCCGCCTACACCATCCATCGGCGAACCGAGGCGAACGCGGGCGCGCTCTGGTTCGCCGGACACTCGGGTTTTCAGTACTACATGCAGCTCCTTGGCGCGCGCCCTTACGACTGGTGGCACCAACAGTCGAGGCCCGGCGACTTGCTGGCCGTGCCCTATTCGAAAGTCTGGCCGAACGACGTTCAGCACCAGTTTCCCGGTCCGCGGGAGGAGTTCGAAATCCCGATGCACACCCCGGCAACCACGAACTCTCCCGAACTGAGCGCCGGCTTTTATTTTTCCTACTGGTCGGTACTGCCCTATGCCTTCGGCCCCGTTCCTGCGGACAAATATGCCATCGTGCGCCTGGGCCGGTAGAGCGGCTCAACCGGGCCGGGAGGCCGGGGGGTTGCCGCTCAGAATGCCTTCTACCAGCCGCAAGACCCTGCGATCGCGCACCATCAGCGGATGCGCCAGACTGAGCACGGGAATGGAACGTCCAACGCCCAGCCGGGAACTGGTCGACGGGACGATCATCAGATCGAGAGGCGTCCAGATGGAAGTAAAGGAAAGTCGGCCGAGCGTATCGGCGTCGCGATCCAGATCCCTGAGGAAGGAACTGCCCGGCCGCATGTCCCGGGCGCCGGGATTGTTCCTGAGGTAGGCGCTCCAAGTGCCGCGATGCGGCGCCGCGATGGTGATGAACCTCCGTACCCGCGCCAGTCCACCGAGCCGCTGTACGTAGTACCTCGCGATCATGCCACCCATGCTGAAACCGACGAGGTCGAACGCCTCGTCCTTCGCCAGCCGCTCCCGCACATAGCTTTCCACCTGCTGCGCCATTCGGCTGAGACTTGCCTTCCCGTCGTTCGGGGTCAGGTTGAAGCTGTGGACGGAGAATCCCCGCTGTTCAAGGAAGGGCTGCATGCGGCGGAACAGTCGCACGGAATCGTCGATTCCGTGGATGAGAAGAACGGGTGCGAGGGCCATGTACCTCGATGCTAACAGCCTTCCGGGCCGGCGAATTGGCCGGGCGCTCCAGGCGAGCAGCCTTCCTTGACGCGACAGGTTCGCGACCAACATAATAAAAAGTTGGGCCGCGCATTCTGAAGAAACAAGGATCCTGGTGGCTTCCGCTCCAACTACGACGGTTCGTCCGGGCGCCCATCGCGGCATCGCCCCGCTCAGGGCGGGGCAGGGGTACTCGTTCCTGCTGCGGCGTTTGCACTCGCTGAGCGGGATCGTTCCGGTTGGCCTGTTTCTGATTGAGCATTTTCTTTCAAACGCATTCGCAACCAGGGGACCGGGCGCCTATACAAAGGAAGTCGCGTTCCTGAACAGCTTTCCTTTTGTGGTCGCACTGGAGCTGTTCGGAATCTGGCTGCCGATTCTCTTCCACTCGCTTTACGGCTTTTACATCTGGTACCGCGGTAAGAGCAACCTGAACGAGTATCCCTGGTCGGGCAATTGGATGTACTCCGCACAGCGCTGGACGGGCGCGCTTGCGTTCTTTTACATGGCCTGGCACACGTGGCACGTGCGGTTCCACGGCGTGCGTCTGCTCACCTACCCTGGCGCCGCTTTTGGCAAGGTCCAGAACGAGATGATCGGCCATCCCCTGGCGGTCGCGTTTTATGCGGTCGGAATTTTCTGCGCCTCGTGGCACTTCGGATACGGATTGTGGCTGTTCGCGGCGAAATGGGGGATTTTTCAGGGCCCCATGGCGCAGAGGCGGTGGGGCTACGTTTGCTTTGCGATCGCCATCGGATTTATGGCGCTGGGCGCGGTCACGATGTATTCGCTGCTTTCGACCCCGCCGCAGCCTTTTCAACCTGCGGGAAACGAAATGGATTCGTTCACCATGCGTTAAACGCCTTCGTGCCGCTTTGCGCGCCTTGGCCGTCGACGACGAAAGCCGCGAAGACCCACGACGGAAAGCGAGTCTCCACCCATGGCAGCCAATCCCAGGATCATCGTTGTCGGCGGCGGACTCGCCGGGCTCTCGGCCGTCATCAAGATCGCCGAAATGGGCGGCCATGTCGACCTGTTTTCGATCGTGCCGGTCAAGCGATCGCATTCGGTTTGCGCGCAAGGCGGGATCAACGCGGCGAAAAATCTCAAGGGCGAAGGCGACTCCACCTGGCAGCACTTCGACGACACCGTCTACGGGGGAGACTTCCTGGCCAACCAGCCTCCGGTGAAGGCCATGTGCGAGGCCGCGCCCGCGATCATCGATCTCCTCGACCGCATGGGCGTTCCCTTCAATCGCACTTCCGAAGGACTGCTCGACTTCCGCCGCTTCGGCGGGACCCTGCACCATCGCACCGCATTCGCCGGCGCCACCACCGGCCAGCAGCTTCTTTATGCGCTCGATGAGCAAGTTCGCCGCCACGAGTCCGACGGCAGAGTAACCAAGTACGAGTCCTGGGAGTTTTTCTCCGCCGTGCTCGACTCCGAGCGCATCTGCCGCGGCATCTGCGCCATGGAACTGCACTCCATGGAAGTCCGCACCTTCCCCGCCGACGCCGTCATCATTGCCACCGGCGGCATCGGCGCCATCTTCGGCAAGAGCACGAATTCGGTGGTGTGCACCGGCGCGGCGCAGTCGGCGCTCTACCAACAAGGCTGTTATTACGCGAACGGCGAATTCATCCAGGTCCATCCCACTTCGATCCCCGGCGAAGACAAGCTCCGCCTGATGTCGGAGTCGGCCCGCGGCGAGGGCGGGCGCGTCTGGGTCCCCAAAGAACCGGCCGACAAGCGCGCTCCCCAGTCCATTCCCGAGAGCGAGCGCTTTTATTTTCTCGAGGAGTGGTATCCGAAATACGGCAACCTGGTGCCCCGCGACGTGGCCACGCGCGCCATCTTCAAGGTGGTTTACGAGCACAACTTGGGCATCGACGGCAAGCCGATGGTCTACCTCGACCTCACGCACGTCGACCGCGCCACGCTCGACCGCAAGCTCGAAGGCATTCTCGAGATCTACGAAAAGTTCGTGGGCGACGACCCGCGCGAAACGCCGATGAAGATCTTTCCCGGCATGCACTACACAATGGGCGGGCTTTGGGTCGATTACCAGCACGCTACCAACATTCCGGGAATTTTCGCCGCCGGCGAGTGCGAGTACCAGTACCACGGGGCGAATCGCCTGGGCGCGAACTCTCTGCTCTCCTGCATCTTCGGCGGATTCATCGCCGGCCCGAACGCAATGCGCTATGCCCAGGGCCAGTCCCGGGCAGGCGGCAACGGCCACTTTGATTCCGAGCGCAAGCGTCAGGAAGAAATCAACCAGGGCCTGATGAAGTCCGAAGGCGTCGAAAATCCGTTCCAGCTGTGGCGCGAACTGGGCGAGCTGATGACCAAAGACTGCACGGTCATCCGCGAAAACCGGAACCTGGAGCAGACCGACACCAAGCTGGTTGAGTTTCTCGAGCGCTTTCGCCGCATTAATTTAAGCGACCGCTCGATGTGGGCCAACACCTCCTTCGCATTCACGCGCCAGCTTTACCACATGCTTCAGCTGTCGCGCGTCATTGCCCAGGGCGCCCGCATGCGCGACGAATCGCGCGGCGCGCATTACAAGCCCGGCTTCCCCAACCGCGACGACAAGAACTGGCTGAAGACGACCAAAGCGTATTTCGCTCCCGACGCAGACGAACCCAGGTTCGAATTTGAACCCGTGGACGTGAGCCTGATTCCGCCGAGGGCGAGGAAATATTGAGGGCGCTTGACTGCGCGCGGACACATCAACATGCCTGATTCCAAAATCGTTCTCTTCAAAATCCACCGCCAGGATTCCCCCCGCGACCGGCCGCGATGGGAAGAATTCGAGCTCGCCTGGCAGCCCGGCATGAACGTGACCTCCTCGATGATGGAGATCGCGCGCAATCCGGTCACCCGCGACGGGCTGCCGACAACGCCGATCACCTACGATTCGAATTGCCTCGAAGAGGTCTGCGGCTCCTGTGCCATGCTGATCAACGGGCGCGCCCGCATGGCCTGCTCGGCTCTGATCGACAAACTGGAGCAGCCGATCCGCCTCGAACCGCTTTCGAAATTTCCTGTCATTCGCGACCTGTCCGTCGATCGCAGCGTGCTGTTTGAAAATCTCAAGCGCGTAAAGGCCTGGATCCCCATTGACGGCACCTACGACCTCGGGTCCGGTCCGCGCCTGACCACGGACGAGCAGGAGCACTCGTATCCGCTCTCGCGCTGCATCTCCTGCTGCTGCTGCATGGAAGTCTGCCCGCAATTCAACGAGCACACCGGCTTCGTCGGCCCAGCGGCCATTGCTCAAGTTCGCCTGTTCAACACTCACCCGACCGGTCGAGCGCTCAAACACGAGCGGCTCCAGGCCCTCATGGGCGACGGCGGAATCCAGGAATGCGGCTACGCCCAGAACTGCGTGGAAATCTGCCCGAAGGACATTCCTCTCACCCGCTCGATTTCCGAGGTCGGAGGAGCGGTGATGAAACAAGCGATTGTGGATCTATTCCGCCGCTAGAAACCCAGCCATCAACTCATACCTGTGCGCCTGACAGGCTGCACAGGCCGAATAGTGGCGGAATGGCGTCGATAACCGATCCGTCGTATGCCTAAGGCGAGGAGAATGAAGGATCCAGTTCGGGAACAGCTGCAGCCGATGTGATTTCGCCAAATAGGGAGGCGACCGAAAAAGTCTGCGCTTTTCAGTTCTCCTCTCTGCATAATGCGCCGACCGTAGCCGGACTCCTATGAATTACGGATCTTGCGTTGAATCCAAAGAAGATGTTCCCCAGCAGCGTCGAGGCCAGGAACGGCATCCTAGCTGCAGTTTGACCCGGTGCGTTTGCCGCGATTCATCACCGGAGGTAACCCGGCGGGCAGGGCGAGATCCCGTATTTCAATGGTAATGCTCACGATCGGATTTTTGCGCTTGGATTTTTTGGGAAGTGTCATAGAATGAGCACACCCTGAATGGTCGGTTGGCATCGGCTATCCGGGAGCGCAAATCTCAACACCCGCTGGCCAGCCATGAAAATTCCGAAGCCCACTCTCGTCGTCGTCGCCGCTCTCGCTCTCGCCTGCCAGGCCTTTGCCGTTCGCCCGCTGGTGACCTCACGCTACCATCGGATCCATCGCATTCACCGCATTCCCTGGCATCCGGTGTTCAGGCCCTCGCACGAGTCCCTGCTTCTGCAGAACCAGGAAATCGACCGGCTGAATCTGCCCCGCATTCATGACGACAAGCAGCTCGAGAAGCTGAAGGCCAGCGGCGATCTGGTAGCCATCGTCCCAAGCGAAGGGCTGCGGGTTCAGCCTTCGCTCGACCCTTCGCGGCGCTATTGCCGCGAGTGGACTCGTGATTTTCTCGTAGACATCGGCGCCGCCTACTACAAGCAATTTCACCAGCCGCTTCAGGTGAACTCAGCGGTCCGCACGGTTCTGGTCCAGAAAAAGCTCCGCCGCCACAATCGCAATGCCGCGCCGGAGTATGGCGAGACCGCTTCCTCCCATCTTGCCGGACTTACGGTAGACCTGCAGCGGCGCGGCATGAACCGGGCGCAAGTGAAGTGGATGGAAGAGTATCTTCGTCCGCTGAAGGAACTGCGCCTGGTCGAGCCGGAAGAGGAGCGCCGGCACTACTGCTTCCACATCATGGTGGCGGGAGCCTACGATCAGTGGCGGGCCACGAAGATGCTGGCGGAGCAGGAAAACGTAGACAAGATCGTTTCTGGCATCGTCAGTGTTGGCCTGCCTGGCCTGACCACGCTCGCTGCGCAGTAGCGGGCCGCAGCATCCACGCGCAAGGTTTCGCTCGTTCTCGGTTCAAACAACTCTCCGTCGCCTTTGGTATTCCAGAGTCGACTGTCTGCGGTCGTTGACGCGGCGCCGGACCCGGAATTCTTGCTGCGTTGGAGGTTGGGATTCAACAATTTCCCTCGCAGGCTTCGCCTCCGCCTTCCTTTTTGTGCACAATCGCGCCTTGGCGGGACCTCGCCCGGGTGTGGGAATCGCTCGGACCATGAGAGGACGCACTGTAAGCGGCAGACCGATCGCGTGCTGGTGGTTCTCCGCGGCACGGAACCCACCGTCGCCTTACTTGGGCAGCCAGACCGGGATGCGACATAGTTTCCACCGGGTAGCCAGCTCGCACACCTCGGGATCTTTTTAATGCGGGCGGTCCCACCAGCGCCACCCATAGCCAAGGGCCGACGCCATGGATTGGGTGGATCAGGCCCTGGCTTCCCCACGGTGAGCGCCCCCCTTCTGCATTTCGCAGTCTGAGATTTCAAATCCCCAGAACCAAATCCTGTTTGGTACACTTGCGCGTGCGCGGAACCAATCGGAGACAGTTCGTGCAACAGTGTGCCGGGGCGGCGGTCGCGGCTTTGCGGTCGCCGGCCATGGGGAGAGTTGCTGCGTCAGAGCCCGCGGTTAAGTTTCCTGCTGACCCGCGACAGCGAGTGGCGGTCGCCGCCTACCCCTTTCGCGAGTACATAGTGGGATGGAAAGGATGGGACGGCAAGACTCCCAGCACCGTGCCTGCCGCGCAACAAATACAGCTGAAGGATTTTCCGGCGCATGTCGTCGAGAGATTTAACCTGCGCCACATTGAGCTGTGGAGTCGGATTTTCCCCTCCACTGACCCGAAGTATCTAGAGGAGTTTCGATCCGCGGTCGAAAAAGCTGGGTCAGCCATTGTGGACATTGCGGTGGATGGCGGCTTCAGCCAGTACGCGGTGGACAAACCCGTGCGCGAAAAGGCAGTCACGGCCAGCAATCAGTGGCTCGATGTGGGGGCCGTGCTTGGCTCGCCGAGCATCCGCACCCACATCGATGCCGCAAAAGATTCGAAGCCCGACGTGGCACGGGCCGCCGACACGCTCGCCCGCGTCGCCGAGCACGCAGCCAAGAAGAACGTGGTCGTCCATTTAGAAAATGACGATCCGGTGAGCGAGGACCCATTCTTCATTGTGCAGATCATCGAGAAGGTCAATAGTCCCTGGTTGCGCGCCCTGCCTGATTTCGGCAACTCCTTGGTTGCGCATGGGCAGGAATTTTCGGATCATGCATTAGACGCCATGTTTGCACATGCTTATGGCATCTGCCACGTCAAGAACGGCGAGAACGACGGGCAAGGAAAATTCGTGCCGGTTGACTTCGAGCGTACGTTTGCGATTTTGAAGAGGCATCAATACAAGGGCTATTGCTCAATCGAGTACGACGCGCCTGGAGATCCCTACAAACCCACGGCCGACATGGTAGAGCAGACAGCCAGGCTTCTTTCATGATGGAAGATGGTTTGTCTTTAGAATTTTGGAGTGGAGATCAAGCAAACGGCTAAGTGTTGCTGGACGCTTTCGACTCTGGGTGAAAGGCGTGGCCTAAGGAGTGAGGTTCCGACGCTTCAGATCTCCCGTATCCTCAGATTCCTCAACTGTACCTTGCCGGCGAAGCCGCCGCCTTCGCCCACCGGCTGGAAGGAGATCGGCGCCGGCGCCGCCCAGTTCTCACCGGGCAGAGGTGTGTCGGTGACATCGACGATCTGCTTGTCATTCATCCAGACCTGCAGGTGATCGCCCTGGAACATGATTCGCAGGTGGTTCCAGTCGTTCTTACGCCGAATCTCGGGGAACGGGCTGCAGTCCTGCAGGTAGGTGTGGTTCTTCGAGCCACAGTCGCCGGTTGACAGCCAGTCGACGTTTCCGCGGATGGCCTCGGGCAACTCACGGTGGACAACAACGCCGACGTACTCGCCCGCCTCGCGACGGCCGAGGTTGAGCTGGTAGCCGGTGCGGAACATGACACCGCTATTGAAGGTGCAGGCCGGATCCTGGCTCAGGTTGGCTTGCTCCTGGATCTGGCCGTTGCGTCCGGGCCTCGGTCCAAGCTTTGCCGTGCACTCCATGTTCGGCGCCTCGTCCAGCTTGTAATCGAGCTCGAGTTCGAAGTCGTGGAATTTGTCGACCGTGGCGAGCGTGCCGGAGCGGCCGTTGTTCGCGACGGGAGCGCTCGTGATCACGCCGTTCTCCACGGCCCAGCCGCGCTCGGCCGGGTTGGTCGACACGAGCGCGGCGCGTGCCTTGGGCGGCGCGCTGCGGTCTGCCCCGCGGCCGGCTCCTCGCTCTCCGTAGGCCTGAATCGTCCAGCCGGTGAAGTCCTTCCCGTTGAAGAGCGTCTTCCACGCGCCCTGAGCAAACAGCGGAGCCGACGCGACCGCGAGGACAAATAACATAGCGGCCAAGAGCACACTCGTTGATTTCATATCGATACCTCGAAGATGGGTCTCACTCAGCGTGGGAACGCGAATGCTCCTGAACTGAACGGGCCGCGATCCAGCCGGTAAAGCCCTTAGGTTGAAGAGCGGCCTCCAAGCGGCCTGGGCGAAGCGGGGCACCGAAGCCGCGACCACGAGCACGGACGAAATCGCACGTGCACTGGCGCGCAGACACTGGCGCGTTGCCTTCGAAGCATTGACGAACCGGTGGAGTTCGTCTCGCAAGTAAGAAAAAACAGGCATCGGATTCGCTGCACTGTCGACAACTTCGTCCGACTTCTCGCGGCGTCCGTCTCGAATCACGATCGACATTGCGATTCGCTATCTTGGACTTCTTGCTCCTGCGCAAGAAAACAAATTCTATGGCACTATTTGTCACGCTGCACTGAATTCCCTTGATTCGGATTGCCACCACGGCCTGAGAAGCCACGGCCGCTTCGACCGCTGGCGTACTGGCAATGGATGATCGACATCGCGCTCGATCACTGCCCGCAAGTGCCAGGTAAGAACATCCTCTGACGTTTTAAGACCATCTTATAGGCGGTAGAAACAGAGTCCAGGGCACAACCTCGTTCCGGGTGACTACGCCCCGAAAGATTTTTCGCCACTTGTCCGGCGTCGTCGCCCGCATCTGCGTTCGCACCCCCGATGGCTGGATCTCGAGCGCTTGGTATCCTCTGTCCATGCTCATCTTGATGGCCGGACTGCCTGCAACCGGCAAAAGTGCGATCAGCCTTCAACTGGCCGCTGAACTGGGCGGAACTGCAATCGACAAGGATCGGGTTCGGGCCGCGCTTTTCTCCGCTTCCGATATCGAATACTCAACCGAGCAAGACGACTTCGCGATGGCCGTGATGCTCAAAGTTGCCGGATATCTCTTCCGCAAAGACCCTTCCCGGTTCATCTTTTTCGATGGGCGTCCATTTTCGCGAACCTATCAGCTCAAACGGGCCACCGGTTATGCCGAAGCCATCGGCCAACGCTGGCGAATTATTGAATGTGTCTGCAGCCAGGAAACCTCCCGGAAGCGTTTGATCGAGGATTCCAATCACCCTGCCGCCAATCGCAACTTCGATCTCTACCTCGAGGTGAAAGCCGGTTTCGAAGAGATCACACTGCCAAAAGTTGTGATCGACACCGACCACCCACTGGAAGAATGCGTCGAACTTGCGCGCGCAGCCTTGCTAGCCGGCAAATAACGGCGCCGCAGGTCTTTCCGTGCGGGAAGCAATCTCTGTGCCGGGCCGAGGATGTCGTACAATGCAAGTTCTCTTTTTTGCCGGGAGTTACCATGACGAGACCCCTCATCGCCTGCCTGATCTTCTTCTGTCTCTGTTGCGTTTACGCCTCCTCACAAACCCATCCGCCGGCGGCAAAGTCCGCAGCCGGCACGGCTCCGCCCACTGCCGTCATCGAAACCACGGCCGGCAAACTGACATGTACGCTTTTCCCGGGTAAGGCCCCCATCGGCGTGGCAAATTTTGCCGGCCTGGCGCGGGGAACCAAAGATTGGACCAATCCTCAGACGGGCCGCAAGATGCACGGAGTGCCGCTCTATAACGGCACCGTCTTCCACCGCGTGATCCCTGAGTTCATGATCCAGGGCGGCGATCCCCTGGGCACGGGCACCGGCGACCCGGGGTTCAAATTCAAAAACGAGACCTCGCCCGATCTCCTGTTTGACCTCCCCGGACGGCTGGCCTACGCAAACGCCGGCCCCGATACCAACGGCTCGCAATTTTTCATCACCGAGGTCGCCTATCCCAGCCTGAACGGCGGGTACACGATTTTCGGCCAGTGTGATGATCCGAGTGTTGAAGTTGTGAAGAAAATCTCGCGTCTGCCGCGCAATGCGAACGACCGGCCGGATGATCCGCCGAAAATTGTCAAGATCACGATCCTCCACTATGCAGCCCATGCGCCGGTGCATCACGCGCCGGCAAAGCCGGCGGCGAAAAAAACTCCGCCGCAGTAGAACCCGAAAGGACTGACCCATGCCGCGTCAACCTGGCACCTACGCCGTCTTCAACACCTCCGAGGGCACCATCGTCTGCCGGCTCTTTGAAGGCGATGCCCCAAAAACCGTCGAGAACTTCACCCAATTGGCAGAGGGCAAGCTTGAGTGGAAGCATCCGAGCACCGGGAAGAAAAGCTCGGACCGGCTGTATGACGGCACCATTTTCCACCGCGTGATCCCGAACTTCATGATCCAGGGAGGCGACCCGGCGGGAACTGGTTTCGGCGGTCCCGGCCATCAATTCGCCGACGAGGTAAAGGGGTCGCCCCATCGATTCGACCAACCCGGCAAACTCGCCATGGCCAACTCCGGCCCTAACACCAACGGCTCGCAATTTTTCCTTACCGTCGCGCCCACGCAGTGGCTGACCGGTAAGCACACGATTTTCGGCGAAGTGGCCGAAGGCCAGGAGATCGTAGAGAAAATCGCCAATGTCCCGCGCGGCCCGAACGACCGCCCCCACAAAGACGTGGTGCTTACGTCGGTGGTGATTGAGCGCGCCTGACCGCTGATTTACCTGGACAGGCGCTCGGCGGAACCTCCGGTCGGGGGAATTTCCGCCCGCCGGTCGCGGGGGATGGCCCGGGCGCTTGCCGTGTGGCTCGAGGCACTCGCAAGCCATCGACGGGGCGAGTTCATTCGAAAAGCGAAATGGAACCCGCTCCGCCGGGCGGCAGGGAGAAGGCAGTTACGCGCGCTTTGCCTTCATCTCCGCGAGCAACCGCTCGATCCGGTCTTCCCTCTCGATCGCCGTCAGGCGGTCTTCGACGTCGTCGTCGCCGAGTTCGGATTTGGCCTGGCTCACGGCCTCGTTGCGCGCGACTTTGCGCTTCATGCGGTCGAAGGCCGCGCTCTTTGAGCCGTCGCCGATGGCGGCGCGCGCGTCCTGCGCTTTGCCGGCGGCCCGGGCGCGGCGATGCTGCGCAATCAGCAAATCAGCCTTGGCTTGCGCTTCATCCAGTTTCTGTTCCAGTTTGCGCAGCGCAGTCTTGAGATTTTCCACCTGGGTCTTCTGGTCGCCGACCTGCACGGCGAAATTCCCCGCCAGTTCCCGATAACTTTCCACCCGGTGCAGCGCCGCACGTGCCAGGTCGTCTTTGTTTTTGCCTACCGCCAGCTCGGCCTTGCGCGTCCATTCGCTGACCATGTCTTCGTTTTCTTTCTGCTTCTTTTCGAGCAGGTGCTGGTCGGCGATGGCGATGGCGACCTGCGTTTTCACCTGCAGGAGCTGGTTTCGCATGTCGACGATGACCTGCTTGATCATCTTTTCGGGATCTTCGGCCTGGTCGACCAGATCGTTCAGATTTGCCCGAATGAGAGTTGCAACGCGTTCGAGTAGTGCCATGACGAACTCCTTTCCCGGCCGGCGGCTGCCAGCCGACGGCCTTCAGTCAAAACCCGGGCGAACCCGCGCTTCGAGGACCTCTTGTCATTCCGAACTCGCCCGCTCCCAGCGGGCGGGTGGGGAACTCGTTTTTCCTTTCGACATTGCCGCGCCGATCAAAACGCCAATAGCGACTCCGATGGCCAGCCACGCGCCGCCCGTCCCGAGTAAAACGGCAATGGCAATTCCCACGCCGGCGCCCAGCGCAATTCCAAGGCCGATTTCGATCGAGGGTCGTTTCATTGGATCGCTCCGTTCCTGTTCCTGCGGGTTCCTCTTGATCCCGGGCCGACGTCTCACGCCCGTTTCGCGGGCCGGTCCCGGGTTCGGGCGGCAGCTCGCGTCGCTGGCTTTCGCCGTGCGGGCTCCCGGCGGGTTCGTTTCCATCGAACTTTCGGCACTCCATCATGGTTGAAGCCTGTGCTCCATCGGGGCGAGGGCGCCTGCCGAGAGGGCGAGCCCGCGCGCCTTCACTGCGGGGCCGGACAAACGGAATGAACCAGTGTCCGGCCCGCGCACAACCGCTTACTTCTGCCCGCCGTTACTTGCCGGCAACACCTCCGGTTTCGGCGCCTTATCGCCGATGGGGCGTACCTTGCCGAGCAAATCCGCCATCGTCATTCCCGACAGCGACTCGAACAATGCCGGAACCTGCGCCGCCATTTTGGCGAAGTCGCCGGTGATTTTGTTCATGCCGGTGGCGTCGCCGTTGCCGGTGGAAACCACGGTGATCTTGTCCACGTTGGCCAGAGGCGCCGACATGGCCCTCACCACGTCCGGCAAACTGGTGATCAGCTTGTCTGCGACCGCCGCCTGGTTGTACTCCTGGTAGGCCTCGGCTTTCACGTTCATCGCCTTGGCTTCGGCCTCGCCCTTCTTGAAGATGATTTCCGCCTCCGCCTCGCCCTGCCGGCGAATGGATGCGGCCCGGCCCTCGGCTTCGGCCATCAGGCGCTGCTTCTCGGCTTCCGCCAGGGTTTCGATCCGCTGACGCTCCACTTCGGCCTGTTTGAGCACGGTCGCGATCAGTTCCTTTTCGCGGCGCGCGATTTCGGCTTCCTGCACTTTGACTTGCTGTTCCTTTTCGACCTGCAGGACCTTCACCTGCTCTGCCGTAACCTGCTGCTGCATGATGTTGGCCTGGATGTCGTAGGCCTTGTCCGCCTGGGCCTGCTGGCGTTTGGTCGCTTCCTGGAATTGCGCCCGCTTGATCTCGAGATCGCGCTGCGCCTCCGACTGTTTGGCCATCGACAAGGTCTCGGCAAGCACCCGCTCCTGATCGGCCTGGGCTTTTGCCACCGCCGCTTCCCGCGTGGCGAGCGCCCGTTTAATCGCGGTGTCACGCTCGGCCTCGGCATAGGCCACGTCGGCGTCGCGCTTGATCCGGGCTACGTCGGGCTTGCCCATGTTGAGGATGTACTCGTTCTTGTCGCGCACTTCTTTAATGGTGAACGAGACGACTTCGAGCCCCATTTTGTTCATGTCGTCGGCGCAGGTCGAACGCATGCGCTCGGAGACCATTTCCGGCTGCTTGACGATTTCTTCGACCGTGAGCTGGCCAATGATTCCCCGTAGATGGCCTTCGAGCACCAGACGGATCAGACCTTCGCGCTCCTGCGCAGTCTTGGTGAGGAACTGCTCGGAGGCGGTCAGAATGGACTCTTTGTCGGACTTGACTTTGATTTGGGCCACGGCTTCGACCGTCACCGCGACCCCCTGTTTGGTGTACAGGTCCTGCTGCGGAGCCACGTCGAAGGACATCAGCTCGAGCGAAAGCTCGCGGCAGATCTGCATCATGGGAAACACGACCTTGCCGTGACCGACAACCACGTGCGTGCCGCCAAAGCCGTAAACGATAAGCGCCTCATGCGGCCCGGCTTTTTTGTAAAGACTTGCCAACCCGCTCATCAGCAGGAAAAGCACCAGCAGCCCCAGTCCAATAACCACCCAAACCTCGATGTGAAACATACGGCCTCCTCTCTGAACCCCTTACCACCACGAAAGGCACGAAGGCGCAAAAGATGCCGCGTGTCCTTGGTGCTGAGTAACTGCTCGATCCCGTCATTCGATCCTCGTCGGTTCCCTGGCCGCGCTGGATGGGTCTTCGCACTCTTCTCCCGTGAGCTCGGACCAGGGGCGCACATAGGCGATTCCGCGCTCGTACCGGGTTACCACCACTTCCACCGCCTTCGAAATCGGAGACCCGTCTTCTGAACGCGCCGCACACACGCGCCGCGTTCCCGCCTGCGAATAAACCAGCTCGCCGGTTCCTCCTTCCCGGATGCGGACGGACAGCTTCCCGAGAACTCCGACCATTTCGAAATCTGCAGCGTCGAGGCACTCATCGGGCGCACTCATCACGCGCGAGAGGAACCAATAGATGATGGCTGCGCCGCCCATGCCGCTCAGCATCGAAACCAGAAGCGCCGCAACAAACCACATCGTGGAATGACGGGCAAGCAGGAACCCGGTCCCCCCGAACCACGCCAGAAAGGCGGTCAGAGTGACCAGGTTGAAGGGAGAAATCTGGGACCCGCGCACAGTGGACCCGGCGGCGCCGGCAAGGCGCCCAGCAAGCGCGCCGGCGTGAGCGTGCGGCCCGGGAAGGTGCACGTGAACATGCGGAATGTGCAGCCGGGCGCCGCCCATCAGGCAGATGAGCAGGCTCAGGAAGAAACCCACGACAAAACAAACGAGGTAAAAATCCGCCCAGGTCATATCCGTGCTCCCTTTCTTCCGTTCGAAGGCGAGCCCGCGCGCGGGTGGAGCGCTTCGAGCAAGCGGTCCGCCAGTCCCGGAGTATCCAGAATTGCGCCCAGCAACAAGAAGCATTTGCGCGTGTCTTTTTCCCGCGCCAGCTTGATCAAAACCTGACTCAGTTCCTCGTCCCCGGCGAACCGCTCGGAAGCGTGCAAGAGCCAGACATCGATCCGTCCTTCCGCGGTGCGCAGGTCCGATGTCAGCTCCGTGTGGTAGCCGTCGGGATCGTCCACCAGGAATCCCGGATGCACCTTGAAGAACCTGGCAAGCAGCGAGCGCGTCGACTGCGTCATGTGGCGTCGCGATCCGTTCTCAATCTGCGAAATGTAGGACTGGCTGATGCTCCTGCCCAGCTCCTTGCGGACCCCGTTGGCCAGCTCAAGCTGCGTCATCGGCCGGTTCAACCCGCGCAGCGAGCCTTCGACCTCGCGCAGGTAACGGATCTTTTCAGCCAGCTTCATATCTCTATTTGCAATTTTTATATTGCAATATGTAATTCTTTGTCAAGAACTGGATTTGGCTTGCTCTCAAGTACATACAATGGCCGCAGGGTTTCGATAGTCGGAGGGCGAAGCCCCGGGAGGCGGGGGCTACTTTGAGCTGAGCTCCAAGCGCGGCTGGCCCGCGCGGGACACCGCCCCGCGGGAGAGGAGAGATCGGGTCGGCTCAGTTGCTGACTGCGGTAGCCGCTACCGGGGAGACGAACATCCCGCCACACTTCTTCGGAAGGGTCTTCGCCAGGTGTTTTCGCCAGGGTTTTCGCCCGGGTTCGCAGGGGTTCGAACATGGGCCGGGGCACTTCCCGGACGCGTCGGTCTCAAATGAGCTGAGCTTGAGTCCGGAGGGCCCCGGCCGTAGCCGGGGCCGGGTCCGGCGCCGGGACTTACTGTTTCGGCGCGTTGTGCTTGTCGCGATAGATCGCGCGCGAGGTGCGATTCTGCTGGCGGTTGACCTGCGCCCTCTCCCCGGCCGTGAGCTTCCCGCCGTTGGCGGCGCGGTCGCGGGCGATCTCGTGATTCACGGCCCGCTCCCGGCCTTCGAGATGCGCCGTTTCACGCGCCGTCAACTGCCCGCTCCGAATGCCCTGAGCGATGCGGTCCTGCTGATTTTCCCGGCGCCTGCCCACTTCCGTCTCCGGATTTGTCTTTTGCGCGCCGGAATTGTGCTTGTCCCTATAGATCTGCCGCGACAGCTGGTTCTGCTGCTGGTTGAGAGTGGCTTTGTCCTTGGCCGTCAGATGGCCGTTGTCCAGTTTGCGCATGTCACGCTCTTCCTGGTTCACACTGGTCTCTTTCTTCTCCAGCCTGGTCGTCTCACCGGCCGTGAGTTGTCCGCTGCCAACGCCGTTGGCAATGCGGTCCTGTTGATTTTCTTTCCGGTCCCGAATGTCTTCGCCGGTCGGCGCACTCTGCGCAAATGCAGGAACCGCGAGTGCAGCCAGAAGAGCCGCCATCAACATCTTCTGCATGGAACCCATAGATTTTCCCTCCGTCGATCCTGGATGTATTGCAGCTTCTCGGCCGATTGACTGCTGGGAGGTCAAAACCCCTTGTGTAAAGAAATGTTGCGCGTCGCCCGAGACGGCCTCTCGTTGCTCCCGGCCGGCGAGTTACGGCGGTTACGGGGCTGCGACATTGTCAAAATGTCTCGATTCGGACGCGGGTCGCTCGTCGAAGTCATCTTTGTTTCCATTGCGTTTCGCCCCGTTGCGCTTCGCCCGCTCTTCCGGGAATTCTCGCTTGCCCGTGAGGTTTAAGCGAACAGCCGCCGGTGCTCGTACGAACTTGTGGCGCGCGGCTCGTTCTCCGCCGGGCCCGGTCGGCTTGTTTCATCGGCTGGCCGTCCATATCCATTCCCGGGCCGCGTCATCGGGCTGCCCTCTCGTGTCGCCGGCAACATCAAGGGGGCGCTAGAAACAGCGGGTTTTCGATGTTCAGCGAGTTGATTTCCACCGCCGCCGAGGACTAGCATGGAGCCGTTATTTGGCGGGCTCACCAGGCTTTTTCAGCTCTGAATCTCAGGAGGTTCGCATGGCTACAATTTCCGCAGCAAAAGTGGATCCCCGCGTGGTCAGCTTCATCGAGAAACCGCGCAAAATGCTCATCGACAACCACTGGGTTGAAGCTGTCTCCGGTAAAACCTTTCCCACATACGATCCCTCGACCGGCGAAGTTCTGGCGCAGATTGCCGAGGGCGATCGGGCCGATATTGACCTCGCGGTGAAGGCGGCGCGCAAGGCATTCGACCACGGCCCGTGGCGCAAGATGACGCCTTCTGAACGCGGCCGCACAATCTGGAAACTTGGCGATCTCGTCGAAAAGCATCTCGAGGAATTCGCATTTCTGGAATCGCTCGACAACGGCAAACCGCTCACCATCGCCCGCGTGGCCGACGTCCCCCTGGCCGCCGACCTCTTCCGCTACATGGCCGGATGGGCGACCAAGATCGAAGGCAACACCATTCCGATTTCTGCCGGCGGCCAGTATCTGACCTACACGCTGCGTGAACCCGTCGGCGTAGTCGGCCAGATCATTCCCTGGAATTTCCCGCTGCTCATGGCAGCCTGGAAATTGGGCCCGGCGCTGGCCGCAGGATGCACCATCGTTCTGAAACCTGCCGAGCAAACGCCGCTTTCCGCCCTGCGGCTGGGCGAGTTGATCGCGGAAGCCGGGTTCCCCGAGGGTGTGGTGAACATTGTTCCCGGTTACGGCGAAACCGCGGGGGCGGCTCTTGCCGCGCACATGGACGTCGACAAAGTTGCCTTTACCGGCTCAACCGAAGTCGGCAGGCTCATCGTGCACGCCGCAACCGGAAACTTGAAGCGCGTTTCCCTCGAACTCGGCGGCAAATCGCCGAACGTCGTATTTAAAGACGCCGATCTGGACGTCGCCATTGGCGGCGCAGCCAGCGCGATCTTCTTCAACCACGGCCAGTGCTGCTGCGCCGGCTCGCGTCTTTATGTCGAGAAAGAAGTTTTCGACAAGGTGGTCGCGGGCGTTGCCGAACGGGCGAAGAAAATTCGCGTGGGGGCGGGCCTCGACGCCGAAACTCACATGGGACCGCTGGTCTCCGAAGAGCAGTTGAGGCGCGTCTGCGGATACATGGAATCGGGCGTGTCCGAAGGCGCGAAACCCGTTGTCGGCGGACAGAGGAAGGGTGAGAAAGGCTACTTCGTAGAGCCCACGGTTTTCGTCGACACCAAGGAAGACATGAAGATTGTGCAGGAGGAAATCTTCGGTCCGGTGGTGGTCGCGATGCCCTTCACCGAACCGGAGGAGGTCCTGCCCCGCGCCAACGAGAATGTCTACGGTCTCGCCGCCGGCGTCTGGACCCGCGACATCGGCAAAGCTCACCGTATGGCTGCCCATCTCGAGGCGGGCACCGTGTGGATCAACTGTTACAACGTGTTCGACGCCGCGCTCCCATTTGGAGGCTACAAGCAGTCCGGCTGGGGCCGCGAAATGGGCCACGAAGTGCTGAACAATTACACGCAGACCAAAGCGGTTTGCACCCGGCTTTAGGACTGCGAAGAATCAGCAAGAGATAAGATGGCACGGGCGCGCTCGCCCGTGCCGGTTTTAATTGCAGGACACAACCCAGGACACAACCAACGAGGAGTCCAGCTCCAGTGCTCAGGCGGGTGTTGCGTGACCACCAGGAGGCCCGAATAATCAGCATGTTCGGCTCCTTTCTCCCGAGCCTTGGTTTGGTTTGGCACCACCAAGTGTACTCAGGCTCTAAGGAGCCGACATTGTAAAGTGTGGCCGCCGCATTCCAAAAGCGGTGGCCTTCGCTGAGACTTCTGTGGCGACGCCATGACAAATTGTGGAGAGGATTGATATATGAGTGTGAGCACATCAACAATGTTTCGGAGTCAACCGTGGCGCGCGAACTGCGGGCCGTGATGCAAGGAAGAGTCGTGTTGCCAGGTGATGACGACTACGCGCAAACACGGCAGATTTGGAATGGAGCCGTCCA
>Ga0123356_10001356_pt1 | contig 27066 bp, 20 predicted proteins | sample TergutEmb28metaG_2_FD_92546 | JGI IMG/M metagenome (GOLD analysis project Ga0123356, IMG submission 92546) | Embiratermes neotenicus P3 segment gut microbial communities from Petit-Saut dam, French Guiana - Emb289 P3 | ecosystem: Host-associated > Arthropoda: Insects > Digestive system > Gut ...
AATCAGCAAAAGTGTATTATGGGTCGTTGGCTTGAGATAAACCCTGATATTCTTATTCTTGATGAACCAACAAGGGGCATCGATGTAGGCACAAAATATGAAATATACTTGCTTATCAAAAAAATCGCAGAAAGCGGTGGCTCTGTCATTATGATCTCTTCAGAACTTCCCGAAGTGCTTGCCATGAGCAATCGTGTACTGACGATATGCGAAGGTGAGATTACCGGTGAGTTTAACCCTGAGGAAACAACGGCACATGATATCATGGACGCTGCGATAGGGGGTGGGGTTCAATGATTAAGCAAGGAGCGATGGAGAAGAACGTTGTAGGCAAAATCGGAGGCTTCTTAATGGAGTATCTGGTTCTGTTTGCTATTTTAGCTTTGATTATTACTACTGCGATAGTAGAACCCAGATTTTTATCCGCTCAGAACCTGCTAAACCTGATGCGCCAATTTGGTCCGCTGAGTTTTGTCGCATTGGGAATGACCTTTGTTATACTTGGCGGTTTCATAGATCTTTCAATACCCGGAATGATATCACTTATTGCAATGGTAACGCTGGGTCTGGTCGACGGAGTTGGCATACTTCCGGCAATCGGCGAAGTACCTGCACTGATCGTAGGTCTTCTGTTTGGCACATTGCTTGGGATCATCAATGGCACAATACTTGTTGTCATGGGGGCTAACATACAGGCGAAAGCTCTATTTATAACATTTGGTATGAGCCAGATATATCGCTCGATCGCATTACAGTACACAGGCGGATTTCCGATGAACTGGGGGCAGTTATTTGATAACCCGATGCTCGTTACACGTCAGCTCGCTTCCGGAACAGTTGGACCGATATCGTATTCATTTATATTGTTTCTATTCTTTCTTATTGTACTGTATATTTTCCAGACTAAGACAGTCCAAGGCAGATCCGTAACGTATACGGGCGGTAATATCACTGCAGCCGAGCTTGGTGGTGTACCGGTCAAACGGACAATGATAATGATTTACGGACTTTGCGGATTTATGGTAGCCATTGGTTCGATCGTACTTTTCTCACGTGTATCTGTAACGGTACCGGGTATAGGTGATTTCTTTGAAAGAGACGCTATCCTGTCTGTCGTTGTCGGCGGTACATCGCTTGTCGGCGGAAGAGGTAGTGTCTTGCGTACTTTTATGGGGGTCACGCTTGTTATATTATTATCTAACTGCTTAAATCTTCTTGATGTCCAGTCACATGCTCAGGAGGTTGTCAGAGGCGCAGTCCTCGTTGTTGCGATCTGGCTTGACCACCGCAGACATGCGAAAGGGTAGGAGGGAGTGATGAATATGAATACAAACGCACAAGCTCTGGGAATAAAAGTTGTAAGGATATTAGGAAAGCAGAAAGCGGTTGTCTGTATTGCAATAATACTAATCGTTATGCTGTTCCAGGATACAAACTTCTACACACAGGCAAACATACTAAACAATCTGCTGGAGCAGGTTTCAACAAACGCCATCATAGCTTTTGGAGTGACTTTGGCGGTCATATGCAGAGGCTGCGATCTGTCTGTCGGCTCTGTTATGGTCACATCAGGCGTCATCTCAGTGTTGCTGATAAATACGGGTATGAATATGGGACTTGCTATAGCGATCGCAATACTATTTGGCAGTCTTGTCGGTTTTATAAATGGATTTCTCATAGTCAAACAGAAATCTGAAGCTTTTATCATCACATTGGGAATGGGCATGTTGGTCCAGGGTCTCGCACTACTGCTCACTGACGCAAGAAGTGTGCGACCAATCGACGCAAATTTCACAAGGATTGCCAACGATCAGTGGTTTGGTATTCCAAACATTGCAGCGTTTATGATCATTCTGGGTATTATAACATTCCTGATCCTTCGTTTTACCAGCTTTGGCAGAAACATTTATGCTCTTGGTGGCGATTATGAGGTCGCTGAACATTCCGGAATCAACGTTGTTTTAAATAAGTGGGCTGCTTTTGTGTACACAGGTACATTTGCAGCGATCGCAGGTGTGCTTGCTGCATCCAGATTTGAGTCCGCAATGCTGGTGCATGGGGTTAATACACCGCTGATGGTTAACTGCGGCGTTGTTATTGGCGGTACATCTTTTGCCGGCGGTGTTGGTGGCATCCCTCAGAGCTTCATAGGTATTCTCACCATGTTTCTTTTAAGAAATGCAATGGCTTCATTGGGACTACATACATTTATCCAACAGTTAGTACTGGGTATCATGATCGTCTCTGTTATCGCTCTTGACTGCTACTCTGAGAAGCGCAAAAAAGAGGACGTCTAAACAATGAGTAAAAAAGCGGCTGTTGCACTTTGAAATGCAACAGCCGCCTTTTTTATTGTTCAACTATCCGAGAGTCCTGATAACATTTGCTACCCAGTCTATTATCGAGAATCTTGTGGCGATGCCTACAAATACTATGGACACCGTGGATGCAAGTGTGATCAGGATGTTAAATGATGGACCGGCGGTATCTTTTAACGGATCACCTACCGTATCACCGATAACAGCGGCTTTATGGTTATCACTGCCTTTGCCTTCATGATTGCCCGCTTCGATATACTTTTTTGCATTATCCCATGCACCGCCTGCATTTAGCATAAAGATCGCCATGCTGAAACCTGCTGCAATGACTCCGCCAAGCATACCTACAACACCGGATGCACCGAGTACCATCCCCGTTACTATTGGAGCCAGAACTGCTAGTATCGATGGTGCTATCATTTCTTTTTGGGCACTTCTCGTACAGATATCCACACATTTTGCATATTCTGCGTCAGCCGTACCTTCCATTAATCCGGCAATCTCTCTGAACTGACGTCTTACTTCTATTACGACACTCTGTGCCGCTCTGTGCACTCCGGATATACAAAATGCAGCAAACACAAATGCAAGAGCCGCTCCCAAGAATAACCCTATCAGTACGCTTGGGTTTGTTATACGCAAATCAAGCTCGCCTAGACCTAGTTTTGCAAGTGATAAGTTTGCTTCATTAACGTATGCCGCAAGCAACGCAAGCGCGGTAAATGCTGTGGAGCTTATTGCAAAGCCTTTTCCGGTGGCTGCTGTTGTGTTACCCAGAGAATCAAGAGCATCTGTACGCTCACGTACCTCCGGGGGAAGCTTAGACATTTCCGCTATTCCTCCCGCATTATCTGCGACCGGACCAAATGCATCGGTCGCTAGAATAATCGCGTTCGTCGCAAGCATAGCAACGGCAGCAAGCCCTATACCATATAGTCCTGCGTACTCGTTCCCTGCAAAACCACCTGAAGCAGTAAAGCTTATTATCGCTGAAATCGACACTGCAAGAATTGGACCCGCTGTAGATTTCATGCCGAGGGAGAGGCCGCCAATCATCAATGTCGCTGTACCTGTCTCGCATGATTTAGCCAGATCACGTGTCGGTTTTGCGGCATCTGATGTATAGTGTTCCGTAGAATAACTAACAATAAATCCCGATATAATACCGGAGAGAACAGCAATTAAAATGCCCCATCTGTTACTCCACATCTCCGGTCCCGATGCACCGGAGAGCCACAGGGTAAGCGGTATAGTCGCTATAGCTGCAAGACCGCCTGCAACATATACACCTGAATGAAGTGAGCGTAAAAGCGACTTCTGATTTGTTTTTTCTTTTGTTCTAACAAAGAACGTACCGATAATCGAGCAAATTACGCCTACTGCTGAAACAAGTATCGGAAGCAGGAATCCGGCATAACCATATGCCGCTGCAAAGCCCAACGCTATAGTAGCAACGATCGCATTTGAGTTTGACTCATAAAGGTCAGCGCCCATTCCGGCAACGTCACCGACATTGTCCCCAACATTATCAGCGATGACCGCTGGATTTCTTGGATCATCTTCCGGTATGCCGGCTTCAACTTTTCCTACGAGGTCAGCGCCGACATCTGCTGCTTTTGTAAAGATTCCACCACCTACGCGTGCAAACATCGCCATGGAGGCGATACCCATACCGAATGTGACCATTGTCTGCGCAATATCAGCATCGCTAACTTTAAATACAAATTTAAGCAATAAGAACCAAGTCGTAATATCCAGTAATCCGAGACCGTTTACAATAAAGCCCATAACAGAACCTGACGAAAACGCAACACGGAGAGCTTTGTTTAAGCCTTCATTTGCAGCATTCGCTGTACGAACATTTGCATATGTGGCAACCCTCATACCAATAAATCCGGAAATACCGGTAAAGAGCCCGCCTGTTACGAACGCATATGGTGTGAATTGATTTACCAAATCAAACAGCGAAAGTATTACAAGAAGTAAAAACATGATAAGGAAAAATATCGCAACTGTCTTATATTGTCGCTTCATATATGCATTTGCGCCTTCACGAATGGCAGCTGATATTTTCACCATTGTCTCGTTGCCCTCCGGGTATGACATGACTTTACGTATCTGCGTAAAGGCAAAAATCAGACCTGCGGCAGCTCCTATATAGCCCAGCCAGAATAGGTTTTCTATAGCCATTTTTTCTCCTCCATTGATAAGATTATTTAAACTCTCTGAGTTTTTAAAAGCAATTAAATAAGCTAACACGAAATTTTCCGCTACTTATTTTATCATTATATTTTAAAATAGCAATAGTAAAAATACACTGACTTGTAGATATATATATATAGTTAAAAAGAGCGGTTGCACAAGCTCTTTTACTGCTTGTCAAATAAATGACCTCGTGATACAATAATTTTGAAATGGAGTTGACCTTAGATGAAAAAAGCAGATTTCGAGTTAACTAAGTGGATACCAATATGTATAATAGCCATCATACTGATGCTAATATACAAAACTATTGATAATATCGAGCAAATAACTGCAGCAATCGGGCATTTTCTTTATATCATCTCACCGCTGCTGTACGGTATCCTTTTTTCATACTTTATATATATCCCGCACAATGCCATTGAGAAACTTTTAGCAAAGTCAAAAGTAGCGTTTATCTCAAAGCGCGCCAGAGGTGTCACTACGATTCTGATTTTCTTTGTATTATTACTGATAGTAGTTTTAATTTTAAGTTTCGTTCTACCGATCATTTTCACGAGTGTTATCGATTTTGGCAGTTCATTACCGGGTTATATTGCCGATATTTTAGAGTACTTTGACAATCTGCCCGAGGATTCGATATGGATCAACCTGGATATTGCGGATACAATAAGGAACTCTTCAAATGATATCATCAACACATACATGAACCCCGAAAATATAGAGCAAGCAGCAAGAGGAGTAGTCAGCTTTGCAGGGGATATCTTCAGCGTAATGATGGGTTTGGTTATTTCCCTCTACATCCTTCTGGACAGAGATCGAATAGCTGTCTTTTTTAAACGGCTTAATGTAGCGGTTTTTAAGCAGGAAAAAAGAATAAACAGCTCCATTAAATACCTTAGTCAGATAAATAAAGTTCTGTTTACATTCATCGCAAGTAAGGGTTTGGATAGCATTATCAATTTTACTGTTGCATCGATCATCCTGTTTATTTTTGGTGTACCATATGCTCTGCTGCTTGGTCTTATCGCCGGTGTATTTAACTTCATTCCGTATATCGGTTCAATAATTTCCGCAATCATCATAAGTATTATTACATTGATAACCTGTGATTTAAGGATTGCAATCTATGTCATGATAGCTCTGCTTGTTTTCCATCAAATGGACGGTAATTATATCGAACCCAGAATCATGAAATCATCTCTTAAGATAAGCCCGATTCTGGTCATTATTGCAGTCGTCGTTGGAGGCGCATATTTTGGGATCGTCGGAATGTTCCTCGCCGTACCTGTCACCGTTATAATAAAGCAGATAATTCTTGAGTATATCGCCAACACTGAAGCAGAGGCAAAGGATCAGAAGTTAGATGTTAAAAGGTAGAAAGTGATTAAAAACGGCCTTTCGGCCGTTTTTTAATTATTATACATCCTCTTTTTTACGTTTGATCGTATAACAGTCCATAGCAATGATGGCAACGATTACTATTCCGAGAACTAAAGTCTGAACGAACGGGTTAATATTCGGTAATACTCCGTCAACTCTAAACAGCCTCATAAAGTATCTTAAGAAGTGCATTACCATAATACCCACAAAGCTCTGCGGAATTCCACCAATACCACCTGCAAAGGAAGTACCTCCGATAACGACACCACAGTTTACCATCAAAGGAGTAAGATCTCCGTAGATTGCTGAACCTGTATGAACTCTTGAAGCATAGAGAACTCCGGCTATAGCGGCACATGTTCCGGTTATCACAAATGCAATCCACTTTGTACGCAAAACATTGATTCCCGAATGCTCTGCAACTTCATAATCGCCTCCGAGCGCATAACAGTTTCTGCCAAAACTGGTAAATCTCAGCAAACAGAAAATCAATACACCTATTAGAAGCATATACATGACTATGCTGGGAAGACCTAGTATAGTTGTATTTGATATTGCATTAAACGCAGCATTTTGCGATGTGATTGGATTTGCATTAGTTAGATACAGGGCGACTCCTTTTATAAGCAGACCCATACCCAGAGTAATTATAAATGCTTCGGTCTTCTGTTGTACGATAAGAAAGCCGTTGATAAATCCGACAACTGAACCCGATAGTATAGCAATAGCAACAGCGAAAAATACGGGCATTCCTGCGTTGAGCATATAAATTGCCAGCACCCCTGACATTGACATCACAGCGCCAACTGAAAGATCACAACCCCTGCAAATGACTGCAAGTGTTACACCAAAGGCAATGATAAGGTCGGGCGAAGCTACAATGAAAATCCTGTCCATATGGTCAAGGAATTGAGCTCCGGATGCATAGAAGTTAGAACTTGAAAATGCCATAATTATAAACATCACAAGAATTGCTATCAGGGCTTTTTGCTTTGAAAAAATTGTTTTCGTTATCCCTTTTGCGCTTCTATCATGAAATGATGTAAGTACATGGCTTTCAATTAAAGTAGATATGATTTTCAATCTGCTCACCCCCTTACATGTCTGCGATGGTCAAGCCATATCGCGACCACAAGAACTGCCCCTCTATACACTTCTTGCAAATGTGTATTTATACCCATTAAGTTCATACAGTTCGACAGGAGTATAACAAGAGACACCCCCAATACAGTGCGCAACACACTGCCGCGACCACCAGCAAGGGACGTACCGCCAACTACGACCGCCATAATCGAGTCTCTTTCAAAGTTTGCGCCTATTAGTGGCACCGCTACCGGAACTCTCGAGAAAAGCACGATTGCTCCCACCGCAGTCATTAATCCGCAGATTGCGTATATCGTTATTATTACTCGCTTTGTCTGGATGCCTCCTAGCTCCGCCGCAAGCAAATTGCCACCCGTATAACTAATCGATCTGCCAAGGACGGTCTTCTTTTGGAGAATATACAATATAGTCAGAAAGAAAAGAAATACAAAGAACGATATTGGTAATACCCCTCCGACCGTACCTGTACTCAACTCGCGGGTTATTGGCATTGGGTGTTCTATGAATGTTCTGTCAATCACCTGTCCATCTGTGTATAGTTGTGATAACGACCCGTACATTAGACTCATACCAAATGTGATAAAAAGTGCCTTTGCTTGTGTCGTTGCACCCGAATTAACAAGTATCGTTCCATTTATGATCCCCATTGACATTCCAAGCAGAAGACCAACCAGCATTGCCGGAAACTCTCCAATGACATCGTATAGAGACAGGGTAATCATCGAAACCATTGATATCATACCCGGCAGAGAAAGGTCAATAAAACCTCCTATTATAATGAATGTCATTCCGAGCGCTGTGAAGCTGAGTGGTCCGAACTGACGCATCAGGTTTGTAAAGTTATCTATCGATAAGAATCTTGGTTCTCTAATAGCAGTTACAATAACGAGGGTAACTATAACAAACAATACCAGATACTCCAGTATGAAGTCTCCGGCTTTCATCAGTAGTGCCCTTCCGGGATCATTTGATCTGTGTTTGATCATTGCTTGTCACCCCTGGTCTGTCGTAGCTACTATAGAACATAAAGCACCGGACCGGTTTTTCACCGGCTCGGTGCTTTTTATATACCCGGCGTAAGTGTATATATTATGTGTTTACCACTCCGGCCACGGTAGGGTTTCTACGTTGTCAATTGTAACCATATCCATTGGAATGATGTTTATTAATGGTACAGTTCCGCCGTCGAGAATCGTTCTTGCGTTTGTTAAAGACTGTCTCGCCATGTTTGTAAAGCTCTGCCCTACGCTAAGCGCTTGTGTTCCGGCTCTGACCTGTTCATATCCTGTGCTGTTACCGTCAACACCGATGATAAAGATGTCACGCTTTCCTGCTGCATGCGCTGCTTCTATAACAGCACTTGCACCATTATCCCAGTGACACCATACTATGTCGATCGAATCACCGTGTTTCGTCAGAAAGTCTTCCATTATGGCTCTTGCCTCGTGAGGTTCCCAACCACCGGGGCAGTTTTGGGCGTCAAGTTCAATGATATTATTTGCTATACCCGCACGGAAACCATCCGAACGTTTGATTTGAGCTGCGTGTCCTGCCTGTCCGCCTACTTCAACAAAGTTTGCACCTTCAGGAAAACGTGATGATACGAACTGTCCTGCCAGCATTCCACCTTCAAAGTCATCGGAGCCGCAGAAGAAATCCATTGCGTCCTCCGCACCTTCGGGAAGCTGCGATGAAAACATTCCTACGATTATACCTGCTTCTCTTGCGCGTCTCAGTGGCTCTATAACTGCATCGATGTTGCTTGGATTGCAAAAAATCACATCGTAACCTTCCGCTATTGCTTGCTCGATACCGGCAATCTCAGCCGCTACTTCATTATTACCGGAGACTTGGATCATGTCGATGTTGAACTCACCCATTAATCTCTGGAACTCTTTCCAAGAGAATGCCTGTGATGGGTTTGACATAGACTGTGTTACGAACATCGCTCTTGCCGGATCGCCTGGTTGACGATCTGTCTGACCTTCACCACCGCAGGCTGCTACGAGAGCTACCATAAATGCCACTAAAAGTAGAATTGCTAATATACGTCTGTTCATGCTTTTCCTCCATTTGCTTTTTCAATATCAACTATATTTTTCGCCATTTACTCTAGCAGAATTTTTGCAATTTTGCAAGTATGACGGTGTAAACAAATGATGAAGAGAAGCGGACTGCTACATACTTTCTATAGTTCCTGTTCGGTTCTTGCAATAATATCGTCTTGAGTAGCTTTAGAAAGCACATTAAAGAATGCTGAATATCCCGCAACTCTCACTATAAGATCTGTATGGTTTTCGGGGTTTTCTTGCGCGTCCAAAAGCGTCTCTCTTGATACAATATTATACTGCACATGAAAACCATTTAGTTCATTAAAAAACGCTCTTAAAATAGCGATCAGCTTATCAACACTTCTCTCATCCGCAAGCATCATTGGTGTCATTTTCTGGTTTAGCAAAACTCCACCTGTTATCTTGTTTGTGCGCAGCTTGGAAATGGACTTCATCACTCCCGTAGGACCCGTCCTGTCCGAACCCCTACTTGGTGAACAACCCTCAGCCAACGGTTCTCCCGCATGTCGTCCGTCCGGCGTAGCCGTTGTGCCTGCTCCTTGCGGAACATTCGCTGATATCGACGACGTTCCGGCATAATAAGCACAACCTATCGGGCCCCTGCCATAACGGGTATTTTTATGGTTTGCTATCTCGTCGATGTAACTGTCATATGCCCTAACAAGCAGATCGTCTACATAATCATCGTCATTGCCGTATTTTGGTACCTTTAACAACTGCTGTCTGACTCTTGCCCCATCCTCTCCCGCAAAATCGTTAAGTAACGCTTCCCAAAGTTCTTCTCTTGTGACTGTTTTATCTTCGTAAACACATTTTTTTATAGCCGCAAGAGAATCTCCCAGATTTGCAATTCCAACTTGAAGTCCGCTGATAAAATCGTATACAGACCCACCTTCTTTGAGATGTTTACCGCGTGCGATGCAATCATCTATAAGCGCTGAACATAAAATATCCGGCACTTCCTGCTCCAACACCATATCGGCACAAGAGTCGAGTACCACAGAATGACGTGTGAACTCTCTCACAAAAACATCCCAGGCCAACATCACATCATCAAAACCCTCCATGTCGAGGAAATGACCCGTTCCTTTTGCTACCCGCTCTCCGCTTTTGATATCCACACCATCATTTAATGCGATAAGTAGTGTCTTTGGAAAGTTTAGAAAACTCATTCCTGTAGGACGATACCCCCATTTTCCGGGCACAGCAACTTCAACGCAGCCGATTGCACTGTAGTTATAGGCATCTTCTTTTTTTACTCCGATGTCCAAAAACGACCGGATGATTATTTCATCATTGTTGAATGCCGGCATACCGAACCCACAGCGAATCACTTGTATACACTCTCGCATAAAATCATCACTAAGTCCCTTGTGATAACGAACAGTAAGATTAGGCTGAGGCAAATGGCATCGGGCGACTGTTTGAAGGATCAGGTGGCTGACTTTATTAACTGCATCCTTGCCATCTGAAGTCTGTCCTGCGATCGTGACGTTTTGATAAAGCGGACTGCCGGCTGAAAATCTGGTATGTGACCAACTTCTGATTTTGTTTAAGGAGTACGTCCGGAGCCAGAGGTTTTCGAGTAGCTCACATGCATCTTCATCCTTTATACCTGCTTCTGCACTATTTTTATAGTATGGATAGATGTATTGATCAAATCTGCCGTATGAAAGAGAGTGCCCGTTTGATTCTATCTGAAGAATGAGATGTATGAACCATACGCTTTGTACTGCCTCATGGAATGTCTCTGCAGGCTTCATCGGAACTTTTTTGCATATTCGTGCTATTGCGTTTAACTCAGCCGCACGATCTTTTGATGCTGTTACAGCAAGCTTTTCCGCGAGGTCAGCATATCGCCCCGCAAAAAACTCAATGGCATCTATTACGATGATTATTGCACGATAAAAATCATCTTTCTTTTTTTCATCATCGTTATTTAACACTAAAGAAGCCCGTGCCTTTTGCACTTTCTCACGAACACTCCCCAGTCCGTCTCGCAGCACAAGCTCGTAGTCTACCGCAACATGTGCATCGCCTGATGTGATATTGCCTTCAGTTTTTATTATCCCGAGATCATAAAACAACCTTGAAGAGTCCGGGAACGAGGCATAACCTTTGTCTTTTAATGTGCGACCTTTCCAATAAGGGTAAATGTCGCGTAGTACAGACTTATTCTCTTCTGAAATCAAAAATTTATCTCCGGAGCGTTTATCAAACTCATCCAGTTCATCGATGACCCAGTCCATAGCATATTCCGGAAATATAGGAGCAGCCCGATCCGCGCTTGCTTGATTTCCAACAATAAGTGCGTCGGGATCGATATATATCGACATGCCACGGAGTACAGCGTCCAGCATATATGCCCGCTTTAGAACTATCTTATCCTGTTCATGCTGCTTATAGCTATCAGTTGTGAGAGTTGCACGCTCAGTACAGACTGTGGGCAAAGCCAACAACAGCTTTTCACGCATTTTCTCAGTACGTGGATTCAAATTTCCAAAAAATTGACTCATCTTAAAAACTCCGCAGCACCAATGATACCTATATCTTCTTTAAGCTCTGCCATTTTAAAATGCACAGGAAACGGAATGTGGTAGAACCTGTCAAACTCCTCACGCATTTTGATAAACAGAGCATCTCCCAATGCTGTCAGTCCGCCACCGAAAACATATGTATCGATATTCAGCATTTGATAAACATTAAACACACAATACGCAAGATAGTGTGCCATATCATCAACTACTTTAACTGCTAACTCATCCCCGCTTTTATAAGCCTTTAACAGTTCCCTGCCATCAGCCGATTCAGGTGACAAGATGCTCTTATACCCGTCACTAAGCCCTAACTTGACCCGCTCCGGCAGATGCTTGCCTGCAATATATGACATAAAGCAGCCTCTGTTCTCGCAGCCACACATCAAGCCCTTGTCCGGAGTCGCCAGCATATGTCCGCATTCACCCGCTGCTCCGTAAGAACCTGAAAAAACTTTACCATCGATAATGATTCCACTACCATGCCCTGTACCAATCACAACATAAACCATATGACGGGTTCCGCGTCCGGCTCCATGCCGGTGTTCTGCAAGAGCAGCGGCATTTGCATCATTATCAAGAACGATACGTGTAGGAAGAAACGCATCCAGGTAATCACGCATAGCGAAATCTTTGATTCCCGGCATCGACGATGTCATAAACACAAACCCTGTTTCCTGTTTGATAAATGAAGGCATACCAACACCAACACCATCCAACTGTTCAAATGTCAGATGATTTCTATCCAGGATAACTTTAACAGTCTCTATTATCGTATCGGAGAAAACAGGACCGCTTGCTTCAGCATCGGTAGCATGCTGAGTACGATCAATGATTTTACCCTCAGCATCAAAGAGACCATAGGCAACTTTTGTTCCCCCTGCATCTATTCCGATAGTATATCTTTCTTTCAAAGCTATGCTCCTATCAGCCGACAATAACATTTACATTATACGAATAATCCGGCAAAAAGTCACTATGATATTTGTTTGTAATCACTTTACAATACCGTAATAAAAGGATATATTGTATAAAAACTCTTTGAGAGGATGTAATTATACTATGAAAAAAATCGATATTGGAAAAAGCGGATTGGTAGCACCTGAAATCGCTCTGGGATGTATGCGGCTTGCAGCGCTGTCCGCATCAGAAGCGGCAGAAGTGATCCGGACAACAATTGAAGTTGGCATCAACTTCTATGATCACGCCGATATTTATGGTGTTTTTGGTGCTTCCGAGACTATTTTTGGCAATACTGTGAAAGAACTCGGGATAAAACGCGAGGACTTACTGCTCCAAACCAAATGCGGTATTGAGAAAAACCCCAGCGGTAGAGGTGTTATTGGTTATAATTTTGAGAAAGACTATATAATAAACTGTGTTGAGGGAAGCCTTAAGCGCTTACAGACAGACTATGTGGACTTACTCGCCCTTCATCGTCCCGATGCTCTGGTAGAACCGGATGAGGTAGCTTCCGCACTTGATGTTTTACATAGTTCAGGAAAGGTTCGCCACTTTGCTGTTAGTAACTTTAATCCTATGCAGATGGCACTTATGCAAAAAAGCACAGACTATAAGTTTATAGCAAACCAACTCCAGCTCAGCATAGTACATTCGGGCATGATCGATCAGGGGTTTAACGTCAATGTAGCAAATGACCCGGCATGCGATAGGGACGGTAGCATTTTAGATTACTGTCGCCTCCATGATGTGACCATCCAGGCTTGGTCTCCTTTTGTTTATAACCCATACGAAGGCACTTTTATTGATGATCCCAAGTTACCTGAGCTGAACGCAAAAATGGCAGAGTTGGCAGAAAAATACAGCGTCACCAAGGACGCTGTTGCAGCAGCCTGGATATTGCGCCATCCTGCAAAGATCCAAGTCGTCATAGGTTCTATGAACCCGCAACGTATCAGGAACATCGCTAAGGCTTCCGACTTCACTATGACCCATCAGGAATGGTACGCACTCTACCTATCAGCAGGCAATAAGATACCTTAACATATAGTTTATTATCCGGCGTGTCGGCATCCTGTGTTCCCACACATGCTGCTGCTTGGGCACATCGGCATAGCATCCCCGCTGCTTTTTATATAGGCGGGTGCTGACTTATAGACTGTTTCCATATTCGTAGAGCCGCATTCCGGACACGGGATGCGGTGTTCTGTTTTTTCAGCCATAGTTGCTTTTATATTGGATTCTGTATCGCATCCTATACAACGAAGATCATAAAACGGCATTTCCTCATCTCCTTGCATGTATTTTACACAAAACAGGTAGTTTTGACAAGTGTTGGCTTTTTCTGCATGGGGTTTCTTTTTTCTTGATTCTTTGCTATAATGTGTGGTTGATGGAGGGGTATCATGACTGACTTACTTAGTTTTAAACCTAAAAATTCAGACTGTGACTTTAGTCGTATAGATAGTTTACAAGCGAGCATGAATGCCCGTACTCCGACAATATGTCCGGAGAGAGCTGAAATAATTACGGATTGTTTCAAACGCACAGAGGGTGAACCTATTGTTGTCCGTCGTGCAAAAGCGTTTGCAGAAATCCTGAATAAAATGACTGTGTATATTGAACCAAACTCGCTTATAATTGGAAATCAGGCAAGTTCAAATTTTGCTGCGCCGGTTTTTCCTGAATATTCATATGATTGGGTGATAGAAGAGCTTGACGAGTTTGAGTATCGCAGTGGTGATTATTTTAATATTACCGAAGATACAAAGAAGCGCTTGCGTAAACTCGAAAGCTACTGGGTAGGTAAAACCCATAAGGAGGAAGTTCTCCGTAACCTTTCACCGGAGTGCCAGCTTGCAAGGGATATAAGGGTGTTGCATTTTGGCGGCATTTCTATGTCGGGCGACGGACATATCATTCCAAACCATGAGTTTGTCCTTGAAGTTGGATTCCGCGGCATAGTGGATATAGCAAAAGACAAGCTGAAACGGAATGATATAACTCAGGATCAGAGAGATTACTATGAAGCAACCATTATAGCTATGGAAGGCGCATTATCTTACTGTAAGCGCCTGAGTATATGTGCAGCAGAAAATGCAAAAAAAGAGACAGACCCCGGCAGAAAAGCAGAGTTGCTTGAGTTATCGAAAATGTTCGAGAGTTTTATGGAAAGTGGTGCAAGAAGCTTCCATGAGGCTGTACAAACTGTATATCTTGTTCATCTCCTTATGATGATCGAGAGCAACGGTCATTCATTCTCGTTCGGGCGTTTCGATCAATTTGCTTTGCCCTATTATGAGCATGACATGCATAATGGTACCATCACAAAAGAAAAAGCCTTGGAGATTATTACGCACTTCTTTATCATGACTAATTCACTAAACAAAGTGCGTCCATGGGGTCACACTCAATACAGTGGCGGGTATCCGCTTTACTCTGCACTGACGATTGGCGGAATGAAGCCTGACGGGACGGACGGTACCAACGATCTCAGTTACCTTTGTTTAGAGGCAATGAGCTTAAGCAAGCTGCCTGAACCAAACCTCTGCGTTCGTTTTTGGGAAAACACACCACATGAATTTATTCTTGACAGCGCACGCTTGATTCGTAAAGGGTTCGGTATGCCCTCAGTGTTCAGCGATGAAGTTTGTATCAATTCAATGACAACTCTCGGTATTGACCTGGAAACTTCTTGTGATTATGCCTCAATGGGATGTGTAGAGATCGCAATACCCGGCAAATGGGGACATAGAGCAACCGGGATGACTTATATCAATTTCGCAAAAGTATTCGAGATCGTTCTTAATAACTGTAAAGATCCGGCTACCGGCACAGATATGACCGGCACCTTTGGAGATACATTCACTGAAACGAACTACGAAAACTATAATGAGTTATGGCAATTATGGAAAAAGGTATTGAGCTATTTCTTCGATCTTGCAGTGGAATGTGATCTTGTCTGCGACAGATCGCTAAAGTACCATGATGCCGATGCATTTGGTTCTTCAATGGTTGATGATTCGTTGGAAAGAGGCAAAACTCTTAAAAACGGTGGCGCTAAATACGATTTTGTCAGCCAGTCAAACATAGGAATGAGTGTTGTCGGGGATAGTTTGGCAGCAGTTAAAAAGCTTGTGTATGAAGAAAAAGTTCTGGATTTAACAGAGCTCAGAGAAGCTTTAAAAGAAAACTTTGAAGGTCCCAACGGCGCACGAATTCGACAGCTTTGCCGTAATGCCCCAAAATTTGGAAATGATGATGATTATGTTGATAAAATCGTTGCCGATGTGTTTGAGTCATACCTGGAGTTATTACCATCACGCAAAACGGATCGATACGGTCAAGGCGCTTTTGGATGTGGCTATACCATGTCAACATCAAATATAACCAGCTACGTGCCAAACGGATTCGCAGTAGGAGCAACACCCGACGGAAGACTTGCAGGAAAGCCGCTCAATGAGGGCGCATCACCCTGTCTTGGTGCTGATCGAAACGGTCCAACTGCAGTTATAAACTCCGTTTCCAAACTCCCCAACGAAAGAATGGCCGGCGGACAACTGCTTAACATGCGGTTTTCACCCGGAGCACTTGCCGGTGATGATAATCTTGAGAGATTCGCGAGTTTTATTGAAGCGGGGAGACTTAAAAACATCTTCCATAATCAATTTAATATAATCGACTCAGAAACATTAAAACGTGCTAAGGAAAACCCTGAAGACTACCTTGATCTTATGGTTCGGGTAGCAGGTTACTGCGCATTATTCTCCACTTTGATGCCTGAGGCGCAAGATGCCATTATTGCACGAACAGAGCTGAGCTGGTAGTTTGCAACGCACTTGATGTGCAATCATTATAGATATTTTTTAAGGAATACTCATCACTATGAGAGAAGGTTTTATCTCAAGACTTCAAAGATACTCCACAAAGGACGGACCGGGTGTTCGAACCACTGTTTTTGCAGTTGGTTGTCCTTTGAGTTGTCTTTGGTGTGCAAATCCCGAACTCATCGGAGATGCAGCAAAGTTTCTATATCACCCGCGAAGATGTGTCGGTTGCGGAGCCTGCGTCGCTCAGTCGGGTGGTGCCATACGCCTGGCGGAAGAAGGAGTCGATATCGACCGAGAGTCCGCAAATCTCGAAGAATGCTCTGTTGTCTGTTATTACGACGCATATGAGCGTGTCGGTGGAGTAGTTACTGTAAAAGAACTGGTAGACGGGCTAATGCGTGATAAGGTTTTTTATGATCAGTCCGGAGGCGGTGTAACATTTTCCGGAGGAGATCCGGGTATGCAAGCGGAGTTCTTTAGGGAAGTGGCACTCGATCTGAGAAAGTCAGAAGTACATGTAGCTCTTGAGACTGCGGGGTATTTTCCGTGGGATAAGCTTGCTCCGCTGGTGGCAGCAGTAGATTTAGTATTATATGATATAAAAACTCTGAACAGAACACTGCACAAGCGATATACAGGTGTTGATAATCAACTGATATTGGAAAATGCAATGAAAATCGCTGACACAGGAAAGGATATGATAATTAGAATAATCCTGGTCCCCGGTGTCAATGATAGCGAGGACGAGATTGTCGGACGGCTTAAGTTCGCAAAGAGTCTTAGTAGTTCAATTAAGGTTGATATCCTTAAATATCACAAGCTTGGCGCAGGTAAGTATGCAAGCTTAGGAATGATAGAGATGATGGAAGGCACACCCGAATGTACGGACGAACTCGCATCTTTTGCTGCAGATCTGGCAAAAAAAATAGGGCTTACCGTAACTGTAGGAGGGTAATCCGCTACAGGTTGTGATATATCGAAAGGAATTTTCATCGTAATGAGATTTTTACAGTTGTGTGGAATTTTAATTTTGGCATTTGTGCTTTTTGCTATAAGTGCTATTGGAATGCCGCATTTGATGCCGCCACCTCCACCTACGATAGAGGCGCCGATTCATAGTCCGCTACCCAATTTTATCCAGACTGAGGAAACGCCTTATCATGCGACTATTCAATACGGTACATCGGAGGTTATCAAGAATAATAACGGTCCACTCTATTCTTATATACGTTTCCCGCAGGCAGGCAACTCAACTGACTCTGTCATATATGATTGGGCACACAAATTATACAATGATATAGTTGACGAATTTAATACCATACAGGAAACAGAGTCTGCAATAGGAGAGATAAACGTACACTTTGACTCTTATCTTGTAGACAACAGATATGCAGGAATCCTTGAGAGTGGTGAGTTTTCATATACATTGACTCCTCAACCTGAAGTAGTGGTTAAAACATTTAATATCGATTTATCAAATAACTCCTTCCTGAGTTCTTCCGATATTTTGGATTATGGACAATCTGAGAGTGTTTTGGAACTGCTGCACGACAGGCTCCTGGCTGAGCATCCGAACACATTCCCTTACCTTGACTCAACTTTCATCGATGAAAGTTGGCTCTACCACCTTGTGATCGCAGAAGATGGTATTATTGTAGCATTGGAGCGTTATATGTTTTTCCCGGATGAGTTTGATACCTTGACTGTAACTCTTCCATACGAAGATTTAGGTTCAGCACTCTTGATAAGAACCGAACCTCCGCTTCCTCCCATTCCTTCTCCGACTCCCGAACCGCTTCCCACCCCGCCACCTTACGAACCTGATGACCCGGGTGACCCGGATGACCCCGACGCTCCGGAAGCCCCACAGCAACCTGCACCATCAGTTCCACGTCAGTCCGGAAGCGTTGACCCAAACAAACCGGTTATCGCGTTGTCTTTTGATGACGGACCCGGTAAATATACCGATCAATTCTTGGATTTATTTGAAAAGCATGGGATTCGAGCTACATTTTGTACGATTGGAAACCTTGTTAACACGCAAAGCGACGCTCTGGCACGAGCTGTAAGTATGAACTCAGAGGTTATCGGGCATTCATGGGATCATAAGAATCTTGCAAAACTCTCTGCTGATGATGTCAGAAAGCAATTAACTGATACAAGCGACACTATTGAAGCAGCGACAGGTGTTGTTGTACCCATGTTCAGACCTCCATATGGTGCAGTAAGCGACACTATGAAGGAGGTAGCTGAAGAGCTCGGTTTTGCAATCATTTATTGGAACGTAGACCCCGAGGACTGGAATACCGACGATTCCGATGAAGTATATCATGCTGTAATGGGTGCTGTAAAAGACAGGTCTATTATACTCAGTCATGAAATCTATAAATCCACTTTGATCGCATATACACGATTAATACCGGATCTATTATCCCAGGGTTATCAAATCGTTACTGTCTCTGAGTTACTTTTCATCAAGTACGGCAACAACTTAACCCCGGGACAGGTTTACTATAGCGGGTAGAAACTTGCGATGTCTTGCTTAACGGCAGAAAAAAGGAACGGAAAAACCGTTCCTTTTTATTCCTCTGTTATCACAGGCACCCATGGGAAATCGTCTATTATTGTACCCCACACCTCTGCTGTTAAGTTGCGCTCTTCATCCAGCACAATATCTATCCTCATTGGGTATTTTGTGTTGTTTACGAACTTAAAATCGAGAGCTCCCCACACTATGGCGGCACAATGACCTCGAGGCAGGTACGGTACACCTCTGCTGTGCTGTCTTCGTTCCGTTATTTGCAGCTCTGTTAATCTTATCGCAGCATAAATCGTCGAAGATGTTTGACATATCCCACCACCCAGAGCCGGTACAGACTCAGCACCTACGAACATTGGAGCTGATTTGAAGCCGCGTGATGATGATCGCGGGCCAACAATCTTGTTGAAGGAGAACTCTTCACCGGGTTGTAGTATTGTTCCGTTTATAGTTGATGAAGATATCTCGACATTGTTTAACCTGTTAGCTGATCCATGTACATATGTTGTCAGAGTCACGCCAATTTGATCACGAAACAACATACTTTCAAGATGCTCCTGTGAATATTCCGGATATGTATAAATAATCGGAAACACTACGGTTTGCCCGGTTTCTACGCTTCCTACAAGTCTTGCAGCTTCTATGAGGTCAATATCAACACCGATTGCACTTTCTGTCGCAGATTTTGTCACAGGATCATATGTTGAAGATACCATTTGTACGAATATTTTATTTCGTGCTTCCAAAATCTCCTCAGTAAACTTTGTTGTTTCCGGTAGTAAATACTCTATTTCTATTGGGGCCTCATCGTAGAATGACTCAAATATACCATAGTATGCAAGTTCAAACACATCCTCAGCATTTGCAATAACATGTCCGTTGCCTTTTGTAAACACGATCCGATCATCAAGTATTTCCGGGATAGATGCCTCAAATTGTCTGTTATATATATCCGTAAACTCTGAAACTATATTTCTTAGAGCATCATCGTCCAGCACAAAATCGATATCAAAGAAAATCTCATCAGCAGTAAAACGCTCCATATATGAAATGGTGTCTATTATTAAGCCATGCCCGCGACCAATGGAATATGCTCCGCTGACTATTTCCTCTGCATTATTACGCAATCTCACGTCGTTTCCTGTAATCCTTAGTTCTGTTTTATCAGGGAAATTGATCGTCACTATTGCGTTTGTGCTGCGCGTTTCCTGTGCGGGGAGTTTGAGCGATTGCATTGCTTCATCACGGGTCAGTCCTGACACATCGATTCCTGCGATTGAGATGTTTTGAAAAATAGTATCCTCACCCAATATGTGTCTTCCGTAAAAATAAAATGATGTAACGGTGATAATGACCGGTGTCATTATCGCCGCTATCACTTTAACAATCGTTGGTATGTGCTTTTTACTCGCAGACATTTGCATGAATCCTCTAATACTATCTTTTAGGTGAGTTTTGTATATGCTAGTATATCATGCTATTGCACTGTTCTCAACACTCTTTTTTCATTCTTTTGCGGAGGGTTTTCATTGCTTTATTAGAGATCTTTTCCTACAAAATGCACCGCACCAACTGCTTGCCCAAACTGTGCTACGGTGTAGTCGGGATTATTCTTTAAAGCCAACATCAAAGGTGTAAACGCAAGATCGTCATCACCGGCTTCCATGGTGATATTCAGCATTTCATTTGCACCTTCCTGCATTAGCTTCAAGCATTTTTGACTCTTTACGAAACGACCGTAAAGTATCCGATTTTTTGTCAAAGGTTGAAGTAAAAATTCTGTCTCACACCAGGTTGCTGCCAGATACTTACCGATTTCCTTAAAAACACGCTCCGCTTGAGGCTGTCCTTCATCTGCCAGTTTCATGATATATGCAAGCAGTGATTTTCTCATGTCATTTGGTGAAAGAACTACATAGATGCCGCCATTTTTTTCTTCAACAAACCCCTTTTTGCACAATTCATCATACATCTCTTTTGCATACTTTTTGAAATACTCAACAGCTAACCGATACGCACCTGTCTGACTGGCATACTTCTGTAGTGTACCTGAAATGCATGTGTTGAAGTTTAACATACTTCGTAAATCAAATGGTTCATACTCGCGCGCAGGATAATTACCCATATCAATGATGCCATTGTATATTTCCAAAGGGATTTGCGGGATCTCACCGTTTTCGTCGATCCACCCTGTTCCGAACTCTGTGCCAAGGGTGTGTGCAAGCACACCCTTTGTGACTTCTTTAGAACGATCTGAATAAGCAAGTTCTACGGCTGCAGTGAAAGCTGCAAGATTACCATCATTTGTCATACTGACGACACCTCCCGGCTTACAATAACCGAGTAATATCTCATTGAGTTCAAACAATCTGGCAAACTCGGCTTCATAGTCGGGCGAAACTTGTCGTATTCTACGCGTCTTTAGCGTTTCTCCGCCAACAATTTTGTTTTTAATAACAACATCCGGGAAACCTACACCAATTCCGTCAGGTTTTACAGATTCACCAAGCTCTGCACATATCTCTTTAACAACGCGGCTTACACCATCGATCAGTTGCTCTATCGTAGTCATATTTGATGGATCCCAGTCAAACTCCTTCAACGAAACGATAAAACCATTGACTGCACCTACAGCCTTGATATCACTGCCACCGATATCCAAACCTATCAGAACTGCGTTATCTACCGATCTGACTGCCTTTCTAAATACCGATATAGCGTCCGCTTGCGGTTCAACGTTGCTTATATCTGTGTCATTTTTACCAAACTTGATTATAAAACGAAATGGCTTATGACCAAGGGCTACATTTACACGGTCAGTTACATTCAGACATTTTCCATAGCCAAAACGGTCAGCGCGTGATAGGTTTACTTGAAAAACATCATTTAATGTATTGCATAGTTGCTTTATATGATCATCCCCCGGAGTAATGTAGAAAGTCATAAACTTGCCGCCGTAAGTTGAAATGATGTTATAGATGTTTGCATAAAAATAATCGCGAACAAACTCATTTTCCGGTTTGTCCACGGTTTTCGGAAGCGGGATCGTCCAACTATTCATCTCACCCGTTGCGGTCTCGACAACACATTCAACAGATGTATCTACGGAGGCAAAAGCATCTCTTACATCACAGATGTATACGCTCTCCCCATTTTTAGCTCGCTCTATAAAGCCTTTTATCATATCGTCCCTCAAAACATCGACAAGACCCGTACTAGCGAAAAATACGACGTAAATTGCCTACTGATGCTTAACAATCCTCTTTGACAATTCAAGCGGAGGTATTGCCTTGCCATTTTCCGTTACACGCATATTTCCGCCTGAGATTTCATCTATAAGCATAAGATTCCCGTCCGAATCCTTGCCAAACTCCAGTTTTATATCACATAGCTCCATGTTCTTTGCTGACATCTCTGCCCTTATCACAGCACAGCTTTTTTGCATTAGTGACTTTAGTTCTGCATACTCGCCCTTCTTCAAAATGCCGATTGCAACCAATGCATCTTCATTTATCACTGGATCACCGCGCTTATCATCCTTAAGAGTCATCTCAACAACAGCGTCGAGGTCAGTTCCTTCCTTAATTACACTGCCGTATCTACGTATAAAACTACCTAATGCCTTATAGCGGCAAATAACTTCAAGTCCGCCTCCAAAAGCAGTTGCCGGCCTTACGGTCATTTTGTTTTCGTCTGCCGATACAAAGTGAGTTGGGTAGCCCTTTTCCTCCAAAATATTAAAAAAGTAAACAGACATTGCCAGTCCGGCAAGTCCTGCACCATCTACCGTCAACCCCACGGTATTTGCACCCGGGTCAAACTCGCCGTCTGTACCTGTCATATCGTCTTTGAAGATAAGTTGATAATTACCGTCATCCAACTGATACACATCTTTTGTTTTTCCTGTAAAGATTTTCTTCATTATAATACCCCAATGTCACTTCTGAACGATTTGCCTTGAAACCGGATGGAATCTATATCGCCGTACACTACCTCACGGGCTTCATCAAAGCTTTTACCGAGTGCTGTTACAGCAAGCACCCGACCACCACTGGTAACTGTTTCCTCGCCTGATACTGCTGTTCCGGCATGAAATACAGTACTTTCCGTTTTCGGGATATCTATTGGAAAACCAGTCTTATAATCACCCGGATAGCCTTCTGACGACAAAACAACACTTATAGCCTTATTTTCGCTCCAACGCAACTCTTGCTCAGCTAAACGTTTATCAGCGACTGCTTCAACTATCTCGACAAAATCCGATTCCAATCTCGGTAACAATGCCTCCGTCTCCGGGTCACCGAAACGTACATTGTATTCCAAAACCTTCGGACCGTCCGAAGTAAGAATCAACCCGATATAAATGACGCCACAGTAGTCAAACCCCTCTTTTTTTATACCTTCAAGCGTCTTTGATGCAATTTCGTCACCCAGTCCGGGTGTATAATACGGCGATGGTGAAATACTACCCATCCCTCCTGTATTTGGACCCATATCATAATCCAATGCGCGTTTATAGTCACTTGCTGTTTCCATCGGAAGAATCGTCTCTCCGTCCGTAAAACACAGAAGAGAAACCTCTTTCCCAATCAGAAACTCCTCGATAACGACAGTGCTTCCTGCCTCACCAAACACACAAGCACCCATCATTTCTCTTAGTGTAGATTCTGCTTCTATTACATTTTCGCAAATTATGACCCCTTTACCTGCAGCAAGTCCGTCAGCTTTAATAACAAGAGGATAATTGCGTTGCTTAAGTAATTGTAATCCATAATCCAGGTTCGAAACAACGTCGTACTCAGCAGTGGGTATGCCATACTTCATCATAAACTTTTTAGCAAATGCCTTACTGCCTTCAAGGTTTGCGCCTTCCTTACCCGGTCCAAATATACGCAAGCCCCGTTTATTAAACTCATCAGCAATCCCCAGAGTCAGCGGTAACTCAGGACCTACAACAGTTAAATCCACGTTTTGTGCCTCAGCAAAATCAGCAAGCTTTTGGATATCATCAACCTTGATATCTATATTTTCTCCAAGTTTCGCTGTTCCTCCGTTGCCGGGAGCAAAATACAGTTCAGCTTTAGGGCTTTGCTTTAGTTTCCACCCTAAAGCATGCTCACGACCACCGCTGCCAATTACTAATATCTTCATTTTGTTTTGTCCTCCACGGTCAACACGTCTCCGAGGTCCATCAACCCTTGCGCAAACTCAAGCACGCCTTCTCTGTTTTTGTCGTCTATCAAAGTCATCGGACTTTTTACCAGTTCTTCTATCCTGTTCTCGACCAATGCTTTTACAGCTTGAACAATGATAATATGCTCCAACACAAGCACTCTTTTTTGCAAGCTTTCTGCAGTGTCATCCGTTAAGACCGGGACAATGCCTCTAATAAGAGTTGCCCCGGTGTCATACTCTTGATCTGCTAAATGCACTGTTGCTCCGGAATATTTGACACCTGATGCCAACACCGCTTGATGTACCTTGATGCCATAAAAACCTTTTCCCCCGAACATCGGGAGCAGCGCAGGGTGAATATTAATTATTCTACCGGTGTATTTTTTTACAACGTCAGACGGTAGCAGTGAAAGGTATCCGGCTAGTACTATGCCGTCTATGTTATAGTCCTCAAGTCTTTTTGACAATTCTTCTGTTTCATTTCTGTTTATCACCATGTTTGTAACGCCGTGTTTTTCAGCTCGCTCAAGCCCGTAGACTCCTTCACGGCTTGATATCACCAGTGCTACTTTAGAGTTTGGGATTCGTCCGTCTGCCACTGCGTCTAAAACAGCTTGCAGGTTTGAACCGGAGCCTGAAATCAATATCGCTAAGTTAAACGATGACAATATCCTTTTCTCCTTCTGCACGAGCCTCAACACGACCAATTATATAAGCCAACTCGTCCATGTCATTTATCGCTTCTACTACCGAATCTGCTTCAGCCGAATCGACACAGAGTACAAACCCTATTCCCATATTAAACGTTTTGTACATCTCGATTTCGTCAACATTGCCCCATTTTTGGATAAGCTTAAATATCTCCTGTACGGGTGCGTTTGCTTTGGATACACGCACTTTAAGCTTGTCATTTGTAAGCATACGAGGGATATTCTCAACCCATCCGCCGCCTGTGATGTTAGCCATACCCTTTATTGAAAATCGTGATGTAAGCTCCCCTATCATTTTTGCATACATCTTTGTCGATGTCAGCAGTACATCGCCTAAGCTAGCTCCTAACTCATCAATATGCTGAGAGTATGCGATATTATTCAACTCAACCAGTTTCCGAACAAGTGTAAACCCGTTGCTGTGCAAACCGGATGAGGCTACGCCGATGACTACATCGCCACTGGCTATATCCTTGCCTGTGATGACCTGGCTTTTCTCAACTATTCCAACAGCGAAACCAACAAGATCATACTCGCCGGGCTTGTATATATCCGGCATCTCACATGTCTCGCCGCCAATAAGTGCACAACCTGCCTGAATGCATCCTTCGCTGACACCCTCTACGATTTTCTCTGCCTTTAGAGGATCTAAGCCTCCGATACCTATATAGTCAAGGAAAAACAAAGGTTTTGCTCCCATGCAAATTATATCATTTACGCACATTGCCACACAGTCGATCCCGATGGTATTGTGGATATCCATCTCAAAGGCTATCTGCACTTTTGAACCAACACTGTCAGTACCGGACACCAGCACCGGTTCCTTATAACCTGTCGGCAACTCAAATAAACCACCAAAACTACCAAGCCCCTCAAGCACACCAGGCACTTTAGTCTTAGCAGCATGAGCTTTCATACGCCTGACTGCATCATACCCCGCCTCAACACTGACACCTGCTTTTTCATAAGTCCATTTTTCCATGGCAGTACTCCTACTCTACATCCATTGGGTACTTACCGCTGAAGCAGCCTGTACAGTAGTCAGTGCCGCCAAGCGACTTCAATAAACCTTCAATGCTTATAAAACCAAGACTGTCAGCGTCAAGCTCCTGCCTTATCTCTTCAACCGGTCGGGATGTTGCAATAAAGTCTTTTATATCCGGTGTATCGACCCCAAAATAACAACAGTTTCTTATCGGTGGTGAAGAAATGCGTAAATGCACCTCTTTTGCTCCAACATGGCGTAAAGACGCAATTATTTTGCGCATTGTTATACCCCGCACAATACTGTCATCAACCAGCACCACTGACTTTCCTTTTACCAATCCATCAATCGGGTTAAGCTTGATCCTAACACCTATCTCTCTTTGTATCTGTGTCGGCTGAATGAAGATCCGCCCTATGTATTTGTTTTTGATCAAGCCCGGTCTGTAAGGTATACCGCTGCCCACGGAGTATCCTATTGCAGCAGGAGTTCCGGAATCAGGAACCCCGATAATAATATCAGCCTTGACAGGATGCTCTGCCGCCAGTGTTTTGCCGGCACTCTCCCTGACATCGTATACGTTTTTTCCATCTATCGTTGAGTCAGGACGTGCAAAATATACATACTCAAAAGAACACATCGCACCGGGTTTAGTCACTCCTGCATCAACCGAAGTTATTTTCCCGTCCTTTATAACCACTATCTCTCCGGGTTTCACGTCCCTTATGAACTCACCCTCCATCATATCAAACGCACAACTCTCAGACGCCAGAGTATATCCTCCGTCTAGCTTGCCCAGTGCAAGTGGACGTATTCCCAACGGGTCGCGAGCACCAACAATAAGATCCTGTGTCATGATGCCTATAGCATAACCACCTTGAATCTCATTCATAGTAGCTTTAACTGCTGCTGCAATGTCGCTTCTGTCATATCGCGCTACAAGCGCAGCTACGACTTCACAGTCTGTCTTAGTTGAAAAGATAAACCCGTCTTCTTCCATTCGTTCACGCAATGCGGCACCGTTAACCAATGCACCGTTAAACGCTGTCGCAAGTGAGCCTTTCCTGTAATTAATGACCAGCGGCTGAGCACAAATCTGGAAGCTCTCTGCTTCGGGTCCGTACTTTACGTGCCCCAGTGCCATATCCCCTTTTAGTAATGACAGAATAGTCTCATCTAAGACCACTGTAACAACACTCATATCCATGAACCAGCTCATAATACCGTCAAGGCAAACAGCAAGTCCCACACTCG
>Ga0123356_10001357_pt1 | contig 27064 bp, 23 predicted proteins | sample TergutEmb28metaG_2_FD_92546 | JGI IMG/M metagenome (GOLD analysis project Ga0123356, IMG submission 92546) | Embiratermes neotenicus P3 segment gut microbial communities from Petit-Saut dam, French Guiana - Emb289 P3 | ecosystem: Host-associated > Arthropoda: Insects > Digestive system > Gut ...
CTCAACGCTAGATCGAGGGTCGGACTGAAGCGATGGAAAGCGGCAGTTATCTGGCAGTGATCAAGGTCGTCGGTGTTGGCGGCGGTGGTACGAACGCCGTCAACCGGATGGTCGACGCCGGTCTTCGCGGCGTCGAGTTCATCGCCGCGAACACCGACACCCAGGCGCTGCAGATGTGCGACGCCGACGTCAAGCTGAACATCGGCCATGAGCTGACCAAGGGGCTCGGCGCGGGGGCCAACCCGGAGGTCGGTCAGGGGGCCGCGGCCGAATCGCGGGACGAGATCAAGGAGGCGCTGAAGGGCGCCGACATGGTGTTCGTGACCGCGGGCGAGGGCGGCGGCACCGGCACCGGTGCCGCGCCCGTGATCGCGGACATCGCCAAGAACGAGATCGGGGCGCTGACCGTCGGCGTCGTCACGAGGCCGTTCAGCTTCGAGGGGACCCAGCGTGCCCGCCAGGCTCAGGACGGGATCGACAAGCTCCGCGAGTTCGTCGACACGCTGATCGTGATCCCCAACGAGAAGCTGCTCGCGATCGTCGAGCGGCGGACGACGATCCTCGAGGCATTCAAGGAGGCCGATAACGTCCTCCGCCAGGGCGTCCAGGGGATCACCGACCTGATCACGATCCCGGGCCTGATCAATCTCGACTTCGCGGACGTCCGGACGATCATGACCGACGCCGGCTCGGCGCTGATGGGCATCGGCACCTCCAGCGGCGAGAACCGCGCCGGCGAGGCTGCGAAGACGGCGATCTCCTCGCCGCTGCTCGAGGAGTCGGTCGAGGGCGCCACCGGGATCCTGCTCAACATCACGGGCGGCCATGATCTCGGCCTGTTCGAAGTCAACGAGGCGGCGGAGATCATCCAGAGCGCCGCCGACGCGAACTCCAACATCATCTTCGGCGCGGTGATCGATGAGGCCATGCAGGACGAGGTTCGCGTCACCGTGATCGCCACCGGCTTCGACCACGGACGGCCACCACGCAGCGCCACCGCGTTGCGGAGACCTCCACGGTCGCCCCGTGACCGTGACGTCACCTTCGACGACCGCCAGCGGTCGTCGCTCGAGATCCGGGACGACGAGATCGACATTCCGTCATTCCTCAGGGACCGCTGAACCCCCTCCGGCCCGAGAACGGCCGGTGTAGTTCAGATGAACGAGAAGTTGCGGTCCGGTTAGTAGCGCAACCTTCGCGGCGCTGCGCGGTTCTAGAACCGTTGGGAAATCTGGCTGAAAAGTTCACGTGAGGCCAGGAGATCGGCGCGCGGCGTCGGTGCCGCAGCTCGCCCTGCTCACGACCGCGGTCGCTGCGATCGTGATCCTCGCGGGGCTTCTGGCGGCGCCCGCGGCGCAGGCCCAGATCCCGGTGCCCGCCCTGATGCCGCCACAGGTGGTGGCCGGACCCAGTGGCGCGATCGACTCCCTCAACGGGTTGTCGATCGCACGCGACGGGAGCGGCGGCATGGTCTTCCTCGAAACGGTCGGCGGGGTTCCGCACGTGTTCGTCTCGAGGCTCCTGCAGGGCGCATGGCAGGCGCCCGAGCAGGTCGACGCCGGCCTCAACGGCCCTTCCTCGCAGCCGCAGATCGCCGCCGACAACCACGGCGAACTGCTGGTCACGTTCGTCAACTCGAACGCCGTGTACGTAGCCAGCGTGCTGAACCCAGGCCAGCCGTTCTCGGCGCCGCAGGGGATCGCGGCCGGCGCGACGAACCCGTCGATCTCGATCAACACCTACGGCGAGGCCTATCTCGCATACACCGCCCAGGACGGCGCCGGCGACGACGTCGACGTCGATTACTTCAACGGCAGCGGCTGGTCTGCCGCCAGTCCGCAGGTTTTCAACGTCACCGCCGGTGACAACGCCGGGACCGGTGCCGGAGCGCCCGACGTGGTCGCCGCCGGCGACGGCGTCGGGATCGTCACGTGGGGCGAGAACGGTCACATCTACGCGCGCCGCGTGTGGGGCACATCGACGAGCGTTGCGACCGAGCAGCTCGACCCGTCGAGCGTCGCCGGGTGGAATGAGGTGTCGGCTGGCAACCCGGAGGTGTCCGCCGGCGGCGACTCCTCCTACCCGGACATCGTGTTCCGCGAGCAGGTCAGCAAGGGCGGCCAAACGCAGTCGCGCGTGCTGGCCGCGAGGCTGATCGCCGAGGACACCGACGCCGGGGTCGCGGTCGACGCTCTCGCCGCTGGCTCGGAAGGCGCGGGTCAGCCGCAGCTGACGATGAACGAGTACGGCGACGGTTTCGTGACCGCCGCCACCACCACCAGCCACCAGTTGATCGAAACGCCACTTGCCAACAACGGCGTGCTCGGCTCGCCGACGCCGCTTGCTCCGGGCGGGGGCAGCGCGCTGCCGTACGCGGCGCCGGCTACCGCAGGCCTGATCTCGAACCTGATCGCGTGGCAGCAGACGCCGGCCACCGGCCCGCCGCAGATCCTCGTCAGCTACGCCCCGGACGGGGCAGATCTCAGCGCGCCGCTGGTCGTGTCGGCGGCCGTCAACGGACCGACCGACGCCGCCAAGGGCCTGTTCGCCGGCGGCGACAGCAACGGCGACGCCGCGGTCGCCTGGGTACAGGGGCCCGCCGGAGCGCTGTCGATCGACGCCGCCGAGATGGTCGCCGCGCCGGGATCCGCCGGCGGCCAGAAGGGCACGATCTACACCAGGAGCAACGCCCCGCTGCTCGGCTGGACAGCCGCCCGCGAGAGTTGGGGCCCAGTCGTCTACACAATCTCGCTCGACGGGACGATCATCGGCCAGACCAGCAGCCTCACCTGGCAGCTGCCCGGGCCGCTGGTCGACGGCCCGCACTCCTACAAGGTGACCGTCACCAATGAGGCGTCGCAGTCGAGCACGACCCTGTCGCAGACGCTGTTCGTCGACACCTACCCGCCGGTCGTGCAGACCAAGCTCACCGGCAACCTCCAAGCCGGCAAACAGCTGACGATGACGTTGCGCTACGCGGATCCGCCGAACCCCTCCGAGCCCGGGTCCAAGTCCTCGGGCGTCGGCTTGGTGACCGTCAACTGGGGTGACGGCACCGCGCTTGTGACCGGCAAGACGATGCCGCGGGACAGACACACCTACACCCGCCGGGGCCGCTACACGGTGACGGTGACCGTCACCGACCGCGCCGGCAACGCGACGACGACCACGCGCGTGCTCGTGATCAGACCGAAGCCGAAGCCGAAGCCGAAACCGAAGCCGAAACCGAAGCGCGCGCCGAAACGGAAGCCACACGCGAAGCTGAAGCCCGCACCGCAACCGAAGCCGACATCGAACTCGAAGCGGGCCGGCGCGTGACCGTCCGCAGACAGACCTTTGCGGCGCTCGTCTTGGCCGTGCTGGCAACGCTGGCGTTCGCGGCCAGCGCCCGCGCCCAATCTGGCGCGGCGGAGCAGCCGGCCATCTCCCCGCCCGTGGCCACCACGCCGACCACGGCGCCCCCGCCGACCAAGGGCGCGCTGATGTCCGACGGGCCGGACAACCGCTACCAGCTCGGCGGCACCTGGCTCTACCGACCCGACCCGACCAACACCGGAATCACCAGCGGCTGGTACCAGTACAACCTCGCCACCACCAACTGGAACCCGGTGACGATGCCGAACTCGTTCAACGCCGGCGACCTGTCCAGCGCTAGCTTCGGCGGCTCGGTCGGCTGGTACCGGCGCGACTTCACGGTTCCGCCGACCGCCTTCCCGACCTACGCGCCGAAGTGGGCACAGCGCTGGGTGCTCCAGTTCGAGTCGGTCAACTACGCCGCCACGGTCTGGCTCAACGGCCACAGGCTCGGCACCCACGACGGCGCCTACCTTCCGTTCGAGTTCACGATGAACTACCTCCGGACGGGGGTCAACCAGCTGATCGTGCGGGTCGACGATCGCCTCAGCGGCTCCACCTTCCCGCCGACCAACATCGGCTGGTGGAACTACGGCGGGATCCTCGACGCCGTCTACATGCGGCCGGTGTCCGGCTCCGAGATCGACAACGTCCAGATCCGGACGACGCTGACGTGCCCGACGTGCAACGCGACGGTGCAGGAGCAGGCGACCGTCCGCAACCTGACGGGCAGGAGCGAGACGGTCGCCCTGAACGGCCTCTACGGCACCGCCAAGCTCTCGTTCGGGCGCACCACGATCCGCCCCGGCGGCACCTGGACGCCGTCCGCCAGCGTCGTCATCCCCACCCCGCAGCTGTGGGCCCCCGGCAGCCCCTACCTGTACCGGGCGAGGTTCGTCCTCGACGACTCACGCGGCCGGCTACTCGCCGGCTACACCTACCAGAGCGGGATCAGGCAGATCACGGACACGGGCGGCCAGCTCTACCTCAACGGGCGTCCGCTGCACCTCCGCGGAGTCAACCTGCACGAGCAGACGGCGAGCAGCGGCGCGGCCCTGACCCGCGCCCAGCAGCGCCAGTTGATCCGCTGGGTCCAGGAGCTCGGCGGGACGATCATCCGCGCGCACTATCCGCTCGACCCCGAGCTGGAGCAGATGGCCGACCAGGCCGGGATCCTGCTGTGGTCCGAGGTGCCGGTCTACCAGACCTCCCCCACCTACCAGGCGGAGGCCTCCTGGCGCAGCAAGGCCGTGGCACTGCTCAGCGCCAACATCCAGGCCAACCAGAACCACCCGTCGATTCTCGTGTGGAGCATCGGCAACGAGCTCGGAACCCCGCCGTCGGCGGGTCAGACGACCTACATCCAGCAGGCAGCGGCCGCCGCCAACAAGCTCGACCCGACCCGGCCGGTGGGGATGGCGGTCTCCGACTGGCCCGGGATCGCCTGCCAGCCGGCCTACGCCCCGCTGCAGGTGATCGGCATCAACGAGTACTTCGGATGGTTCGACGCCGGCGGCGGTACCACCGACGACCGCAACGAGCTGGGGCCGTTCCTGCAGTCGGTGCACGCCTGCTACCCGAGCCAGGGGATCTTCGTCTCGGAGTTCGGCTTCGGCGGTAACCGCAACGGCCCCGTCGAGGTCCGCGGCACCTACCAGTACCAGGTCAACTCGATCCAGTACCACGTCAGCGTTTTCAACAGCCTCCCGTGGCTGTCGGGGGCGATGTACTTCCCGCTCCAGGATTTCGCCGCGAGGCCGGGCTACGACGGCTCCGACCCGCTGGGGACGCCGCCGTGGGTCGACAAGGGCGTGCTCGACCAGTATGGGAACGCCAAGCCGGCGTTCGCGGTGATGGCCTCGCTGTACGGCACCTTCCAGCAGATCGGGCCGCCGGCGCTGACTACTCTGCAGATGCCGACGGCCACTGGCCCGCCGCCGACCTAGGGTGACTTTGGCGGCCACGTGGCCGCCAAAGTTGGGCCCCCAGGGAGTGTCAGGAGCCCGGTACAACCGGGCTCCGATCTGTCGCGTCTGTAGCCTGGGGGCGTGACCACCGAGCCCGCTCAGGGACTGAGGCAGACGCCGCTGCACGACGCCCACCTCGCCGCGGGCGCGAAGCTGGTCCCGTTCGCCGGCTGGGAGATGCCGATCCAGTATTCCGGGATCCGCCAGGAGCACATCGCCGTCAGGACAGGGGTCGGCGTGTTCGACGTCTCTCACATGGGCCAGGTCCAGACCTGTGGCCCGCAGGCATTCCAGCGGCTCCAGCGGCTGGTCTCGAACGACGTCCGCAAGCTGCCCGAGGGGGGAGCCCAGTACAGCCTGCTGTGCAACGAGCAGGGGGGCGTGCTCGATGACCTGTTCACCTATCGACTGGCCGAATGCGAGTTCCTGACCGTCACCAACGCCGCCAACCACGAGCGCGACCTCGCCTGGATGCGGGAGCACGGCGACGAGCTCGACGCCGACCTGATCGACCGGCGGGACGATTTTGCGATGCTGGCGGTACAGGGCCCAGCGGCCCGCGAGCTCGTCCGGCGCCTTGCCGACGGATCGTTGCCGGAGCGCTTCCACTGCTGCCAGCGCAGCGTTGCCGCGGCGCCGGCGCTGGTCTGCGGCACCGGCTACACCGGCGAGGACGGGGTCGAGCTGCTGCTCGCGCCGGATGATGCCGAGCAGGTCTGGGATGCGCTGCTCGCGGCCGGCGCCGTGCCGGCGGGGCTCGGCGCCCGGGACACGCTGCGGCTCGAGGCCTGCTTCCACATGTACGGCAACGATCTCAGCGAGGACCGAGACCCGATCGGGGCCGGGCTCGGCTGGTGCTGCGTCGAGGAGACGGGGTTCATCGGCAGCGACGCGATTTCCGCTGTGCGGGCCCGCAAGCCCGCACAGCGGTTAGTGCCGTTCGTGATCGACGGCCCCGGGATCGCGCGCCAGGGAAATCCGGTGATTGACGGCGGCGACGTCACCAGCGGCACCTTCTCCCCGTGTCTCGAGCGGGGGATCGGGATGGCGTACGTTTCCCGTGAGCGCGCCCGGCCGGGCACGCGGTTGCAGATCGACGTGCGCGGCACGATCCGCGAGGCGGTGGTCGCGCGCAAGCCCCTGTACCGAAAGGACACCGATGGCTGAGCCCAGCTACCCGGACGATCTCAAGTATCACCCCGAGCACGACTGGGCTCGGATCGAAGGTGACGAGGCGACGTTCGGGATCACCTGGTACGCGCAGGACTCGCTGGGCGAGGTCGTGTTCTTCGAGGCGCCGGCGGTCGGCGCTTCCGTCACCAAGGACGAGAGTTACACCGAGGTCGAGTCCGTCAAGGCCGTGTCCGACGTGATCGCGCCGCTGTCGGGCGAGGTGACCGCCGTCAACGAGGAGCTGAAGTCGAGCCCCGAGGCGATCAACGAGGATCCCTACGGCGCCGGCTGGCTCGTGCGCGTCAAGCTCAGCAACCCCGCCGAGGCCGACGCCCTGCTGGACGCCGAGGCCTACCGGGCGAGTTTGAATTGAGCCGTTACACATCGGTCACCGATCAGGACCTGCGCGAGATGCTGCAGACGATCGGCGTCCGTCAAGTCGAGGATCTGTTCGCCGACATCCCACCGCAGCTGCGGCTCGACCGGCCGCTCGAGCTCGACGACGGCCGCTCCGAGCAGGAGGTCTATGAGGAGCTGCGGCAGCTGGCTGCGCGCAACGTCTCGACCGAGGACGAGGTGTCGTTTCTCGGGGCGGGTATGTACGACCACTATGTGCCGGCGCTGATCGACTCGATCGTCTCCCGCTCGGAGTTCCTGACCCCGTACACGCCATACCAGCCGGAGATCTCGCAGGGCGGCCTGCAGGCGATGTTCGAGTACCAGACCGCGATCTCCGAGCTGACCGGCCTGCCCATCTCGAACGCATCCGTGTACGAGGGCCCGAGCGCCGTCGCGGCCGCCGGGTACGTCGCCAAGCACCACAACCACCGCGGCCGGTTCGTCGTCTCGCGCGGCGTGCATCCGCACGCGATCGAGACGCTCGAGACGATGTCGCGTGGCTACGGGATGGAGGTCGAACTGGCCGACCTCGAGGACGGCGTCACCGTGCTGCCCGCACTCGACGACGGGGTTTCGGCGGTCGTTGTCGCCCAGCCCAACTTCGTCGGCGCGATCGAGCGGCTCGAGCAGATCTCCGAGCGCGCCCGGGCGGCTGGGGCGTTGACGATCTGTGCCGCCGACCCGATTCCGCTGGCTCTGCTGCGGCCCCCGGGCGAGCAGGGCGTCGACATCGTCGTCGGCGAGGGACAAACGCTGGGTAATCGGCTGGACTTCGGGGGGCCGTCGTTCGGGTTCTTCGCGGTCACCGAGGAGCTGATCCGCCGGCTGCCCGGACGGATCGCGGGGGAGACCCGTGACCTGGACGGCAGACGCGGGTTCGTGCTGACGCTGCAGACCCGCGAACAGCACATCCGCCGCGAGAAGGCGACGTCGAACATCTGCACCGCGCAGGCGCTGAACGCTCTCGCCGGGGTCATCTATCTGAGCTGGCTCGGACGCCGCGGGATCGTCGAGCTGGCGGAGCTGCTGGTCAAACGAACCGCCTACGCGCGCGAGGCGCTCGCCGAGGTACCCGGAGTCACCCTGTCGCACACCCAACCGGTCGTCCGCGAGTTCCCGATCCGGATCGACGGCGACCTCGATCGGGTCATCGCGCACTGTCGCGCCCGCGGGATCAACCCGGGCTACCGGCTGTCGGACAACGAGCTGCTGGTGGCGATCACCGAGCAGCGCACCCGGGAGCAGATCGACCGGCTGGTGGCGGCGATCAGGACGGCGGTGACCGCCGCGGTGCCCGTATGAGCGCCAGTACCGACACGCGAAGCCGCTGGTTCCTGCAGGCGGCCGATGACGATTTGACGATCTTCGAGCGCTCGCGGCCAGGGCGGCGGGCGTTCGCGCCGCCGCCGCTGGAGGTCCCCGACCGCGAGCTCGACGAGCTGCTCCCCGCCGGGCTGCGGCGCTCGGAGGCACCCCGGCTGCCCGAGGTCTCGGAGCCGGAGATCGTTCGTCATTACAACCGCCTGTCGAAGCGCAACTTCGACCTCGACACCGGCTTCTATCCGCTCGGCTCGTGCACGATGAAGCACAACCCGAAACTGCACGAGCGGGTCGCCGCGCTGCCCGGTCACGCGCGCCTGCACCCGCTGCAGACCCCCGATCACGCTCAGGGCGCGCTCGAGCTGATGTGGCGGCTGCAGCGCGCGCTGGCGGATATCTCCGGGCTCCCGCACGTGTCGTTGCAACCCAGCGCGGGCTCGCACGGGGAGCTCGCCGGAGTGCTGTTGACGCGCGCCTACCACGAGGACCGCGGCGAGCTGCGGACGAAGGTGTTGACGCCCGACACCGCCCACGGGACCAACCCGGCGACTGTCACGATGGCGGGCTACGAGGTCGTCAAGGTCGATAGCGACGAGCACGGCAACGTCGACCTCGACGACCTCCGCGCCAAGGCGACCGACGACGTCGCCTGCCTGATGCTGACCAACCCGTCGACGCTCGGGCTGTTCGATCCGGGCGTCGAGGAGATCGCCAGGATCGTCCACGACGTCGGCGCGACGCTGTACTACGACGGCGCCAACCTCAACGCGATCATGGGCATCTGCCGCCCCGGCGACATGGGGTTCGACATCGTCCACTTCAACCTGCACAAGTCGTTCACCCAGCCCCACGGCGGCGGCGGCCCGGGCGCTGGGCCGATCGCCGTCTCGGACCGGATCGATCCGTTCCTGCCGCGCCCGCAGGTGGTGCGCCGCGCCGCTGAGAACAACGGCAGCGGCGGTGGGGGACGGGTGGGCGGGAGCGCGTTCTTCTACGACCTCGACTACGACCGCCCGAAGTCGATCGGCCGGCTGCGCGGGTTCCAGGGCAACTACGGGGTGTTCGTTCGCTCCTACGCCTACATCCGCTCGCTCGGCGCGCCGGGGCTGAAGGAGGTCTCCGAGGTCGCGGTCTTGAACGCCAACTACCTGCTGGCCCGGCTGCGCCGAGAGGGCGTGCTCGAGTACCTGCCGGTCGCCTACGAGCGGCTGTGCATGCACGAGTTCGTCCTGTCCGGCGGTCCGATGAAGCACGAGCTGGGGATCAGGACGCTCGACCTCGCCAAGCGCCTGCTCGACCACGGCGTACACCCGCCGACCGTCTACTTCCCGCTGATCGTCGACGAGGCGCTGCTGGTGGAGCCGACCGAGACCGAGACCCGGGAGACGCTGGATCGGTTCGCCGAGCTGGTCGCGGCGGTCCTGCGGGAGGCCGCCGCCGACCCCGAGATCGCACGCTCGGCTCCCCACACGACGCCGGTCCGGCGACTCGACGAGGCCGCCGCCGCCCGCCACCCGGTCGTCCGCCAGCCGCTGTGACGGCGGTGAATGAAGCGATCGCCGCCGAAGCCGGCGAACTCGCGCCCCGCGTGCTCGACGAGCTCGAGCAGCTGGTCGCGATCTCGACGCCGTTCGGCGACGTGCCCGCCGCCGAACGGGCGTTCGAGCTGTGCCAGCGCCTGCTGCCGCCAGAATCGATGTTCGAGCGGGTGCCGTGCTCGACCGCCGGCTGCGCTCCGGACCTGGTCGCCAGAATCGCCGGCGAGGGCTCCCGCCGGCTGCTGCTGCTGGGCCACGTCGACACGGTCGTCGCTCACTCCGATCACCGACCGCTGGACCCCGACGGCGAGCGGCTCTACGGCTCCGGCGCGGCCGACATGAAGGGCGGCGTCGCGATCCTCCTGGCGCTGGCGCGGACGCTCGCGTCGGCGCCGGAAGGCTTCGCCGAGCTGGCGGTGCTGCTCGTCTGCGACGAGGAGTGGCGGATCGCGCCGTTCACCCACGTCGAGCGGTTTGCCGGCTACGACGCCTGCCTGTGCTTCGAGGCCGGCGAGCGCGCTCCAGGAGGCGCCGAGGGCGTGATCGTCAGACGCAAGGGGGCCGGGACGCTGCGGGTCCGCGCAGACGGCCGCGCGGCGCACTCCGGCAGCGCCCCTCAGGACGGCCGCAACGCGCTGCTGGCGCTGGCTCACGCCGCGATCGCGATCACCGGCGCCGGCGATCCGGACGGTCCGCAGCGGCTGACGGTGGTGCCGACGATCATCCGCGCCGGCGATGCGCTGAACGTTGTGCCCGCGGCCGGCGAACTGGTGTTCGACCTCAGGGCCGACGACACAGCCGCGTTCCGGCGGCCGATCGATGCGATCCCACCGGAGGTTGGCGGCGCGACCCTCGAGGGCGCGCTCGAGCGCGTCTGGCCGGCGATGGACTCAGGGCCGGCGGTGGCCCCGCTGCTGGCCCGGGCCGAGAGCCTGCTCGGACGCCCGATCGCGGGACGAGCCCGCGGGGGCGCCAGTGACGCGAGCCACTTCGCCCAGGCGATCCCGTCGACGCTCTGCGGGCTCGGGCCGCGCGGCGGCGGCGCCCACACGCCCGGGGAATTCGTCCACGCCGACTCGATCGCCGAGCGGATCGCGGTCGCGCTGGCGGTCGCCCGCGCAACTCTTACCGGTTGATTACGCGTCCTGCGCCACACTATGGGGATGAAGGGTTGGCTTCGATTGGGTGAGCAGCCGCGCGACCGCGACGAGCGCCGCCAGAATGCGCGGCAGGGGCTGATGCTGCTGGGCGCGATCGTCGCCCTGATGTGGCTGATCGAGGTGATCAACACCGCCGACTCGAACCGGCTCGACGCCGACGGCATCTACGCTCGCAATGTCTCGCGGTTCTGGGGGATCATCACCTCGCCGTTCATCCACGCGAGCTTCCAGCACCTGATCGGCAACACGATCCCGTTCGTTTTCCTGGGCCTGATCATCGCGATGCGCGGCGCCGTCAGGCTCGCGGTCGTGACCGCCTTCGTGATCGTCATCGGCGGCCTCGGGACCTGGCTGATCTCGCCGTCGACGCACTACGTCGACACGATCGGAGCCAGCGGCGTCGTGTTCGGATACGCGACCTACCTGCTGTCCCGCGGGTTCTTCGACCGCAGCGTCCTCGAGCTGCTGATCGGGGTCGTCGTCGGCGTGCTCTGGGGCGCGGTCCTGCTCGCCAGCCTGGTGCCGCACCAGGGGGTCTCGTGGCAGGCGCACCTGTGTGGCGGAATCGCGGGCGTGATCGTCGCCTGGCGGCTGTCCCACTACGACCGCCGCGACCGCCGGTCGGGCGAAACCGACCTGCAGCCTCCACCGCCTCGCGACGCCACACCCCTGGCGCGGCGGCTCGCTAGGCTGCCGCAGGCGTGACGCGGATCTTCTCGGGCATCCAGCCGACAGGGCAGAAGCATCTCGGCAACTACATCGGCGCGATCACCCAATGGGTCGCAGGCCAGGACCGCGGCGAAGCGATCTACTGCGTCGTCGACCTGCACGCGATCACCGTCGCCTACGACCCGGTCGCGCTGCGCAGCACCGTGTACGACACCACGGCGTTCCTGCTGGCTGCCGGCCTCGACCCGGCCCGCTGCATCCTGTTTCGCCAGAGCGACGTCCCCGAGCACACCGAGCTGACCTGGCTGCTGGCGGGTGTCACCGAGCTCGGTCGCCTGCAACGCATGCACCAGTTCCGCGACAAATCGCTGGCCCAGCGCGAGCTCGTCTCCGCCGGGCTTCTGTTCTACCCGGTGCTGCAGGCCGCCGACGTGCTCGCCTATCGCGCCGACGAGGTGCCCGTCGGCGAGGACCAGCGCGAGCACCTGGAGCTGATGCGCGACGTCGCCCGGCGCGCCAATGCCCGCTTCGGCGAAGGGCTGCTGGTCGTCCCCGAGCATCGGATTCCGGCCGTGGGCGCGCGGATCATGGACCTGCAGAGCCCCGACAGGAAGATGTCCACCTCCAGCGAAAGCCCTCACGGAACCGTGTACGTGCTCGACGGACCCGACGTGATCGTCCGCAAGTTCCGTTCGGCCGTGACCGACTCGGGGCGTGAGATCGCGACCGGGCCGGGCAAGGAGGGGATCGCGAACCTGCTCGAGATCCTGGCGGCGGTACGCGGGGCGTCGATCGACGAGGTGCAGTCCGAGTTCAACGGCGCGGGCTACGGGGCGTTCAAGCAGGCGGTCGCTGACGCGGTCGTCGACTACCTGGCGCCGGTGCGCGAGCGCTATCAGCGACTCCGCGAGGACGAGCCTGAATTGGAGCGGCTGCTGGCCGTCGGCGCCGACAAGGCGCGTAGGATCGCCTCGACGACGCTCGCCGACGTCCGCGCTGCGATGTGCGTCGGTCCGGTCCGCCCGACGAGGTAAAGTGTGCGCCCGGTGGCGGTCGAAGCGAACTCGGTGGGGCGCGTGCGGTCGCCTTTGCGCCTGGTCGATCTCGAGCTCGATCTCGAGGTGTTCGCCGGCCCGTTCGACCTGCTGCTGACGCTGATCCTGCGTGAGGAGGTCGATCTGCTGGAGGTCGACCTCGCCGAGGTGGTGATCTCCTACATCGATCACCTCGAGTCCCGCGGTGAGCTCGACCTCGAGGGCGCAACCGAGTTTCTCGTCCTGATCGCGGCGCTGCTCGAGCTCAAATCGAGGCTGATGCTGCCGGGCGAGGAGCTCGAGGAGCTCGAGCTCGATCAGGGGGAGGCGGCCGCCGAACTGCTCGCGCGGCTGCTCGACGCGCACCGCTACCGGCGCGCCGCCGAGTATCTCCGCGGGCTGCTGGCGGACCAGGCCGGCCATCGTTTCCGGTCGGCGCCGCTGCCGCCATCGCTCCGAGCGGCGGCGCTTCCGCAGGCGCGCGCCAGCTACGACCCGGTCCGGTTGGGCCGGGCGATCGGCGAGCTGCTGACGCCCCCGCCGGAGGTCGACGTCCGCCACCTGCGGGCGCCGAAGATCACCGTCGCCGAGCGGCTCGCGCACCTGCGAGCGCTGCTGCGGCGTGGGGCCTTCCGCTTCGACGAGGCGGTGAGCAGGGCCGACCGCATCACCGTCGCCGTGACGCTGTTCGCGGTGCTGGAGATGTACAGACAGGGCGAGCTCACCTGGGTCCAGGAGCATCCTTTTGGGGATATCCGCATCGAACCGGTTAGCCGTGGGTTAAGGCAGTCGGCGTGATCAGCGAGGTGAACAGCGTGGGCGGCGATCTTGACCGCGTCCTGGAGTCGTTGCTGTTTCTCTCACCGGATCCGGTGACGCCCGCGGCGCTCGCCGACGCCTGTGAGGTCGACGACACGGACGAGGTGCTCGCTGCGCTGCAGCGACTACGCGACGCGTACGTGTCGGAGGGGCGCGGGCTCGTGTTGCGCGAGCTCGGCGGCGGCTGGGCGCTGTCTTCGCACCCGGCCGCCGAGGAGGCGGCCCGGCGTCTGCTGGCGCGGCCCCGGACTCCACCGTTGACCGCCGCACAGGCGGAGACGCTCGCGATCGTCGCATACCTACAACCGGTCTCACGGCCGGAAATCGCCCGGATCCGCGGAGTCAACGCGGAATCCGCCGCCGCCTCTCTGCTTGAGCGGGGATTCATCGAAGAGGCGGGTCGTTCACAGTTCGGTGCCGTCTTATACCGAACGACCGACCTGTTCATGCGCCTGTTCGGGCTACGCTCGCTGGACGAGCTACCCGACGTCGGCGCGTTCGATCCGTCCCCTGAGCTCGAGGAGGAGCTGCGCGAGCGGCTGCTGCGAGCTGGGGAGGCACGCGCCGCCGTCTGATGCGGGCGGTGAGACCAGGGCTGATCGCCGTCGCGGTGACGCTGGCGATGTTGGTCTGTTCGATCGGGCTGGCGTTCGCCGCAAGGACGTTGCGTCACGCCAACCAGTCGACCCCCACGACCACCACCCCGACGGTGCCGATGCCCCCGCTCCCGACGGCCGCCCCACCGCCGCCGGCGGCGGGAACCGGCAGCTCGGGCCCGGTGACGGTCGTCCAAACCGACCTGGGGGCGGGGCAGGGACTCGCCGTCCAGTCGCCCGTACAGCTGGGGACATCGCCGCCCGCCGCTGGGGTCACGCTGGTCACGATCAACGACACCCAGCGCTACCAGCAGGTGACCGGCTTCGGCGCGTCGATGACCGACAGTTCCGCGTGGCTGCTCGAGCGTGAGCTACCGCCGGACGCGACCTCCACGCTGATGCGGACGCTGTTCTCGCCGTCGATCCTGCACCTGGCGGTCGTGCGCGTGCCGATCGGCGCGTCCGATTTCACCGTCGGTAAGCCGTACACGTACGACGACATGCCTCCCGGCAAGCAGGATCCGAAGCTCGAGCACTTCTCGATCGCCCACGATCGGGCCTACATCCTGCCGGCGCTGAACCAGGCGCGGGCGCTCAACCCGCAACTGCAGTTCATCGCGGCTCCGTGGACCGCGCCGGCCTGGATGAAGGGCAATCACCTGCTCTCCAACGTGCACGATCGCGGGACCCTGCGGGCTGCTGCGTATGGGCCCTGGGCGGCCTACATCATCAAGTTCATGAAGGCGTACGCCGCCGCCGGGATCCCGATCTCCGGCTTCACGCCGGCCAACGAGCCCGGCAACCCGACGAAGTACCCCGGGATGAACTTCAACCCGACCGCCGAGTCGCACTGGATCACGCAGTGGCTCGTTCCGGCGCTCGTCAGAGCGCACCTGCACCCGCAGCTGTACGGCACCGAGCTCGGCTGGAACTCGGGCTGGTACGCCCAGCAGCTGCTCACGACGCCGTCGAGCCACGACCTGGCCGGGATCTCGTGGCACTGCTACTACGGCAGTCCGACCGTGATGACCACGATCCACAACAGCGCGCCGAAGTTCGGCACGATCGTCGACGAGTGCTCGCCCGGGATCAGCGCGATTCCGATTCCGGAGGTGCTGATCTCGTCGCTGCGGAACTGGGCCAGCTCGGTGGCGCTGTGGAACGTCGCCCTCGACCAGGGATTCGGACCCGTGCAGCAGCCGAACAAGGGGTGCCCGGGGTGCTACGGCCTGATCGACGTCAACGATGAGACCCATACGGCCGCGCCGCTGTCGGATCTGTTCCAGCTCGGGCAGGCCAGCGAGTTCGTGCAGCCGGGAGCGTACGTCGTCGCGGCCAATAACTTCGTCGCCTACAACTACGCGCGCCCCGGCATCAACTTCATCAGCTCCGGGCTGGACGACGTCGCCTTCGTCAATCCAAACGGCACCCGCGTGCTGATCGCCTACAACAACGCGCCGACTGCGATCCCGTTCGCCGTCTCCTGGCACGGCCAATACTTCCAGTACACCCTCCAGCCGGGCGCGATGACCACCTTCGAATGGGCCAGCACCGCTTGACTCTTGCCGCTCACGGGGCGGCGACGGGCGCAACGCCGCCGGCCGCGAGCTGACCGCAGGCCGCAGCGATCTCACGCCCGCGGCTCAGCCGCACGGTCGCGCTGAGGCCGTGGCGCTCCAGCTCAGCCCGGAAGGCGTCGATCGCGCGCGGCGTCGAGCCGTCGTATGCGGCGTCGGTGCTGTTGTAGGGGATCAGATTCACCTTGAACATCCGCGGGTCGAGGATCCCGGCGAGTGCCGTCGCCTGGGCGTGCGAGTCGTTGATTCCGGCCAGCATCACGTACTCGACGAACACCATCCGCCGCTTGCGCTCGTAGAACGCACGGCACGCGGCCAGCACCTTGTCGAGTGGGTAGCGGTCGTTGACCGGCATCAGCTCCGAGCGCAGCGCCGGATCCGCAGCGTGCAGCGACAGCGCCAGACGCAACGGCATCGGGTCCTCGGCGAGCCTCGTGATCCCGGGGATCCATCCGACCGTCGAGATCGCGGTGCGGCGGTTCGTGATGCCGATATCGGGCAGCCTCCGGCACGCCTCCAGCACGCTGTCGAGGTTCATCATCGGCTCGCCCATCCCCATGAAGACCGCGTGATCGACGCTCTCGATCCGCCGGAAGTGCAGTGCCTGATCGAGGATCTCCCAGGTCGTCAGATTTCGGCCGAAGCGCATCTGGCCGGTCGCGCAGAAGCTGCACGTCAGCGGGCACCCCGACTGCGATGACAGGCACAGCGATCGCCGCCGGTCTCGGTAGCGCATCAGCACCGCTTCGAGCGGGCGGCCATCGGCGGTGCGCATCAGCGCCTTGACGGTGCCGTCCCGGGCGTGTGCCTCCTGCTCGACGGTCAGGGTCGAGAACGGGACCCGCTCGGTCAGCTCCCCGCGCAGCTCGCGCGGGAGGTCGGTCATCTCGTCGTAGCCGCCGGCGCCGTCGGCGGCCCACTTCCACACCTGCCGCAGGCGGTAGGCGGGCTGTCCGAGATCCGACAGGGTCCGTGCGAGCAGGTCAAGGTCCACTACGTGTCTATGGTGACAGCCGTGCGGCTCGCCAAATTCCTCGCGGATGCAGGTGTCGCGTCACGGCGCGCGTCGGAGGAGATCATCAGGTCCGGGCGCGTCCGGGTCGGCGGTGAGCCGGTGCTCGACCCTGCCCGCGGCGTCGACGCGGACGACGACGTCACGGTCGACGGCCGGCGGGTCGGCGCCGACCCGGTCAGGCGCGTCGTGTACGCGGTCAACAAGCCGGCGGGCGTCGTCTCGACCGCGAGCGATCCGCAACGGCGGCCGACGGTGGTCGAGCTCGTCGGTGGGCCCGAGCGGCTGTATCCGGTCGGCCGGCTCGACGCCGACACCACCGGCCTGATCCTCCTCACCAACGACGGCGAGCTCGCCCACCGGCTGACCCACCCGAGCTTCGAGGTCGCCAAGACATATCGCGCCGTGGTGTCGCGGCCGCCGGTGCGCGACGCGGCGGTGCGGGCGCTGCGCGCCGGAGTCGAGCTGGACGACGGGCGGACCGCGCCCGCGCGGGTGACCCGCGTCGCTGCGGACACGCTCGAGCTGACGATCCACGAGGGCCGCAAGCGCCAGGTCCGGCGGATGTGCGAGCACGTCGGCCATCCGGTGGTGTCGCTGCAGCGGGTCCGGATCGGGCCGCTGCGACTGGGCGACCTGCCGCTCGGTCGCGTGCGGTTGCTGACCGCGGCCGAGGTTGACCTGCTGCGAAGCGCCGGTCCGTCCAGAAACGCTAGCGCTGGATCAGCACCCCGTCGCGTCGCAGCCTCGTTGCGGTCAGCGCCGAAGCGAGGTCCCTCCGGGTCAGGCGGACGGGGTGGCCGGCGCGCAGGGTCGTGATCGTGAACTGCTCGACCTCTCGTCGCGAGATCTCATGGAAGCCCCGCACCGTGTAGCTCGACTGGGCGGGCGAGGTGATCAGGTTGCAGGCCGCGCCCCACCAGCACAGCGGCTGGCCGGGCGAGTGGATCGAGATCACGTCGATCTGCCTGACATGGTCGGCGGCGTGCGACTTGAGGTACTGGAGTCCCGGCATGTACAGCGCCAGCGGCAAGGAGTTCTGGTCCATCTGGATCAGCACCACGCGGGCCTGCGGGCGGCCGGCGCTCGGGGTCAGGTCGGCAGCGGGCCACGGACCGAGTGCCGCGGCCACCGGCCGCCAATTTGGTCTCTGCAGGTCGTAGTCGACCGCCACCCCGATCGCGGCGGTGAGCCCGATGCCACACAGCGAGGCGGCGATCGCGGGCCCGACCCAGCGAGCGCGGGCGGCCGCGAGGCCGGCCGCGATCGCCATCGCGGCCGGCAACCACAGCGGCAGGATGTTGCGGGTGATCAGCGTGTCGTTCCCGGCGGCGATGAACCCCAGGCTCAAGACGAACCCGGAGGCGGCCAACCCGGCGGCGAGCAGCGCCGGCCAGCGTTCGCGCCGGCGCGTGCGGAACACCAGCAGCCACAGCGCGACCAGCACCAGCGCAAACGCCGCGTACTTGAGCGCGACCCGGATTGGGGCACCGGTCCCGAGCAGGAACTGCGGCACGATCTGGGCAAGCCGCAACCCCAGCGAGCTGTGCGCGATCCAGGCGTCGTTGCCGGTCTTCGACTGCGCGACGACCAGCGGGATCAGCGCCAGGCCGCAGACGACGACCGCCGCGATCGCGATCTGCACCGAGCGCCGGTGGCGGTGCTGGTAGAGCAGCCACGCGGCCTGCGGCACGACCGCTATCACGGCGTAATAGTGGGTTAGGAGCGCGAGCACGCTGGCCAGCGCCCAGGCGCCGAGCAACCTCGGATCGGGCGTCACCCGGGCGTACGCGAACGCGAGCGTCGCGAGCGCGCAGAACAACACCAGCAGCGAGTACGCCCTGGCCTCCTGGGAGTACCAGATCAGCAGCGGGTTGAACGCGGTCAGCGCGGCCGTGATCAGCCCCGCCCGTCGCGACGCCAGGAGCTTCCTGGCGGCGAAGTAGGCGACCGGTACGACGAGGACGCCGGCGAGCGCCGACAGCGACCGCAGACCCGCCTCGGTGTCGCCGAACACCCGCGACCACACCCATGCGACGCAGTAGTACAGCGGCGGCGTTGACTCGCTCTGCGGGATCAGGCCCAGCATCTGCCCCGGCGTGAACTTGACGAGCAGCGCCGTGCTGGCCTCGTCGAACCAGAACCCCTGATGGCCGAGTCCGTAGAAGCGCAGCGCCGCGGCGAGCAGGGTCAGGACGACGACGGGCATCGCGGCAGCATGTCAGCGCCGGGCGCCGGCAATCAACCACGGACCCGACCTGGGGGCCTGGCACGGCCACCCCTGGGAGAGCTAACCGGACCGCAAGCTGGATCAGATCCAATCTTTAAGGTCGCCCGCATCATCCAGATTCGATGTCAGAGGCGCACTCTGGTCCGGACCCATCCGCGGTCGTGTTGAGCACCGGCGGCGATGCCGCCGTGCTCGGTCGGCTCCCCTTCGGCGCCCGTGACAGCGCCTCCGGCCGCCGCGCGCGCGTCAGATTTGCCGGCTGGGCGGTCGGCGCGATCGGGCTGCTGGCGCTGCTGGTGATCCTCCTCGGCGTTTGCGTGGTGGTCCTGTACGCGAGTGCCGGCTCCCACGCTCTGGTCCCGCGCGGACGCAGTTTCCCGTCGTGGGAGGCCGGGCCATTGCACTGGGTCCTGTCGCAACCGATCTGGCCACGGATGCGGGTCGTGCGCCGCTACAGCGAGCTGTTGGGGGTGCTGACGTGCGCCTACGCGGTCGCGATGCTCGCCGGCCGCAGGTTGCCGCTGAAGCTGATCGCGGCTTTCGCGGTCGTATCGGCGGCGATCCTGCTGGTGGGCCCGCCGCTGCCGCTCAACGACGTCGGCGACTACCTTGGCTACGCCCGGCTGGCCGGTCGCCACGGCCTCAACCCGTACACCCACGTGATCTTCGCCGAGCGCCACGATCCGGTCTACCAGATCGCCACCTGGCGGAACCTGTCGAGTCCGTACGGGCCCCTGTTCACGATCCTCACGATTCCGCTCGCGTGGCTGCCGCTGGCGACGGCTTACTGGGTGCTGAAGGTCGCGATCGTCGGCCTCAGCCTCGGCTTCCTGTGGCTGGTGGCGAGGGTCGCGGTCCATCTGGACCGCGACCCTCGCCTGCCGGTCCTGTTCGTCGCCGCCAACCCGATCTACCTGTTCTACGAGGTCGGCGGCTTCCACAACGACTTCCTGATGCTGGTCCCGTCGATGGCCGCGATCCTGCTGCTGATCACCCGTCGCGACCGGGCCGCCGGCGCGGTCCTGATGCTGGCCGTCGCCGTCAAGTTCACGACGATCGTGCTGCTGCCGTTCCTGCTCGTCGCCGCCGGCTCGCGGGACCGGCGGCTGCGGGTGCTGATCGGCTCAGCGCTCGCAGCGGTGCCGCTCGCGGCGATCAGCTTCAGCCTGTTCGGCGCCGCGCTGCCCAACCTCGCCGACCAGAGCCGGCTGGTCACCGGCTTCAGCATCCCGAACCTCGCCGGCCTGGTACTCGGATTCGGCGGCAGCACCACGGCGCTGATGCGCGCCGCCGACGTCGGCGTCGTGCTCGTCGTGCTGTGGGGCGTGCGGCGAGACGACTGGCTCGCCTCGGCGGGCTGGGCGACGCTCGCCCTGATCGCGAGCCTCGCGTGGCTGATGCCCTGGTACATCGTCTGGGCACTGCCGCTGGCCGCGCTCGCCTCCTCGAGGACGCTGCGCGTGGCCGTACTGGCGTTCAGCGTGTTCCTGATCGCCACCTTCCTCCCGCTCACCGGGCAGTTCATGCGGGAACACCATTTCAACCCGCTGTCCTCGGGCGTCGACCGGGCCGCCGCCGCCTTCGCACGGGACCTCGAACGGCCGCCCGGCTCGGGGCGACGGAGGATCGTCCTCTGTCAGAATCCGGCGCGATGCAGCGTGTGTTTGCGCTCAGAGGCGCCACCACCGTGGAGCGCAACGACGCCGATTCGATCCTGTCGGCAACTGGTGAGCTGATCCGTGAGCTGATGGCCCGAAACGGGCTCGCCCCGGAGTCGATGGTGAGCTGCCTGTTCACGATGACCGGGGATCTGGACGCCGAATTCCCGGCGGTCGCGGCTCGCGCCCTCGGGCTCAATCGGGTCCCGCTGATGTGCATGCGCGAGATCCCCGTGCCCGGCTCGCTGCCGCGGGTGATCCGGACGATGGTCCACTACTACGCCGACGAGGACCACGCCCCGCGTCACGTCTACCTAGGCGAGGCTCGGGTGCTCCGAGCCGACCTCGAGTCCGCTCAGTAGCCATTTCAGCCATCGCAGCCGGTTTCGCCCGCTAGCCTCGCGAGACATGGCACTCGAGTTCGCAGAGCGGATCCGCCGGATCCCCGTATATCCGGTCGCCGCCGGCTACGACCTCGGCGAGGACATGGCGATGCTCGCCTCCAACGAGACGCCGTTCGCCCCGCACGAGGCGGTCACCGCCGCCGCCGCCCGGGCGATCGCCGGCGCCCACCGGTATCCGGACCCCGCCTACGAGCCGCTGCGCACGGCCCTGTCCGAGCGCTACGGGCTCCCACCCGAGCGGATCGCGCTCGGCTGCGGTTCCTGCGACATCCTGCTGGCGGCCGGGGAGGCGTTGCTCGAGTCCGGCGCCGAGGTCGTTTACGCGTGGCCCGCCTTCAGCGTCTACCCGCACCTGGGCGCGGCGTCAGGCGCCAGGGCGATCGAGGTGCCGCTCGACTCCGAGGACCGCCACGACCTCGAAGCGATGCTGGCCGAGATCACCGTCGCGACCCGTCTGGTGCTGGTCTGCAACCCCAACAACCCGACCTCGACGGCGCTGCCCCTGACCGACATCGAGGAGTTCCTGAGGCGGGTGCCGGGCCACGTCTGCGTGATTCTCGACGAGGCCTATTGCGAGTTCTCGCTGGCACTCGGGGACACCTACGCCTCGCTCCGACTGCTCGACCGCTACCCGAATCTGGTGCTGCTGCGGACCTTCTCCAAGGTCTACGGACTCGCAGGGCTGCGAGTCGGCTACGCGCTGTGCGGGACCGACAGCTTCCGGACCGCCGTCGACCAGGTGCGCCAGCCGTTCTACCTGACCGCCGCCGCCCAGGCGGCGGCGGTCGAGGCGCTGCGCCATCAGGACGACGTTGAGCGCCGGGTGGTGGCCGCGATCGCCTCCCGCGAGACGCTGCTCGAGGGCGTCCGCGGGCTGGGGCTGTGGGTCGCCGACAGCGACGCCAACTTCATCTGGATCCGCCTTCCCGACGAGGACGACGGCGCCGCCGTCGCGGCGCTGCGCGAGCGCGGCGTCCTGGTCCGGGGCGGGTCGGCGCTCGGCCGCGCCGGCTGCGTCCGCGTGACCGTCGGCACCGACGCCGAGAACGAGCGATTCGTCTCTGCCCTGGGGGCGATCGTCGCCGGCTGACCGCGCCGGTTTGCAGCAAATGCCGCCCATGACCGGCTTTTGATGCATCGCACCAGCCCTGATACCCTCAGCGGCGAGCGCGATGACCAACGCACCGGACACCCACACCCGCGGTTGGTCCTTCTACGCGCGCTATTGGGCCTGGCGATTTAGCTAGGCGCTCGGCCAAGACGCCCTCCTGCCCGACCTGGCGCGCGGGCAGCTCGAACAGGGAGCCGAGCGCCGCCCCACGCACCTCGCGCCAGCGTTCCGCCATATCAACATCGCCACGCCGACCAGCACTCCCCTAGAGTCTTTGCGCGCAGAGAGAGGAAATCGACCAGATGCCGTCCAACCCCACCAACACAGTCCGATGATGACCGTCGCCCGAGCAGTCCAGTCAGACGCCGTCCGCGACCAGCGGATCGAGCGACTGGTACCGCTGCTGACCCCGCAGGAGCTGTTCGACGAGCTGCCGCTCGACGACGCCCGGACCGAGGTGCTGCTCGCAGGCCGCGCCGGGGCCCACGCGATCCTCGACGGCGTCGACGACCGGCTGATGGTGGTCGTTGGTCCCTGCAGCGTTCACGACCCCGAGGCGTGCCGCGAGTACGCGGCGCGGCTGAGCGGCGAGGCCCATCGGCTGTCGGCCGACCTGCTGATCGCGATGCGGATGTACTTCGAGAAGCCGCGGACGACGATCGGCTGGAAGGGGCTGATCAACGATCCGCACCTCGACGGCACCGGCGACGTCAACACCGGCCTCAAGCTCGCCCGCCGGCTGCTGCTCGAGGTGCTCGGCCAGGGCCTCCCGGTCGGCTGCGAGTTCCTCGACCCGATCACCCCGCAGTACATCTCGGACCTCGTCTCCTGGGGCGCGATCGGCGCCCGCACGACCGAGAGCCAGATCCACCGCCAGCTCGGCTCCGGGCTGTCGATGCCGGTCGGCTTCAAGAACCGGACCGACGGCAACCTGCAGGTGGCGGTCGACGCGGTCGGCGCCGCAGCCGCCCGGCACGCATTCGCCGGGATCGACGCCGACGGCCGCTCGGCGATCCTCCACACCCGTGGCAACAGCGACTGCCACATCATCCTGCGCGGCGGCAAGGACGCCCCCAACTACGCGCCCGAGCACGTCGCGAAGGCGACCGCGCTGTTGCAGGCCGCCGGGCTGCGCCAGCGGATGATGATCGACGTCTCGCACGACAACAGCGGCAAGGATCCCGCCCGCCAGCCCGAGGTCGCCGCCGTCATCGCCGAGCAGGTCGCGGCCGGCGACGGCGCGATCAGCGGTGTCATGATCGAGTCATTCCTGGTCGCCGGACGCCAGGATCCCGGACCCCTGGAAACCCTCGTCTACGGCCAGTCGATCACCGACGGGTGCCTCGGCTGGGAGACGACGGTAGAGGTGCTCGACGCGCTCGCCGACGCCGTCCGCGCGCGCCGCGCGGCGGCATAACACCGCGCGGGACCGGTGAGGTGCGGATCGCGGTCATCGGCCTCGGGCTGATCGGCGGATCGATCGCGCTGGCCGCGCGTGAGCGCCTCGGGGCGGAGACCGCCGGCTGGGACCTGGACCCGTCGGCCCTGGCCGCCGCCGGCGCCCGTGGGGCGGTCGACGTCCAGAGCCGATCGATCGCACAGGCGGTCGATCGGGCCGACGCGGCGTTCGTGGCGGCGCCGGTCGGCGCCCTCCCCGAGCTGGTCGCCGAAGTCCTGCGCCACGCCTCCGGCGGCTGCGTCGTCACCGACGTCGGATCGACCAAGCGCCTCGTCGTCGCCGCCCAGGATGACCAGCGCTTCGTCGGCGGTCATCCGCTGGCCGGCGCCGAGACCGCAGGGATCGAGCACGCCCGCCCCGACCTGTTCGACGGCGCCACCTGGTACCTAACGCCGACCGCCACGACCAGCGGCATCCTCTACGAGCGCCTGCACCGGCTGCTGACGAGCCTCGGCGCGCGCCCGGTCGCGATCGACGCCGGCGACCACGATGCGATCCTGGCGGTGGTCTCGCATCTCCCGCACGTGCTCGCCAACGTCCTCGTCGAGGAGGCCGCGACGGCGCTTGGCTCGGGCGGCGAGCGGCTGCCCGCGACCGGCCCCAGCTTCCGTGACGCGACCAGGGTGGCGGGCGCCAACACTCAGGTCTGGACCGACATCTACCTGAGCAACCGCGACGCGCTGAGCGCCGCGATCGACGCGACGATCGACCGCCTCGGCCGTGTGCGCGACGCCCTCACGGCCGGCGAGGCAGCGGCGATCGCAACTTGGAACGACGAGGCGGCGGCGGCGCGGCGGCGGCTCGCCGCCGACCAGCTCGCCGTCGGCGACCTGCACGAGCTGCGCGTCTCGGTCCCCAACCGGCCCGGGGTGGTCGCGCAGATCGCGCTGGAGCTCGGCCGAGCCGGCGTCAACATCGCCGACCTCGCGCTCTACCCTGCTCCGGATATGAGCGAGGGCGTGGTCGCAGTGTGGCTGGCCGGCTCCGACACGGCGGCGCGGGCCGAGCTGATCATCGGCGAGCTCGGCCTCCAGGTGTTCCGCCCGTGAGCGCGCCGTCGCTGACGGTCTCCCCGGGAAGCCCGCCGCCGCGGTGGGAGGTCCGCGTCCCCGGGTCCAAGAGCATCACCAATCGCGCCCTGCTGCTGGCCGGCGTCGCAGACGGAAGCTCGCGGCTGCGCAACCCGCTGATCGCCGACGACACCGAGGTGATGGCCGCCGCGCTGCGCGCGCTGGGGGCCTCTGTCGTCCTCGAGCAGACCCCGGACGGGGGAACGGCTTGGTCCGTCGGCGGCCTCGCGGGGCCGCCGACGGGAACCGCGTCGCTGTGGTGCGGCCAGGCGGGCACGGTCGGCCGCTTCCTGGTGCCGATGCTCGCCGCCGGCGCCGGGCGGTTCAACGTCGACGCCGATCCACAGCTGCGGCGGCGGCCGCTCGGCCCGGTGCTGGACGCACTGGCCGTCCAGGGAGCGCGAATCGAGGGCCACGCGTTCCCGCTGGTGGTACAGGCCGCTGGGCTGTCCGGGGGCGAGGTCGGCGTCGACGCCTCGATCTCGAGCCAGTTCCTGTCGGGCCTGCTGATGGCGGCGCCCTTCGCGAGGCGCGCGACGACGCTGCGCTTCGGGGAGCTGGTCAGCCGCCCCTACCTGCGGCTGACGCTCGACGGGATGCGCGCGTTCGGCGCCGCCGTCTCGACCCGTGAGCGGGCGCTGTCGGTCGAGCCTCTGCGATACCGGGCGGCCGAGCTCGAGATCGAGCCCGATGCCTCAACCGCGTCGTACTTCCTGGCGAGCGCGGCCGTGACCGGGACAACCGTGCGGCTGCCGGGATTGAGCCTCGCTCGCACCGCCCAGGGCGACGTCGAGATCGTCGCCCACCTCGAGCGGATGGGCTGCACCGTCCGCGACGGCAGCGACGGCGTCGAGCTGACAGGTCCGGCGAGGCTGCGCGGGGTCACGGTCGACATGGGGAACAGCTCGGATGTGTTCATGACGCTCGCATGCGTCGCCCCGTTCGCCGACGGGCCGACCACGATCGAGGGGATCGGCCACGTGCGGGTCAAGGAGTCGGACCGGCTGGCGGCGACCGCCGAGAACCTGCGTCGGCTGGGGATTGCCGTCGAGGAAGGCGCCGACCACCTGCGAATCGAGCCCGGAGATCCTCACGCCGCGCGGCTGCCCACCTACGACGACCACCGGATCGCGATGTCGTTCTCGCTGATCGGAACCCACGTCCCCGTCGAACTCGAAGACCCGGCGGTCGTCAGTAAGACCTGTCCGCCGTTCTTCGACTTGTGGCGCCTGACCGGCGCCAGGGTCAGTTGATGGTCGTCGCGATCGACGGTCCTGCAGGGGCCGGGAAATCGACAGTGGCGCGCTCGCTCGCGGCCCGGCTCGGGTTCACCTACCTGGACAGCGGCGCGATGTACCGGTGCGTCGCGCTGGCGTCGCTGGAGCGCGGCGCCGACCCCGCCGAGATCGCGGGTGCCGTGCGGATCGAGCTCGGCGACCGGGTGCTGCTCGACGGGCGCGACGTCAGCGAGCTGATCCGCACGCCAGAGGTGTCCGAGAGGGCTTCGCTGGCGGCGGCCGAGCCGGCGGTGCGGGCGGCGATGGCCGCCGAGCAGCGTCGGCTGCTGGCCCGCGGAGACTGGGTAGCGGAGGGGCGCGACATCGGCACGGTGGTCGCGCCCGCGGCGGAGGTCAAGGTGTTCCTGACCGCCGATCCCGGCGAGCGCGCGCGGCGGCGCGCCGACGAGCTCGGCGTCGAGCACGCGTTGGTACTGGCCGAGCAGGCGATTCGCGACCAGCGCGACAGCACCCGGAACCATTCACCGCTGCGCCCGGCGGACGACGCCGCCGAGCTCGACACGACCGGGTTGACGCTCGAGCAGGTGGTCGATCGGATCGCGAAGCTCGTGTCGCGTGCCAGGCCATGAAGGTCGCAGTCGTCGGATACCCGAACGTCGGGAAGTCGTCGCTCGTCAACCGGCTCACGGAGTCCCGCGAGGCGGTCGTGCACGAGCGCTCGGGGGTGACGCGCGACCGCAAGGAGCTGACCACCGACTGGAACGGCAGGTCGCTGACGCTGATTGACACCGGCGGCGTCGACCTCGACGAGCGCGACGACCTGGCGCGGCAGATCCAGCAGCAGTCCCGGGCGGCGCTGGCCGACGCCGACCTGGCGGTGCTGGTCGTCGACGCCCGTGCCGGGGTCCGGCCCGGCGACCTCGACATGGCCGACATCCTCCGGCAGGCGACGATCCCGGTGATCGTCGCGGCGAACAAGGTTGACACCGTCGGCGAGGTGCCGCTCGCGGCCGAGTTCCACTCGCTTGGGCTCGGCGAACCGGTGCCGGTGTCTGCGGCGCAGGGGCTCGGAACCGGCGACCTGCTCGACCGGATCGTGGAATTGGTCCCGCCCCCCACCCCCAACACCCCGGACGCAGAGGCGGACGCCGACGACGAGGAGGATCCGATCCGGCTGGCGGTGATCGGGCGCCCCAACGTCGGCAAGTCGTCGCTCGTCAACCGCTTCCTCGGGGTCGACCGGGTGATCGTCTCCGACCTGGCCGGCACCACCCGC
>Ga0123356_10001358_pt1 | contig 27056 bp, 21 predicted proteins | sample TergutEmb28metaG_2_FD_92546 | JGI IMG/M metagenome (GOLD analysis project Ga0123356, IMG submission 92546) | Embiratermes neotenicus P3 segment gut microbial communities from Petit-Saut dam, French Guiana - Emb289 P3 | ecosystem: Host-associated > Arthropoda: Insects > Digestive system > Gut ...
AGTAACAACAGACAAATTACAACCAATAGCACCCGGATTACCCACAATATACAAGGACTTAGTCACACCAACAGTAACAGTAGAATCCAGCAAACCAAACAAACTATCCAACGCTGAAACAGATAGACTATTGCTAGTACACTGTAAATATCTCAGTTTTGAAAGCCCACTAACACTCAAACTAGACAACAAATTATTATAACAGTAAAGAGTCTCCAAAAAAGTGTTTTCAGTCACACCCAAAGCAGACAACTCATTACCACTACAATCCAAATGAGTAATTATATTATTTGTAGCAATTGTAATTGTTCGAGTAGACGAACTGGCATAATTATGTGTGCACACACAATCACCCGACGAAAGGGCATACGTATTACTTGAGTTATCACCCCAATTAACCGTAGCAGAACCTAAGCCCCTCAAAATAAACCTAACACTATTCTTTGCCGTAGTTAAGGTCATTGTTCTTGATTGGGGTTTATAGTCTACTATCCAACCCTTATTTGTAGCAGCAACTACGTTACAACCATCAGTACCCAAATTACTAAGAATATAAAGTTCATTAAATGGCCTAGTAGAATTCAGCGAACCAAACAAACTATCCAACGCCACATAAGACAAACTATTACTCCTACAATTCAAAGTCTTCAAGTTTGACAACCCACTAACACTCAAACTAGACAACTTGTTACTATCACAACGAAGTGTTACTATCGCAGTGTTACTACTAACATCCAAAATAGACAACAAATTACCAGAACAACACAGTACAGTCAGTTTTGATAGCCCACTAACACTCAAACTAGACAACACATTAGAATCACAATACAAAGAGGTCAAGTTGGATAGCCCACTAACACTCAAACTAGACAACACATTAGAAGAACAATGCAGTTCCTTTAGGTTTGATAGCCCACTAACACTCAAACTAGACAACTTGTTACTGCGACAGTAAAGGTGTTCTAGGGCAGAGTTACCTGTAACATTCAAACTGGTCAACTGATTAGAATCACACTCTAAGGTCTTCAGGTTTAACAATCCACCAACAACCAAACTAGACAACTTGTTAGAACTACAATGCAACATCGACAACTTTGATAGCCCACTAACACTCAAACTAGACAATAAATTGTTACCACAGGAGAGTGTTTGTAATGCAGTGTTACTACTAACATTTAAACTAGATAAAGAATTATTTTCACAAGCCAAATAATACAATTTGGAAAATCCACTAACACTTAAACTAGATAAAGAATTACGACAACAGCTGAGCACTTCTATTGTAGGGTTTCCGCTAAAAATCAAACTAGACAACTTGTTAGAATCACAATACAAGGTGCGTAGATTAGCAAGGCCACTAACACTCAAGCTAGTCAACAAATTATTGGAGCAATAAAGAGTTTCCAACAAAGAATTCCCAGTCACGTTCAAATCAGTTAACTCATTACCATTGCACTGCAAATGAGTAACTTTGCCTGTAATGGTAATTGTACGAGAAACTGAACTAGTATAACTATGAGCGCACACGCAATCACTATCTGGTGAAAGGGTATAAGAATTACTTGAACTATCGCCCCAATTAACTGTTGCAGAACCAGAACCACGTATAGCAATCGTAACACAGGCGTTCAATAGAAGTTGCATTTCGGGATCTTTTACTCTCATAACAGCATTATTAACATTGTTTTTTGCAGTCACCAAAGTCATCGTTGTTAAAATAGTCCAGTTTGCCGTAATCGTAACATCTTTTGCAGGCATAACAAAACTAGTCTTAAAAGAAGAGGCATCCTTCAAAACAACATCCTTATCAGTAACATTCCAACCAGCAAAAATATAACCCGTCCTAGACCCAGCAGCTATAGAAACGTCTGTACTATAATCATGTTTACCTGAACCCTCAACACCAGTCGCATCAACACTATTAATTGTCACGTTATAGGCAACAACTTTCCAATTCGCCGTAACCTCAACAGTCCCAGCAGGCATAACAAAACTTGTTGAAGCACTATCACGATTTACTAAAGAAACATTACCAGTATTAACAGTCCAACCAGCAAAAACATAACCCGTCCTAGATCCAGCATTTATGGTAACAGTTTTACCATAAACATGCTTACCAGTCCCCTCAACACCAGACGCACCAACACTACTCACCATCACACTAAATTCGGCGGGCTTCCAATTTGCCGTAACAACAACATTTTTTGCAGGCATAACAAAACTTGTCTCATCGGAAGCAGCATTCTCCAAAACAATATCCTCATCAGTAACAGTCCAACCAGCAAAATCATAACCAGTTTTTGTTCCAGCACACACAACAACAGTTTCAGCTGGAGAATACGTACCTATGCCAGACTTTGACGCAGGCAACGCATAACTTTCAATTACATTTACACTGTATTGCGTATATTTCCATTTTGCTGTAACAACAACCTCACACGCAGGCATAACAAATTTAGTAGGATCACTTGATAAAACATTTACATTTGGCTTAAAATCCCACCCATCAAACACATAACCCAGTCGAGTTCCAACGTTTATAGTGACTACGACACCTTGCTCATAACTACCCTCACCCGATAACGTTGATGTTGTATAACTACCATTAACTTTAACAGGGCATTTGTTGGGTTCCCAATTTGCCGTAACAACAACAGGACGTGCAGGCATCTTAAATGTAGTGCGAGCCACATTTTTTAAGACGATACCGCCGTCATTAATTGTCCAACCATTAAAAAAGTAATTTAATCTAGTTCCAGCATCTATAGTGACTTCATAATCATAATAATGTGTGCCGTCGCCCTCAACATTTGTTGCACCGACGCTATTAATGTCCACTTTGAATTTGGCGCGTTCCCAATTTGCCGTAACAACAACATCCCCAGCAGGCATAGTAAAAACCACCTCAAGTTCATCTGGCAAGGAAAGAGAAATACCGACGCTATTAATTGTCCAACCAGTAAAATTGTAACCAGGTTTGGTTCCAGCAGATATAGTAACTGAGTTGCCATAAGAATACTTTCCAGTACCCTTAGCATCTGTTGCACCATCACTATTAACAACCACAGTGAAATCAGCGGTCTTCCAATTCGCCGTAACCTCAACATTCTCAGCAGGCATAACAAAGCCTGTAGAGGACTCACTATCATTATCTAGTTTGATGTTGTCGGGTTTGATGGTCCAATTGGTAAAGTTGTAACCATCTTTAGTATCAACACTTATTTTGACATCTGTACCATGAGGATAATCACCTGCGCCTGATGTTGATGGCCCGTTACCGTTAATTACCACACTATATTCAACAGGTTTCCACTTTGCCGTAACAACAACAGCTTCAGCGGGCATCTTAAAGTTAATAGTAGGATCATTTGATAAGATAAGCCCTTTTGGCATAACGTCCCATCTATCAAATTTATAGTCTTGTCTGAGTCCAGCGTTTATAGTGACCTCGTGATCGTAAATACGTGTTTCTTCACGCATAACAGGTGTTGCGCTTTCGTTAATAATTGTCAGCGGGTAGTCGTTGGGTTCCCAGTTTGCCGTAACATCAACATCGCATGCAGGCATAACAAATCCTGTGGAGGATTTACTGGCATCATCTAGTTGGATGTTGTTTTCCTTGACGATCCACTTAGTGAATTTATGCCCGGTTTTTGTTCCAGCATATATAGTAACCTTTTCACCTTTAGGGTATCGGCCTGCGCCTGAAGATTTTTCTGCATGGTTGTTTATAGTTACACTGAACGTACGGATTGTACCTTCTGGGTGACTTATGTCATAATTGTTGTAACCCTGTGCAAGAGAATCTGACCAAATCGTACAATGTATATTGTTCCCGTAGACTGTATCCTGGTCAGGGTGTCTATCACATGCCGACTTGGCACTATTGTTTGAAAACGCCACATCACTATCAATACACAAATTCTCTAGTTTGGTTTTGCCAACCCAGACTCCACCACCATCAATAGTTGCACTATTGTCCGAAAGTGTACTACTACCAGATAAAGTTACGGAACCATCACCAAGATATATACCACCACCACGTTCAGCTGTGTTTCCAGATATTTTGCCACCTGACATTTTGAATACTCCAGCCTTGTTGTATACACCACCACCGTTGTATTCAACAACGTTGTTGGTAATTACACCATCATCCATAGTAAAATTGCCATAGTTACATACACCACCACCGTCTAAAGTATCGTTGTTGGTAATTACACCACCCTTCATGATAAAATCGCCCTTGTTACATACACCACCACCTTCGTCATACCAAGGAGAGTTACCCGAAATTTGGCCATTATACATAATGAGCTTACCGCCAAAATCGATAAATACCCCACAACCACCAGCAACATTAGCTTCATGGGTTACAATGACATCATAAAGCTGTAACACCCCACCGCCTTTAACATTAATAGTTGCGAGATTAGGCGCACCAAAAAGTTTATAAATACAGTTTGTCCCGCTATCACTACTTTTTAAAGTAATATTTTTATTTTTTGAAATTTCAAGAACTGAATCAAGTTTGATGTCGTTATTAAGAATAATAGTTGTAGGTCCAGTAGCAACATTAACAGCATTTTCAAGCTCAGTTTGGTTTTTAACAGACATATTTATTGTCCTCCAGAGAAACTTTTTTTAGTGTTCTGCACCATTAACCCATAATGTGGTAAAAAAAAAGTAAACAAGGACATTATTGTTAAAGTTATAAATAAAGAGTTTGTGTGTAATTTGTTTAATAGTTTTGCTTTGGGTTTTTTGGCGTTAATAATCATGTGAATTTCCTCGGGTGAAATAATACTATTTTGTTAACACATATAAACTGTTGCATATATGCCATCATGTGACATTAGACCATGCATCAAAATAACGACAACAGTTATTAATGAAAAAATGAAAATAAACTTGTCAAAAATTACTTACCATTTCGGAAATAAATGACACTAAAAAAGAGGAAGAAAGATCGCATTTAGTTATAAATAATGCTATCTTTTCTTATTTTTTGCTTTTATCCGGTCAAACAATTCCGTTATTTCTGCTCTTCGCTGTGCGGTCTTTGCAACATCTACAGTATAAGATGTGCCATCCCCCCGCTCATCTATTAGCACATCTCCATCATGGACTTCTTTGCTGATTTTTGAGAGGGGAATGTCGGCCATTGTTTTGCCGTCAATTTCACAGACGGCTATTTGGTTGTTTTCTATGCGGTCAACAATTATCATGGTTTACAAGTGCCACACGTTTTATAGCCGTCATCTAGTGCTTCTTGTTTTGAGTCAAAGTATACTCTGTTTGCTTCTGCAGGCAAAGATCTGCAGGAGTCTAAATGAAGAGTCTTACTGTTTTTATTGCCAATATATGTTATTGTTTCTGCAGGTGGCGGGGTTATTGTCGGGGTTGTTGATGGGTTTTCTTCACCATTTATTGTTATTGTTTTTCCATTGCTTACAAAAATTATTGTGCCCAGTTCATCTGTTCGGTATATTGCAATGTTTCGATCATTTAGGCGCGTCATAACTTCAGCATGTGGATGCCCATAGGTGTTACCTGTGCCACAACTTATAACAGCATAAACAGGTGCTACTGCATTCAAATAATTCGCTGTACTACCTGTTCTTGATCCATGATGTCCAACTTTTAACACATCAGCATTAAGCGGTAACCCACTTGACAATTGCGCATTTTCCGATTTTACATCCGCATCACCAGTAAACAAGAAAACAGTCTCCCCAAACGTAACACGCAAAACAACCGAAACCTCATTAAGATCATTACCCCCTACATCCTTTGGCGCAAGAACCTGCACCTTTGCATCACCCAAATCAAAAACTTGACCAACCTCCGCTATAGTAACAGGCACATTTTTCTCATCAATAGCATTCATTAAATTTCTATAAGTTACTGTTGTATGAGGTTTATCAGGCATAATTACCTCACCTATACTATCCATAGCCTTAACAACCGCAGTCATAGCTCCAATATGATCCGCATGCGGATGAGTAGCCACCAAATAATCCAATTTAGTTACACTATATTCGGATAAATAATTAAGCATAAGCTTATCTTGACCCGTATTTCCAGCATCTATCAACATAGCATGCTCACCCGTTTTTAAAAGAATACTATCAGCCTGCCCAACATCAAAGAAAACAACCTCCAACGAACCAAAAGATGAATCCTCCTCAGGAAAATCAATAGTTATTACAATGCTTACAACAAGTAAAATTGTAATAGTAGCCGCTATAGCAGAAAGCTGTGTTTTCTTATTCGCTATAGCAGAAATCTGCATATTTACCATAGATAACCCCAACCTCCACCGTTAATTATCAAGGGTATGTTTTCTGTTATAGAAAACTGTTGTTGTTTATTTAATAAGCTTTCAAATGTTATGAAAAGCGTAATCGAATTTTTTGTGTTACACATATTTGAAACATTCACCATCACAACATTTCCTATTCAGATATGTAAAGTTTTCGCAACTGTTGCCTTTGCACATTTCCATAAAAGACAAACTATAAATAAAACCATAAAATAAATACACACATGAAATATATCACACCAAACTCAAAACTCTATTTAAAAACTAATACACAAAAGCCCCACATTAAAAACAAAACAACCCAAACCATTTCCACAATACTCATATTCACACTACTTTTCTCTTTAACCACCACCATCATCACCACATTTAACGACGCTACCACCCTCGCCTCTGGAGCTCCTGATACAACAACAGTTAAAAACGAGAAGGATCTTAGATCTGCAATTGCCAAATCTACTGGAGCTGCCAAGGTTATCGTTTTTGCCGCAGACATCACCCTTACAAAAGAGCCGCTCGACATATCATTAGGTAAGAATATTACGTTGAAGAGTGATAAGACAACGGGTTTTTGGAAGCTTACTGGCGCCCCTAATCAAGACACCATCACAATTGATAATGGCACGCTAACACTTGATGGCATCATTGTAACTCATGAAAAAGGAGCAAACGGCAGAGGAATAAATGTTATGGACAACATGAACAACAATAGCAGCAAACTTTTCATAATTGATGGCGCCATTTTAGGTAACACACTTAACGGCGCTGACGGAGGTGGGGTGTACATAGGGCGTTTGAACCAAATTATTATGTCAGGTGGCATAATTGCTAACAACACCGCTACAAATGGAGGCGGAGTGTACCTGTCTAATATGTCTAGCGCTAACATTATCAGCATGACAAATGGGATAATTTCTAACAATACAGCTACTGATGGCGGAGGTGTATATGTTGGTCAGGGGAGGACTTTTAATTTGCAGGGTGGCATAATTGCTAACAACACCGCTACAAATGGCGGTGGCATATATCTTGCGAATAGTTCCGCAAATTTATCCGGCAGTAGTGCACTTTCGGGCAATCGTGCAATTAATGATGGTGGCGGAATCTGGATTACTGGCACTAATAATGTTACAGATTTTAAGCGTTTGTCTGTTGGTACGGGTGTGGTGTTTTCAAATAATCGTGCTTCTACAGCGTATAATCGAGATTCTTTTTATAATTCCATATACAATACCAATATAAAAGGTACAAAATGGTCGTCTCCTTTTACTCAGGGTTACAACAACTTTGATGTTAGTTATACGAATGGTACACGTATTCCGTTTTATAATGTGACTGTACAAGATAGTAATGCAGCATCAACGTGGACAGGTAATTATTTAGCGGGTGAATTAGTTACGGTAAACGCGGGTACACGTAAAGGTTATGTTTTTTCTGGATGGACAATTACTGAGGGAAATGTATCTTTGTCAAATAGCACCACAACAACCTTTACCATGCCGCAACAAAACATTGCCCTCACAACAATATGGACTCCTACTATAGGACCCACATCACCTGACCCGTCTGATCCCACGGATGAAGATAATACAGGGGTATCTTTGGAACAAATTGCAGTCGGGATCGTTGTACCCTCGATTGCTGTACCCGCAGTTGTTAAAGGCAGTATGTCTCTACGAAAAAAGAGAAGGTTTAACAAAAATACTGACGCAAATAAAGAATCTGGTTCAAAGGATGAGTCGCAGTTTAAAACTCTAAGTTATACTGTTGAGCATTATCAAGATGATGTTTTCGTGGAGTCAACAGTTGTGGAAAAGAAAGTGTTAGCTAAGATGCCGGATAGGCTGTTTGTGGTGCCACTTGAGGAGGCTAAATATGAGGGGTACATGTTAGATCATACTGACCCTGCTGAGCTTCAGTTAACAATTGCCAATGACAGTACAATTAAGGCATATTATGTAACAGGTAAAAAACCTATGGAGGGTGAAAAAGTGACAATATTTTTTGATGCTAACGATGATGACCGCAGCGTCGAAACCCCACCAGACACACAAGTAACCTACGGAGAACCCTACGGCACACTACCCACCCTAACAGGCAAACGACCCCACCACATATTCCTAGGCTGGTACACCTCCCCCCCAAACAACACACGAATAACCGAAACAACCACCGTAAAAAACCCCACAAGCCACACACTATACGCACACTGGCTAGAAAACGCCAACAACGACAACAACACCAACAATAACGACAAATCGTCAACAGATTTTTGACGATAACCATTTTTCTAATTTTTACTTCTTATCGTGAAAGAAAGAATAGTTCATAAAGACGTCTAATTGCATATTTTGTTTGCAACAAACAAATTCAAAAAAAGCAGAAAAGCCGCTAAAGAAACCAAAACAACCATAAACCGCGTATTTGTAAGATGAGCATAGATGGCAGTTAAATCATGAGAAGACACGTGTTATGTATACTATAAATTGTAATTAAATCTGGCTGGTACATAATTTGACGTCCACATTTCGAACAGCTCATACCAGCACAGACAAAGAGTACAACCATCACCATCATAATTCTTTTTGCAATATACACGATTTAAATGTGACTTTCTGATTGCTTGTATTTCGAGCAGGAATAGCCCACCATCGTAAATGCCAAATCTGATCCGATTTAGGGAAAGGTGGCTCCACTAAGATTTTAAAACTATTTTTGTTAACATCAACTGCTTTAAATCGTGGATAAACCGTGTTTTTGTCATTTGAAGAGGCATTTGCCCAGTTATAGAGCGCAAAATCTTCAAACGACTCAACCTTTTCATTGATGGCTGTAGTGAGGTGAGCATCAAAAGGAAGCAAAGACAGAATTATTGCTGGCGGAACATCTCCATTTATCGAGTGAGAAATAACATTTTCAGAAATCATTGGGCCAGTACTGGTAAGTTCATTTTTGAACTTAAGTTCTATAACTCCAGAAGTAGCAGTGATAGCAGTTTGTTGTACTGTAACAGGCAATTGGGGTAGCGTTGCATGGAAAAGTAATGCTGAACCCACAAATTTACGTCCACTAGTAGCAGAGTCTACAAGTTCAGCCTTAACTTGTTGATATAAAGGTGAACTAACAAACTTCCAAGAATGCGAAACAAGCCCATCTTCGCCAGGATCGTAGCATACTGAATTAAACCTGTTAAAAGTACCTTCACCCACAGTTTGCGTAAATCGAACTTCTACTTTCCAAATACGCAAATAGTTGGAAGCAGAACATAAAGGCTTCCCCGCAACCTCTACACGCACTTTTAAATCAAAAGGAACATTAACACTTTTTTCATCCTTCAGAACAATTTGACCATCCCCACTCTCATAACATAACTCTGGCTGTGCAAAAGTTGCAGAAAAAAGTACCTGAGCCACCTGCCATGGAATAACATCCTTATTTGTAGGACCAGTTCGCTGCATCAAAGTCGCAGACACATACTGCTTATCAGGCGTAATCATATCCAAATTCTTGTTTAACTCCACAGAATTGTCCTGAGCCTTTTCCCACTTACTACTAGGGGATATAACCAAACCACAACATGCAACCCCCTCCACAAAAGAAACATCAACAGATGCAGCAGGCACAGTCTTAGAAGTTAACCCATCAGAATTTAATCCAACTAGTCTACATACACCATAGTTTTCATTTACGATTTTAAATCGTACAAATTTGTCTGAAAGTGTGATGGGTTTGTTACCTATTTCTGCGCGAACACATAACTTTAGAGGGGTGCCAGGTGAGTTAGCATTAAAGTACACGTTGTCTAGGGTTATTTTTTGGTCATCGCCGCTTTCGTAGTAGAAATTTAAAGCATTTGTTGTTGCTGTTGAGAAGAAATTTCTATAATCAGATACAACTTCAAGTTTAGATTCATTGTTGTTATTTTTAGAGTATTTTAGTAGTGCTAAAGGACAGTAATTGTGTTCCATCATTGAGGGTAGGGCGGCGGGTGTTTTGGTGTCAGGTTGGGTTGTGTCGGTTGGCCATTCTATGTTTTTTGTTGTTGTTCGAGCGGGAATTAGCCAGTAATCTCCTGTTTTATAGGTACCTACTTCAAATTTTATTTGGATACCGTCTTCTAAATCTATGTAACCTTCTTTGTCAGCGACACATTCAATGTCCTGGTCTGGTTGAATATTTTTTGTGTCTGAGACGGATTTGGGATCGGGTGAAGTGTTAGGGTCAAGTTCTACATCATTGTCAGAGGGTTTAGGAGAAAGGTTTTTTGTGTAATAATCACTAAACATGCTCCATTTATCTTCAGGGGTATTCCAACGTCTAACTTTAGCATTTACTGATACGTATCCTTTGTTTGCATCGACTGCTATATAATCTAATAATTTATGCTGGTTGTTGTTTGTTGAGGGAACTGTAACTTTTAGGCGACTTTGGTTTTCTTGAAAATAGTTTTCAGCAGCATCAATTTTTAGAATTATACCGGGGATATTCCAAAGTTCATAGTAATCGTCTGTAACTTCAATCCATTGCCCTGCTCGAAAAGTGGTCAAATCATCTTTTCCGTTATTTTCGATAACTATACATAGTTTGTTTTCATCAGTTAGGTCACGTTCTACCTCATATATTTTAGCGGCAACAAACGCGTTTTCTCTTGACCACTTAAAAACAGGAGAAACGGTAGTAGAATTTTTTTTAGAGTCTATGGTGCCGCTTGAATGTATTTCAACACGATAAAGTCTGTTCGTATCACCGCTATATCCAGAGGTATTAATTGACTCACATCGACCCTGAACTGGAGCAGGTTTTGTTCTAACGCGCAATTTACCAGTGGAGCGTGGGAGCTTGTTTTCAAAGACCTCTAACGCTTTTTGTACATCGCCTGTGCCGTTAACCGGCAGGGTTTTAACTTGCCAAACATTTTTTGTACGCGTAGTTGTGTCAATTCGACCAAGAGCAACTTCCAATAAATCAGGGTCTTCAAGAAAAGTTATGTGTCTTTGCCAAACATTTAGATAGACAATAAAATAATCTTCAGATTTATTGGTTTTAGGAAATATAGAGTTTTCTTCAAACAATTCTGAGTAGGGGAGATCTTCTTGTTTTTGTGCGTCTAGTTCATCAGAGTCATTTTCACAGATTATGCCATTAACATAGTAACGACCTTTCCCAATAGTGAACCCTATATTGTTGCTGTTGGGAACTATTTCAAAACCGGGATTTTCAAGAGGAGTACCGGTTTTTCCCACAATATCGCACAACATAGTTTTATTAAAGTGCTCTTGAATGTCAAGTTGTTCATTCCAATCGGCATCTAATTGAACTCTGCCTTGTTGCGCATTTACTTTTGCATACTTTTTATTCTTGTTATATGTTGATCTAGTTATATCTGCTTTCACTATTTATCCCACTACTCCTATTATGTAACTAAGATAACTCCTACTGCTAACCCAAAGGGCAAATATTCTGCAAAGGTTGCCAATAGATTATTAATACGGTGTGACTGATAAATTTGATTGAACGCCCCTATTTCTGACCCGTTATCTGCACCATCAAATAACTCTTTTACATTACCTCTACTATGCAACTGTGCATACCCAGGAGTACCATATTTTTCAGACGAAAAATGAGGTGTAAAAGATGAATTTACATTTTCGGGTTGACAACGATAACATCTAGGCACCTTTGAAGCAGAGACACCTTGCTCAAAACGGTTAGGAACATACGAAAACCGTACACCCCCCTCTTGACGCCGCTTAACTCTCACAGTATCAGTAAAAATAACATTACTAGCTAAACGCAATATATCAAAACAAGACTTACCAAATATAGTAGAATTTTCAAGCAAAGCATCAAAACACTGCACAGCATACCCCACCTCACCTAAACCAACAACACCACCACTATTACTATTATCCACTATAGAGTCTTTAAGAATCAATTGACATTTAGAGTCACGCATCAATATTTTACCACAAATAGTCTTACTAAGAACAACAGAAAGACAATCATTCCGCTCCACAATTATACTCTCACCCACAACTACCCCCTCCACCGCCTTCTTAGTAACAGCAGAAGAGGGAACAAATGTACAATGCTGAATAACAAGCTTGTCTAATTTAGAACCCTCAACAATTTTAAGACACACATTATGATTAAACAATAAACCATCAAGCACAAGACAACTACCAGCACCACCACCAGAAACCTCAATACAATAAAACTCATCATCGTCCTCTGCAGTCAAAGTTGCCCGTTGCTCCTGAGCTGAACGCAAAACCAACGTCACACCCTCAGGAACCTCAATCCGCGAAATATTTTCCCTATAAATATCACTATCAGCTATTTCAAACAACACACACCCCCCTCTACCCCGCGCCCTCCATTGCTCTAAAGCTTTATTAATAGAAAAAATAGATTCACCTACAAAACCACCAACAGCAACATTAGCAACCTTTACCCCAGAAGAAATCCGATACTTTTCCACCTCCACCCCCTCCTCACCTAATTCACTTTCATAGAGATCACGTCTATAAAAACCACCACCCATATCAGCACTAAAACCATAATAATAACTTACAAACACTTTACGCTCAACATCACTTTTATCCAAAAACAATATACGCCCAAGAACAGGATCAACCGCAACTTTCTCACTTAAAACATCCGACAAACCAAACTCCACAGGCACACGCCAATTACCCTCTTCATCAACATCACTTAAATCACAAAAAACAATCTGCTCCTCAGCCACAGACTTTATAGCACCATCTTTCTCAAACTGTAAAAATATACTCTTACCCTCACCATAATACATATTCAAACCAGCCTTATCAACACTCCGACGTATAGGCATAGACACATCTACTTCCCCTGACAAAACACCAACATCATCACACCCACGAACAGGATGATTAAAAAGCGACACATCTAAACCAATTGAACTAAAAGAATACCTACCCCCACCATACCAAAAAGCTCTTGCCGCACGCACAGGATAAGCAGTTAAACGCCACAAAAAAAGACCCACATTAGCAACATTATAAAAACCACAACCATCCTTTACACTTCTAACATCTACCGTATGCGAAACAGGATCAAACGCAGTACCTACAAGCTCCATTACACCAGGGTCAACAATATTTAAAGTACATTTATTCTCAAGCCGACTATGATTAACATTTTGAGTAGTAGACAAAAACCGGAAAAACTCTACAACATGTGCATCCCACCCCGTAACATCCCTAGCTATTTCCTCAAGAATAGCTACAGTACCCTTCCTCTTCCTATAATGAACAGTATTAGCAACATACGCTTTACTACTAATAGTTCCAGTCCCTTTAACTAACCGCAACAAATTAGCATCAATCAAATCACCTATATAGGGCGTAACCCATTCATCACAAGTTTCAATAAACCAGTTCTCATATAAACCCTCAACATCATTTTCAAGAATTTTTAACGTTTCCTCCATAACAGCAACTAAATCCTGCAAAGGACGATGCCCATCAAAAGTCTGATGCTGCAAATCCAACTGATGATATATCGAAGGAATAAGACCATACATACGACTTTTATCCTTACTACTCATTCCTTAACCCCCAAAATTATACCCTCAAAATTAATCATCAACAACACATCAGCCTTCAAAGGAGAATACTTAAAACCTGTATCAGTAGGCGTAACCTTAACAGTAGCATCAAAAGTTGTAGCAGCCGTAATTTTAAAATCATCATCAACATAAATAACACCTGGAACCTTTTGAATCTCCGCTAAAACCTCATCAGACGTAACAACCTGCCTAAAAGAACGCTTCTCAAAAGAAAAAGCATCAACCAACGCCACTTTAACATTAACCTTTACATCCTCAGAACGATAATTTGAATCCACATACAACCTACAAAACACATTAAAATACACTGGAGTAAAACTCTCAACACACACCTTCTGCCCATACGCACAAACCCCATCAATAGCCCTCTTAAGATTCCGAGAAAGCATTGAAGTGTCATCAAAAGACTTAGCATCTACCGGCGCAACTATTAACCGAACAATATAAGCACCATTTTTTAATTCAGCATGAGCACTTGCCTTAGCAATACCTAAAAAGTTTCTAGCAAAATTTTCATAATCCTTCAAAGATACAATACGGCCTAAAGTTAAAACTGTAGAGGGAGCATTTACCTTCGCATCCTCCATTTTCTCAGGCGCAGCCGCACCGGAAGCAGCAATAGGATTAGTAACACTACGTATACCAAAAGGCTTCTTGGTAAGCAAAGTAAGTTTGTTAGCACCAACAACACCTTGAAGACCTATACCACTACGATAAACAGCCATAACATTTTCAACCCCACTGGGCAATCGAGCACCAGTTACTCCATCACCAAAACTCACCAAAGTATCACCATTATCCTCTACACGAACAAAATAATCAAAATCTTTAGAACCAGAACCATTAAGAGTAGACACACCCTGCCATTGAACATCATTAACATAAACCTTAAGAGTACTTTTTGCACCACTTGGAGTCGCAGCAGACACAAAAGTTAACGGCGTCTTCTTAAGACGAAACTGTTGATTAACCTCTAAACTACTACCACTTCCAAGCGTTTCATGCACCGTTTCACCATGAGTCGCAAAAGCAACATTAGCATATACATGAACAGAAGCCAAATCATACTTATTTGACAACGCAAACTCCTTACCATCAGGAACCTCAAGAACAATCTTTGTAGTCCCATACTCAGATTGAACCAAAGACTTAATTAAAGCACCCTCACTCACCAAAGAAGCCTCACCACCACCAACAACAGCAACATCAGCATCAGCATTATTATTACCTGTTTTAACTACTATTCCTTGAACAACTATTTTTTGCCCTTCCTTAAGTTCAGACACTTTTCTATCAAGCACAATTTCATTTCCAGAAACAGGATCATTTAAAGGTTTATCAGTTATCTCCAAAGATTCACTAACACAAAAAACCACAGTATCACGTCGCATAAAGCCATCAAGATACTTTTCAGCCTTTCTATCAGTTATATCTAATTCTAACTTTGTAGTTTTAGCATTCAACGTAAAATCAGATTGAGCACCAACCTCCACTTGAGCTACCCTACAAAGAGTCACACAAAAAAACGGATCACCATTTTCTTTCCGCCTTCTTTCCCGTTGACCAGCAAAAACTACCCAACTCTCTGGAAGAACCTTGGAATATACAGCATCAAGAGGAACAAAAACTTTTTTAGCAACACCAACAACACCAAAAAGTTTATCAAAACCTGGCCAATTAGAAAGCGCACCATCATAAACTTGAGACGTTTGACTCTCATTAGAATCACCTTTAACTTCTGTGGAAGGATAACCCGAAAGATTATTAGACCTATTTACAGAACTTTCGTCTCCACCTTGAAAGGTTTTATCCATCTCTACCAGATCAGAGTCTACATCCAACACAGTTTTTCGCAAAGCATCATTTAACTGCGCCTTAGAATCATCATAAGCAATTTTTATAGAATCAGGCATCACTTTCCAGTCAGGAGCATTGTAACCAAAAAAAGATACACGCTGCCTAAATACAAAAACCTCAGGATTCGCCACGTGACAAGACTCCCGTTCTGAAACCTTTTCAGACTTTTTTCTAGGCCCAAGAGGTTTTTTCCAAGTTACACACGTACAATTTTTATCAGGATACACCTTTACTGTGTGAATAAAACGAAAATCCCAACATTTACTACCAACACCATTTGCCAATCTTTCTGAACCAACAAACAGTATAGCATCACCGGGAACCAAATGAGTATTTACACCCTTCAAATAAAGCTCAGTACAATCAAGACCTACTTTTTGAGGAGCAAACCGTAAAGGTTTAAGATCATTTAAAGCAGCCTTTGCTTCAAGAGTTTCTACAGTCTCAAAAACTTGCAGCTTCTCATCCTGCCCAGGCACACTCATAACTTTAGTTCCTTCATCAACACGCGATTGCAAAGAAGACCCCGCAGAACTTTCAACCGTAAAAACTAGAGGCACACTAGCAGCAACACCAGTCTTAAGTTCATACCCTATGGTCCTAGCCAACTCAAGAACAGAACGACGCTCAGTTGCAGTACGCAGATAACCCTCATTTGCAATACGTTCTTGATAAAACGTTAGCACATCAGCAATAGTTGCCCAACTATCAAGAAGAGCTATACCTAAATCATTATCGTCTCGCGTTGTAAGCTTTTCAAGAGCAGGTTTACGCAAAATCAAATTTATCATATCAGCTTTAAATTGACTATGAGTACCAACACGATATTTCAAAGCTGAAAGCCCCGGAGGATTTGACAAATTTGCAGGTGTCCGCTTTTTTGTTTTCACATAACAACCACACAAACCCACATCATCTTGAGACATACTACTACCGACCCCCAGTCATAATAAACGTTATACAACCATTCTCAGGATAATTAGCATCATTATCCAACTGAATAATCTCATAAGGACTAATCCGAATTACCCCCTTACTTAAGTTAGTACCATCATCCTTATCAGCACGCCTAAACTTTTTCACAGAAAACGAAACCACACCATCAACACCATAAATACCAGCATACAAATCACGTAAATAAAGCGACGCACCAAAAGTAAAATTATCCGGATGGAAAAAACCCTTACAACCATTTGACAAAACAGTACTACTAAAAACCTCCAAAAGCCTTTTCTCAACTTCCTCACAAAAAGAACCCGATGAAACATTAACTACAACTTCAATCTCCAAAGGAACATACCTAGGACCACAAACCTCAACATCAAAACCACTAAGTCTATACCTATTAAGAACCTTTTGAACCTTAATTTTAAAAGCCTCATCCACAGGTTTTCGCCCAAACCTATCAACCATAACATAAACAGTATACCAACTACCCGTCCAACGCGTCTTAGCAACAGCACTTTGAATCTCACCACAATTCCGCTTAAGAACATCCGCATAATCAGCATCAGTTATAGCACGCTCATTAATTTTCGCAACCTCAGGAGCATTCTGCCTAACCATAGCCATACTTTCAGGATTCACACCACCCTTAGCAGGCATCGGATTACGAACACACAAAATATCCTCAAAAACATTATTTGAACTAACCACCCTCTTTATAGATTCAGAACCCACATTACCTTCAACACCATTACCCACTCGATAAAACCCATAAAATAACTCAGGAACTTTATCAACACTTGTCTGCGGATTTAACCCATGCACATCATCACCAAACCGAATTACAGCAGTACCATCATTTTCCGTTTCAACCACAAAATCAGTTTTAAACTTACTACTTGCAAACAAGTCTTGCTGAGGCTCCCATTTACCAGGCAACCAATCAAACTCTTTAAAATCCACAAACTCATTTGCCAGAGGCTCTCTAAGTTGCTTTAAATAAATATCTGCCTTCACAGCCTGCAATTCATAACTAAACACCGAAGAAGCTGAAGCGAAAATATCAAAAGGACCCTTAAAAGTTAAAGGACCATGTTTAAGACGAGGACGAAAATTTGACCGAAAATCAGGATCAACAAGCCGCTCAGCCTTCAAAGACACACCATGATCCGCCAACAAAACATTCCCACGAGCAACCGCAACAGCCTCAGAACTCCTACTCAAACACAACGAAAAAGGCAACGCATCCTCTAAACCCCATTCAACATTAACCACACAAGCTACAGGATTAACCAGTGTGTCACAGCCTTTTTTAACACTTTTTAAACGCACAGCATGACGATGAGAAACATCCCTATCAGCCTCAACCCCATCACAAGAACGTATTTCTTCAAAAATTAAAACATCCCCCTCGGTAAGATTAAGAAGACGCTTATTATCAGCAACACCATCATACAATGTTGCCTGAGTTGACCCTTTAGGAAGACAATAATCCGAATTCCCCCAAGTATGAAAAGCTATACGATTATGATTCACATAAAGACACTCAAGACCATGCATAGCTTCAAAAATTTTAGTTCCTTGCGAAAACTCTTTTTCAAGATCCGCCTCATCTACACACAAACTACCATTACCCATACCTGTCAAAAACTTGGTTCCCTTAGGAACTGCACAATTTGACTTTACCTCTATACATATCCAAACACGAGAGTTACAACCACTATGCATATAATAATCTAATAAACGAGCATGCCGCTTTACAGAAATTCTACTTCGAGAAGTACCAAGATACGCTTCAGTAGCAACTGCATCCTGATAATAACTCAAATAATCACCCATATAAGCCAACAATTCAACCATCATTATACCTACATCAGCAACATTACGTTCCTGCCAATCAGGTATCAATAAAGCTAAACGACTAAGAGCTAAATGACGAAAACTCGCATAATCCTTAGAAAGATAATCTATAAGAGGCTCCTGCAAAATTTCCTGAGAAGACACAGAAACAGGTTTACAATCAAACTTGGAAGGACAATCAATTTTAAAAGAAAAATCAATACTTGAAAGCAACGAATCAAAACCAGCAAGAGGATCATTAGAACCCAACGAATTAACTATACGCAAAGTATAAGTTGAAAAATCACCGTCACACGTTGGACAAACAATTAAAACTTTCTCCTCAGACCCAGCAACTATATAATCACTAAACACATCAAAACCAAAAGATTCAACACACCCACCATTTACACAAGACTTTAAAATTAAAGAACTACCACCATTCTCAAACAAGTCAACATACGGCATAGCCCACTCAGCACAAATATTCTTTATTTTAACCCCACCCTCAATCTTGACATTATTTTTATCAAGCTTAACCTTGACATCATTTTTACCAGATGAAGTCAACGCTTTAAAAAAATAAACGATAAGATAAGGACGACTATTAGAACAGACAGTTGAACCCGGTGTAACAACTTCGATATAATCAATACCGTTTAACGTAGAAGTATCTATTTGTTTGCGTCTATCTTTTGCAGTACATTTTATCACGTTTTCGGTCATGTTATAGCATCCTTGTAAAAGTTGTTTCTTTTTGTTGTTGATTGCGTCGTATTACATATTGTATGGTTACGGTTAGAGTGGAATCATTGTTTTGTATACGAACAGTTTTTACCATGATAAGTGTTCCAAGCCATTGTTGGAGGGCTCCTTGTATGAGTAACTGTGTAGTGGCGGCTAATTCTTCACTGTTTGGTGCAAAAATAAGTTGGTTAATGTTGCTTCCAAAGGTTGGTCGATTAACCCGTTCGCCTATAGAGGTAAACAAGACTTGTTCAATTAGTTGACGTATGTGTTCCTCTTCGTTAGCTATAGCTGTTCTTCCTCGACTGTCAGCTTGAAATGGATAGTTGAAGTGCATGTTATTATTGCCCCTTTACTTTTAGTTGGGTTACCACTATGTTTGGGGGTCCTTGGGGGGCTTGGGTTCCTGCTTGACATAGTGCAGTGCTGGTTTTAAGTACGGCAAAGTTGCCGCCTATTTTAACGCGGGTTGCTACTACTAGCCATTTTGCAAGTACGCAGGGGCTGGGTGTGCCGTTAGGTAGGGTGAAGGGGCAGCCTGAAATGGTAAAGGTGTCTTGTTGTGTTGCAGCGAATTGGCCGTCGATTTTTACTTTAGTGTTAGAGGTAACTATGGAAAATTGGCCAGAATGAGGACACATAAGTGTCGAGTTTGCATCTATGAGATATCCAGACATGTCTTTACCTCCTCATTATTATTGTTAATGTTTAACACATGTAAACATGAATTTTCTTGTTCATATTTGTTTTGCGTTCTTGTGTTTGGGGGCAAGTGTGCAATTAATGTGTTAGTTATTGTTAATCCTCAAATATTTGTAGTACAACCCTCTATAAGAGGGTATCGTTTCAATATCAACCACTAACAATCACATAACTATTTAATAATAATACAAACCGTCAGATTTTAGATTAGTTGATACAAAAGCTTGTTGTTATCATAATGTGCACATATTAGTTATCAATGACATGTTTGTTTTTTGGAGGTTTACAGAGTTTCTGCATGAGTTGCAAAGGGATTTTCAAAATTTTCGAGACTATACCTAACTCAGAAGACATCATTTTTAGATTATCTATGTCAGCATAGTTCACAGCCCCTATAAGAGGTATAACTATAAGATACACAAGCAAGAAAAGAAGAGCACCAGCAAATAGCAATATTGGGTAGGATGCGTTAAAGAAGGTAGAGAAAGTATAGGCAACTATGGAAGCAATAAGAGAGGCGGTAAAAATTTTTCCAGAGTTCTTAAAGTCTGCTTTAACATGATAATTTTTCCACGCCCAAATTAAACCCCAAATTAAACCGGGAATTATTGAAACCAAAACAGCAAATATGCCACCAATTACCACAAGCAACTCATTGCCAACCCCGCCAAAAGTTCCAAAATACGTAATTACAGCATAAGAAAAGGGCAGACTTATAGCCAAAGACAGTACACTTTGTTTCATCACCTGCTTTGTTTTACCAATGCCTGTTTGAAAAGCAGACAAACTAACATGTCCAAAAAGCACAAGCAAGTTAGCTATTGAAGACACAGCTAAAAATATTGGTGCATACGGAAATTTGGGTGTGTTATTGACGCCAAAGAGGTATTGCATTTTATCACCGTAGAGCAGGGTTTGTATTAGTCCGTCTTGGGGGAAGAGTGTGTGAACCAGAGGCGTTGATAGAGCCATAAGTATCATTGTTGTCGGTATGAGCAATAGGGCAGTGTATTTTACTGAAGAAGAGAAAACAGTCCTAACCAACTCAGGCTCTTTTTGCGGGTTTAATTTTGAAAACGCAGGAAACAACGCAGTGGATACAGGAAAACTGATAAACGTAACAAGTACAGAAAAGTTTGTCGAAATATAATAATTACCTATCATACCATCACCGGCATACATACCCATAAAGAAGGCAAAAATTTGAGGCAAAACCCCTACAACAAGACTAGGCACCGTTAAAGGCATGCCATATCGAAGCAGAGGAATTAAAGTACGCTTAACATTACATCCACCAACCTTTGATTTACGCAACGGCCTAAAAAGAGCAAAATAAACAAGCACTATACCAATTAAACCACCTGCAGCAACAGAAACAATAGACCCCAAAACCACCCCAAAAACACTAAACCCTAAAATAACCATCAAAGGACCTAACAAAGTCTTTATTATAGCCTGCAAAATTTGAGTAAAACTGTTAAACTTCATTTTTTCAAACCCTACAAACGTAGCAGTAGCAGCAGAAACAATAGCACTTACAAAAATAGAAATAGACATTAACGCAATTAAAGGCGCAGCATCAGGACGATTAAGAAGACTAGCCAAAGGCTGAGCAAGACAGAAACAAACAATAGCAAATAAAGTACCACTTAAAAGCTCAAAAACCACACCTGACAAAATCACATCATGAATCTCACTTGTCTTATTTGCAGCCCTCAAACTTGCAATCTTTTGAGTCATCGCAGAATTAACGCCCAAATCCCTAAAAAACGCAATAACAGCCGAAGGAATTAAAACAAGACTATACAACCCCAACTCTTCAGGAGTCAACAAACTTGCCAAAATCAAAGAACCCAAAGCCATGATAACCGTAGAGCCAACAACACCAATCAAAAGAAAAAAGCTTCCAGCTGTCGAAGACTTACCCATCTGCAAAGCCTTATCTTCACTCATACTAATCCGCAACCGCCCTACAGTAGAATAAAGACATTTTTATAGTCTTTGGAAAAAACACAAAAACCACACAAACAAACAAAACAGCAACAAAACAAACAAACAACCCATTAAAAACACAGCTCTACAAGTACAACAGTAAAATTGGAAAAATCAAAACAGGATAAGGATAATAAAGGAAAAAAGAAAAATAAACAGGGTAAATGGAAAACAGGAAGAAATTATTTTATGGATTTTTTTAATGCTGCAAAATATGTTAAAACTTGTTCAAATTCTGCTTTAGACATGGTCAGGATTGTTTGCACGGTATCTCTTTGTTTAAGCGAAGAAGAACCATCAATTGCAGCTATGGCATAATCAAGATGAATAAATAAATGATCCCAAGAAATACTAACCCGCTTACCCCTCAAAGTATACAAAGCTAAAGCATAAGCGCTAGCACGGTTTAAACTATCTTTAAACGTTTTAAGAGCAGAAGCAACCGCTAACGCATCATAACTTTTCGCTAAAAGTCCACTGTTAATCTGACGATAACTTTCCTCTAAAAGAGTAATCTCTGCATAGAGATCCTGCCTAAGTTTTACTTCAGATTCCACTGACATAACATTTCACATAGCCGATAGCAGCAAAGCAACTAAATAAGACTTCCAGTCAAAAATGTAAAACATAACACACAACCACATCATTAACAAGTTAAAAATTGGGTGTTCACGAGATGAAATAGTGGTATGGTTTTCACAGATGGCGTGGGGTAAGAGGTTGTATGTGAGATTTATCGTTGAAAGAGAAGAAGATGATGGAGTAAGTATGGAAGGGTATGTTGGTTGGGAGGGATTTGTTGTAGAGGAGTATTTATGGGTGGTAAGTTTGGAGTGTTTTAGTTATTGTTATTATTGTTGTTGTTTTTGAGTGTTTGTTTGTTTTGGTTGTTTTTGGTGGTGTGTTATGTATTGTTGTATAAAACTTGAATTTTAAATACATCAAACTTTATATGCATGTCAGAATAAAAATTGTTTGTTGATAAATATGATAACCTGCTTTAACAGCAAAAACAAAAATCAACACCCCAACCGCCTCCAAGTCGTTCTTCAACAAAACATTTACACCATAACCTTGGAGGCTCCATAACTTGAGCAAACCCCCAGCAACAACATCAGCAGTAACTGAAGCAACAAGACTTGAGCAAATAAAGTTTCCCGAGTTCACAACAAAACTACTCACAGACACCTTTGATGCATTAATAGCAGCAAACATTAGACAAATAGAAGCATACACCCACCTTGTAAAAACCGTTTCACAAGATCTAAAAGACTACATCAATAACACAAAAAACGACATACCAGGCGAGATGATATTCCAGTTTCTCTCAAACATACTAGAAGATCCAACCAAAATACGAGAAAAAGGCAATTTAACAGCAGACGAAGCTAAAAATCTAAAAAATGCCATCACCATATCAGACATTCAAGAAACCACAGAAATAATAAAAGAAGGCCCAATAACAGATAAAAAAACTGTAGACACCATATTGTTAGCAGTTGCATCACGTATTGCCGCAGACAAATACATAGTACTTAAAGAAATGGTAAAAATGGGCGTACTACGATTAATAGTTGACTCAGGAGAAATAGAAACAAAAATAACTTTTAACACTTACACTTCAAACACATATAAAGAAAACAATAACAAAAATAACACCTCCAAATTTTCAGTAAACGCTGCAGTAAAAACAGGCTGCTTTATCAGTCAATGGCTAGCAGCATCAGCAGCAACAACCCACTCAACAATAAAAGTTTCCACCGCCAACAATTCAACCATAAACCAAACAAAAAACAAGGTAGAAATTTTTGGCCGAATACAAATCAACTTTAAAACCGACTACCAAACACTAAACACAACAACAGCAAACACCACTACTACACAGGGATGATGATAAATGGCAACAAGTCTTGATAAGTCAATAGAATTAGATTTTGCAGAATTCACCTCAACACTTATTTCTGAAACCCTAAGCGCCATTATAACATCTACCTTAACACAGGAAAAACAAGCAGCCCAACTCGAACAACAACTAGCACTTTCACCTGAAGAATACGCAAAAGAAAACCTAACAAAAGAACACATTGAAACAGAAATAGCACAACTCTTCCCCCCCACCACCAACGGAAAAAAAAGTTCAATAGAAATTGGCGAACCATACACATTAAATGAAGAAACAGGAGAAACCCCAGCCATAAACAAAAAAATTGGCTACACAATAACTAGAGAAGACATAAGCGAAGTAAAACGCAGTGACAATCAAATACAAAAAGTAATCAACCCCACAGGCTACAACCACATTTATGAAGCAACAAAAAAAACAATATCAACCCAACAACTAGAATTAATTAAACAAATAGTTACACGAGGCATACCAAGAGTATACATCAACGATGGCCACATAAAAACAAAACTACTCCTAAGACTAGAAAACCAAACACCCACAAACACAAACAACAACAGCAATAATATTAATGCAACAACAAAGGCAAATATTTTAAACAAGCTTCGCAGACTTGTTGTGCAGCCAGTAAATGCAACTAAACCAGAATTTTTAACACTAAACGCAGACATTTTAAGCGAGATAGAAATAACATTCAAAGTGATAACACCATGAGCTCAACAACAGAAAAAGATAAAGAGAAAAACGCATCGTATCTAACAGAAACCATCTTGTCAATTCATAACGAAATTCAAAGTTCTCTTGACTACATCAGCACCAAAGCCACAGAGAAAGGCACAGAATTCGGAAAAAGCACAGCCATAATGAGCATACAAAACCTACGCATCAAAATCCCAGTAAAATTCAACCTTGAAACCGGACAAAAAGAACACACCGAAAACAACCAACAACAACCACAATACACAAGTAATGACGATGAAGACCAACAATACAAAATAAAAGGCACAATAAATAATTCATCATCAACAGCAAACAAAAAATTAGAAAAATCATTAACAGAACGAACCGGCCTAATACTTGAACAAGATGAACTGGAAAACCGTTTCACCTACAGCAAAATCAAAGTAGCCCTAAACCCCAACGAAAACCTAACACCAACCAACCCCCAACAAAAAAACACCAACACAACATCATCATCAACAACAACAGCAGACACATCAAAAGAAGCCTGGGGCGAAATCGAAATAACATTCTCACCCATAAAACGCCAATAACATACCACCACAATTTTTTATAAACCTAACCAGACAAACCAGAACCAAAAACTATTTTTCAAGAAAAAAGATTAAAAAAGAAAAACAAAGGCATAACATAGAACTGCAGAAAACAAGAGTTGCCTGCCTATCTACATTTCATGTTCAAATGTTTATCTTGTCAGTTTTTCTGTTTTCCATTTGATTAACTATATTGTAGTTTGTGCGTTAGTTGCGGGGTTGTTTGCCATAGAGTTGAATAAGTAATTGGTCTGCAAATACGTTGTAGCGGTAAAAGTCATCGGTTGCTTTTCCCCTGCGTTGTAGGCCTTGTTTAATTTCATCACTTGCATAGGTGTATGTACAGTTTGGAAAGCTTTTGGTCCAATGTTGGGTTAGTGTTTCTACGATTGCTGATTCGTTAGACAAGTTGGAAATGTCTATTAGAAATGCTTTTGTTAGTTTTTGGGAGATTGTATTCCAGTCTGTTTCGTTGATATCTGTAAGTTTGAGGCATGAGCGTAAGTAGTTAAGTATTTCTCGGCCGGCAGTTTCGAAAGTCTGTGTGTTGCTTCGGGTATAGGTGCTTTCTGGGCTGTTTTGTGTGGTTTGGTATTTCATTGTGAATGTTAGGTGGGTTAAGTCGGGTACATGGGCTATTAGCATGTGGCCTATTGCAGGGATTACTCCGGGGGCGATTTTTTTTAATGATGCTATCCATTGGGCAATGGATGTTCCGTATTTTGTGGATTCGTCGTTTCCAGTTATGTTGTTGGTTACTTGAGTTAGGGTTACTTTGTTTTCCCAGCCTTGGTAGCCGGTAAATAGGTGGTGCGCGTAGGTGTCTGCAAAGATATGTAACAATAGTCCAATGTGCATAAGGCAAAGGTTGTGATCTTCTTTTTTTGCGGTTAAAAAGTTGTTTCTAGCGGTGGTGAGCATATTGGAAATGTAAGAGTTATCATTGCGTGTGGAGGGGTAGGTGCGGTAGTCTCCGTTTTTTACATGAGCGGGGTCTTGGGGGATGAAATGAAAGGGTGATACGGTAAATTTTTGAGAGCGTGGGAGCACAAGGGTTGCAAAATCTACAACATCTGAAAAGCCCGTGGTTGCGGGGTTAAAGTTCATAGGATTGTACCAATTGTTGATGAATAAGTCTAGTTCAGGGGCTTTTGCGTAGGGTGGTATATTGGAGAATCGTCGGTAAAAGTACCAGTTGTAATCATCAACGAATTGGGAATATTTAGCAATGCATTGAGCATCTTCGTTTGTAAATCCGGCAGTGCGTGCCAGGGATTTAATTGCAAAATAGTGAAATGCAATATCCATACATTATTTACTCCTTTACAGTTAAGGCATTGTTGCTGTGTGCCAGAGGTTGTTTTCAGTTTTTAGGGGAGTATCATGTTTGTTTGCAAGCGTTAAGAGTTTTTGTTTGGAGTAAGTGGTGGTTATTATTGTAAGCTTGTTGTTTTCACAGTAGCACACTAAAACAATACTACTACTAAAATACAAATAAAATGTAAGTAATAAATATTACTTAAACCAAATTAATCCACCCCACCCAAAACTACTCCCCCACAAACACCCAATCAACTCCCACAACCAACACACCCTCAAACAAAAACCATCAGACAAATCAACGTTCTCACCACACACAAACACACAGCCCATCAACAGCACTAATTTCAAATACACCCCACGCTTTTTCAGTACACCAAACGGCATTCAATATCTTGACAACAAACAAAACAAATAACCAACTAAACAATCGAGTAGGAGGCCATTCATTATTTGAGTGGCCGTCCTCCCACACCACCGTACGTACCGTTCGGTATACGGCGGTTCAACGACTTAAGCACAACGCTCTATAACGAACCTCAACATCAT